>Ga0208079_1000605_pt1 | contig 19470 bp, 18 predicted proteins | sample NGESurdeep092012_5_FD_184474 | JGI IMG/M metagenome (GOLD analysis project Ga0208079, IMG submission 184474) | Arctic peat soil microbial communities from Barrow, Alaska - NGEE Surface sample 210-2 deep-092012 (SPAdes) | ecosystem: Environmental > Terrestrial > Soil > Wetlands > Peat ... | reverse complement strand
GCGATGCGCATCGAGATGTGTAGTCTGCGTAACATGATTGGTTTCCCTTTGGACGCTACTGCTTCTCCGCTGTACGCTGGCTCGAGGATGTCCGGCTCTTGGCGGCCGGTGGATCCGAGATGAATCTCTTCAGAGGTACACGGATGCTTTTCGAATCCGGCAAATTGATGCAAAGTTGGAGTTGCGGCTGCTGGGCGTACTCCATCTGAAACTCGCCGAAGCGGTTACTCAACGTCTCAGCCACCACCAGCTTGCCGGCTCTCAAACTGACCGGGAGGTTGCCCATGTCGAGCTCGGGCAGGACATGGTTGGTAACCTGGCCGATGACGGCGGTGCGCGAGGACTTCAATTCCGGCTCGATGCGCAGGTCTAGCGAGCAATCTCCGGCGCGATACAATCCCTGCCAGCCTACCTGCCAGGTGGCGCGCAGTCCAACCGGGGATGGAACCAGAAAGCTATCGAAGATCAACTCGATGGGAAGGCGGTTGCCGCGTTTCGGACGATCGTGCACCCGGACCGGGAATATGGCTCGCGCCAGGCGAACCGTCGATTCGGGAATAGCGTCCGCAGCCAAACTGGTGCAGGTAACGGTCAACCTCGTTGTGAAATCCGAGAGCTGGCCGCATTTCTGGCATCCATCGTGGAGGTGCGCCTGCATCTGCGTACGTTCCTCACGGGCTATCAGCCCGCGAGTGAAATCCGCCCATTGATCGATTGCGTAGTGCTTCATATAATTTCGATGACTCCCGTTCGGTTGGTTTCCTGACGTGGCGCCATATTGCCCCGTTCAATACAAAGGGGTATTAAGAGCTGCCTATCGATATAGGTTACGAGTGTTTTTTTTCGCGAGCACTAGCCCTACCTATTGAAGTGTAAAGGAACCGCCGGTAGTGCTCACAAGTTGTCAGAAGTTAGGGCGGTACGGGGGGAGATCACCCTACCAGCCGCACTCCTCCCCACCGCTTTCACAGATACTTGCCCACCAGGACGAAAGGCGCCCAGTAATAGGGGTGGGGGTACCGGCGGCGAATTTCCAACATCGCCTCCTGGGCTGCTTGTGCCTTATTTCTGTTGGTCTTAAGGGCTTCATAGAAAAGCTTCATGAACTCCGCCGTGCTCCGATCGTTGACATCCCAGAGAGTCACCAGGACGCCTTGGGCGCCGGCGTAGAGGAGTCCGCGAACCAAACCGAGGAGTTCATCGCCGCCCACCACCATATTGAGGCCGGTGCCGCACCCGCTCAGCGTCACCAGTTCACAGGGCAGGTTCAACTGGTAAAGATCGAACAGGTTGAGGTGGGAATCCCCCAGGCTGATGGAGCTGAACATCGGGTTGTCCTGGCGGAACCAGCCATGCGTCGCGATATGCACGAAACGGCTCTGCGCCCCTCTTTCGCGCAGGACCTGCGCGGTGGCGGCCGCTCCCAGGAAGACCTCGCTCGCCGGGAGCACACCGGCGACGGCGCGCACTTCGTCTTCGATCCGCGGCGCAACCGGATCGGGAATGCCCAGCACCAGCGATCCGCCGGACAGGCCGGCCTGCTTGGTGGAGCAGAGGTAATAGACGCTGGCGCTGGGAGTGTAGGAAACGGTAAACCGGTCGCCCAGTGCCTGTCCCCGGGCGTCGGGCAGCGCGTGGAAGGGCAGGTAGTGCAGAAAATCATGGGGCGCGACGATCAGGTGGCTGGCTGGCTTCAGGTCGTCTGCAATCGGGGCGATGAGCTGCTCGTGAAACTCGTGCAAATGGGCGTTGGTGGCGTCCAGCAACTGGTGATGGAAGAGCTTGACGTAGTCCGTGCCGAGGCGGAATTTGGAGAGCTGGAAGCGCAGGAGTTGGAGGACGCGGCGCAGATCCGAGGCGCTCCCCACGGGCACGATCTTGAGGCTGTCCCGGGAGAGCAGGCAGGCGTGGAACCGGTCGCGGACGCAGTAGTACTCTAGCAGCAGCGCGCCCTGCGGGAGGGACGCGCGGATAGTTTCAATGGGCACCGAGCCCGCCGTTTGCAGGTTGGAATATTCCGCGTCTTCCACCCGCAGATTGGCCAGGGATTCCACCAGCCGCTGCTCGCAATCGCGGGCGGCGCGGCGCAGTTTGACCAGTTGCGGCGCCATGAGATTGGCGGCGCGGCCTTCCTGAAGCTGAATGGTGCGGCTGTACCAATTGAGTTCGCCGCGTAGGGTGTTGACCTGGTCCACGAGGGCGCGCTCGGTCTTCCGCGAAGCCGGCAGTCCCTGGGAACGAAACGCGATCAGGTCGGCCAGGCTGCGCGACTTGGCCTCTTCGATGTAGGCGAAGGCGGTCTCCAGAGTGGCTTGCGTTTGGTCCCGGCCGAGGCACATGCGCACGAGCGCTTCGTAGACTTCCAGCTTGTCCTTGAGGAAGGCGATTTTCATTTCCTCCGCTTTGAGATGGCTGCGCAGGTTCTCCAGGTGATGGTGCGCCTTAAGGTACGCCCGATAGGCGGCTTCGGGCGCCCCTAGAGCTTCTTCGATGACGCCGAGCACGTACCAGGCCTGGTAACTGAGCGCCGGTGTTTCGGCCTGTTGGAGGCGATCGAGGGCGGTCAGGCAGACTTGCTTGGCTAGTGCGCTCTGGCCGCGATCCAGGTGGATCCGGGCCAGCAGCAACTGGCAGAGCACGCTCTTGGTAAACAGCGGCGAAGGAGCGAAGAAGTCCAGCGCCCGCTGGCAAAGCTCGAGTGCGTCGTCGAGGCGGTGGTCCCGGTGGTAAACCAAGGCCTGGTAGAGATCGATGGTGGCGATCCAGGCGCGATTGTTTTCGCGATCGAAGAGTTGGCGCGCCTGATGGAAAAGCTCCAGGGCCACGGCGGTATCGCCGTGGTGGGTCAGTGAGATGGCCAGGTTGGTCTGGGCTTTGGCCGCTTCGTACCCCATACCGAGTTTGAGAAAGGCCTTCTGGGCGCGGCCGGCCAGGTGCGCGCCTTCCTCAATGAGATTCAGTTCCAGGTACATCTCGGACTGATCGAGATCGCAGAGGGCCTCGCGATAGGCGTCGCCCAGGGTGCGGCAGTCCTCGCGGGCGGCGCGGTAGAGCTCGATGGAACGCGTGTATTCGCCGCGCAGATAATAGAGGTAGGCGACGTTGTAGTCGGCCACCGCCACCAACACCGGCATCTGGTGCTCCACGCAGTAGGCGCGGGCCTGTTGGTAGGTTGCCAAAGCTCCGCCGAACTCGTTGAGGCTGATCTGGCAGGTGGCCGTGTTCTTGAGCGAGATGGCGACATCCTGGGGCTCGCCGATTTCCAGGAATGCGTGGTAGGCGCGCAGGTACAGTTCCAGCGCCTCCTCGAAGCGGTCCTGGCGGTAGAGGATGTTGCCCATGTTGGCGTCGAGCCGGGCCAGGCGGAGACGGTCGCCCAGCCGCTCGAAGATCTGGCGCGCCTGCTGGGCGTAGTCCATGGCTTCCGGGTAGCGGCCCAGGTAGATCAGGCTTTGCAGGGAGCTGTTGAGCGTCCGGCCCGCCTCCAGAGCGTCGCCCAGGCGCTGGTAAATGGCGAGCGACTGCTGGTAGAGATCCACCGAAGCCTGGTACTTGCGCTTGCGGTAGTAGATATGGCCCAGGGCGCGCAGGCTGGCGGCCCGCGAGGCATCGTCGCCCAGGTGTTCGGCCACGAGCGAGAGGGCGCGGGCCATGCGCTCGGCCTGCTGTATGTCCACGTGCAGCAGACGCACCACCTCGTCGTAGAAGCGGGTGACGGTCTCCGGCCGCCAGAGGTCCCGGTGCGTTTCGAGCAGTTGGCGGCGCCGCCGCGGAGTGGGTTCATGCGCCAGATCCACCAACAACTCCGCGAAACCGGAGGGCATATCTGGAGACTGGGGCATTAGAACCCGCTCTCTTCCAAGAGTTTTTTTAGCCGTTTGAGGCAACGGCCGCGAATGAACCCGATCGAGCCGATGGCCAGGTTGAGGCGGCGGGCCACGTCGTGGTACGGCATGGGCGGCTGCTCAAAGAACAGGAGTTGGATCATCTCGCGGCAGCGCGGCGGCAGGTGGCCGATGGCCTCGCGCACCAGTTGCTCCCGCTCGACCGCGGCCAGTACGTCGGGCGAGATGGCCTGGAGGGCGCTGAGTTTCTCGACTTCGTCCTCATCGAGACCGCTCTCCCGATTCAGTTGACGGCGTTTCCAGTGATAGCACTTGTGCGTGGTCACGCGGATCAGCCATCCCTGCAACGCCTCGGCATCGCGCAGCCGGGGAAGTTCGTTGTACAGATCCAGGCAGACCGCCTGGAAGATGTCGGCCGCATCCTGGTGGGGCGCGCCGTAGCGCAGCGGGATGGCGTAAATCAGGTTCTTGTAGCGATCCAGCAGAGCGCTCCAGGCGCGTTCATCGCCGGCCAGGCATTGCGCGACGATGCGGGTGTTGCTCCACTCGGACGGCTGGCTCACCTGCGGCCTCCGGCGGCGGTGCGCCAGTACAGTTGTTCAATATTCCACAGAGTGTACGGTTCGATGAGAGCCGGGTGGAAGTTGGCCAGATCTTTTTTCGCGCCGGCCAGCAGGTCGGGGCTGACCAGCGGCACCAGCGGCTGGTTTTCGACCACGATTGCCTGCACGCGGTCGAACAGCCGTTTGCGTTCGGCATAGTTGCGCGTGACGATCTGGCGGCGCATCAGGCCATCGATTTCCGCTTCCCACGGGGTGGCGGGGGTCTTCTGCCCCGGATTCCAGAGGTGATTGCCGCCGCTGGAGAGCCAGACCGCCATATCGGGATTGGGATCGGCATCCGGGCTGGCCAGCGAAAGCACGCAGGCTTCGTATTCACGGGTGCGTTGGACGCGTTCCACCAGGCTGCGAAATTCCAGTTGCACCACGTTGACCCGCATCCCGATCCGCTTCAGGTCGTCCTGGATGAGCGTGGCCATCTGCGACCGCTCGGGGTTGCTGTTGCTGGTCAGGATGGAGAATTCGACCGGGCGTCCTTCGGGATCCGCGAGAGCGCCCTCGCGGCTCCATTTGAAGCCGTCGGCGGCGAGCAACTGGCGCGCCCGTTCCACCGAACGGGTGGGCGCCGGGAGGGTGGTATTGATCCAGGCCTTGTTGCCAGGCGGTACGGGACCCCCCAGCGGTACGGCGCGGCCGAGGTAAACCAGGCGGACGATGGCGTTGCGGTCGATGGCGGCGGACACGGCCTGCCGGAAGCTCTGGCGGCGCAGGAAGGCCTGGTGGACGGCGATTTGTGGCGCCATTCCGGCGGGCAGGTCTCCCAGATTGAAAAACAGAAAGTTGTATTCCAGGCTGCCGCCGGCGCCGGCCAGCTCGTAGCCGCGGCGCTCGCGGTCCTTTTCCAGCGCGGCGAAGTTACGCGCTCCCACGCGGCTGATGATATCGCTTTCCCCTGCCTGAAAGCGCAGCACCTGGTTGTCCTCGGTGCCGGCGAAGACGAACACGAGTTCGGCCAGGTAGGGCAACTGGGCGCCGGCCCGATCTACCTTCCAGTAGTAGGGATTGCGTTCCAAGGCGATGCGCTGGCCAGCCACGTATTCCTTGAGACGGAATGGCCCCAGACCGGCGAGATCCGAGGGCGGGGTGGCAAGCGGCCAGGCATCGCCCAGCTTGCCCTGCTTCCAGGCAGCTTCCAATTTGTGGCGCGGGAGGATGAAAATGCTGTCGAAGAGGCGGTCGGGAACGGAGTAGGGCTGGGGAAGATCGAAGGCGACGCGGTAGCTGTCGAGCTTATGCACGCCGATGGGTTTGCCTTCCAGCATGAGGAGCGCGCGCTGCGGGGAGTGAACCCGCTCATCCAGGATGGCTTGAAAGGTAAAAACGACATCGTCGGCATCGAACGGGTGGCCGTCGGAGAACTTGACACCTTGGCGCAGTTCAAGCTCCCAATGCAGCCCGTTGCGGGACACTTTCCAGGATTTGGCAAGGGCGGGTTCGGTAGCCAATGACTGACGGTTGATATGAATCAGGTCCGCCATCAAGCACTGTAGAACCTCGCGGGAACCGGAATCGGCAGCGATTGCCCAATTCAGGGTTTTCGGCTCGGTGCGTTGGGCGGAAACCAGGCGTCCGCCGGGGCGTCCGGGGGGGCCGGGCAGGAGCAGACGGTCGTCCGCCGCGGCGTGGAGAGTCCACACCAGGCCGAGCATGCCGAGAACTTGTCGAAGAGCGTTCACCAAGCGTCCAAACTCCGTCCCACGGTAGTTTAACCGATTGTTAGCAATTAAGATATTTAACCAAAGTACTGCCTCGTCCGCGCGCTCCTGGCCGCCCGGCGCCGTGGACTCCGCAGCCTCGGATGGCCCACGGAAATCATATCTTTACGGCGCCTGCATGCGCGCTGTCGGGGGGGCGGGGACGTTCCAACAGTTTGTCGGCCAGAGTCAGGTATCCCAGGAGCAGGGGAATGGTGGCCAGGCCGGGGGCCAGCATCCAGGTGTGAGCGATCAGCGTATGGTACTGCCGGGCTTCGGCTAACATGTTGCCCCAACTGGGTACCGGTTCGCCCACGCCGAGGCCCAAAAAAGAGAGCGTCACCTCAGCCAGGATGTATCGCGGAATGAGGACCGTAGCTTGCGTCAGAACGACGCTCCAGGTAAGCGGCAGAATGTGGCGGCGAATGAGATATCCCGCGGAGGCGCCGAAGCCGCGGGCGGCCAGCACGAAGCCGCGTTCGCGGGCGCTGAGGACAACGCCGCGAACCATGCGCGCGGGCCTTACCCAGCCCACCGTGCCGATGATCGCCACCAGCAGGAAGAACGCCTGGGTGGTGGAGATGTGCAGCGGCAGGAAAGCGCGCACGGCGAGCAACAGATAGAGCCAGGGAAGCGCCAGGAAGAGTTCCGCGCCGCGCATCAGGAGGCGATCGATCCAACCGCCATGGAAGCCGGCGAGAGTGCCCCATAAGAGTCCTAGAGAGAGCGAGAGAAACGCGGCCACCAAGCCGGTGAGCAACGAAATCTGGCCGCCGTAAAGCACCCGTGAGAAGACGTCGCGGCCAAAGCCGTCGCTGCCCCAGAGAAAGAGAAGACCCGGCGCGCTGACTCCGAAGAGCCTGCCGCGGACGAAGAAATCAACGGGATAGGGGCGAGCGCGGTCTTCGTGGTAGTCTCCGCCAGGCAAATCCTGGGTGACGCCGTAAACGAAGGGGCGCGGGTGGAAGCGTCCGGCGGCATCGGTGAAGTGGAGGTGGGCCGGCGGGGCGAAGGGATAGTCGCGATGCTGTTCGGCGTAATCGTACGGGGCCAAGAAGGCGGCAAAGACGATGGCCGCATGCAGGACTGCCAGGAACGCGAGGGTGAGAGAGAGCTTCATGGCGTGCGGAGCTTCATGACGTGCGAAGCTTTCATGATGTGCGAGGCTTCATGATGTACGAAGCTCATGACGTTCGAATCCTCGGGTCGGCGCGGTAGAGGAGGAGGTCGGCGACGAGATTACCGGTAATCAGCAAGGTGGTGGAACTCATCACCACGCCCAGCACCAGGGCAAAATCGCGCGCCATGATGGCTTCCAGGAAGAGTGGTCCGAGGCCGGGCCAACCCACCAGGACTTCGACCAGCAGAGAGGCGCTCAGCAGGGTGCCGAGCGAGAAGCCGAACAGGCTGATCAGGGGATTGAGGGCGGCCGGCAGGAGGTGGCGAAAGAGCCGGCGGCGGCGCGGGATGCCGTGGGCGCGGGCAGCCAGCGCGAAGGGCGAATCCAGACAATCGGCCACCGCCGAGCGCACATGGCGAACCAGCACCGGCAGCATACCCAGGACGAGCACGGCCACGGGAATTACCAGGTGGCGTAAGGTGTCACGGAATTGATCTGACGCCGGCAGCGATTCGGCCCCCGGAGCGTGCATGCCACCGGCCGGAAGCCAGCCTGTTTCGACGGCTATTACAAGAAAGATAATAGCCAATAAAAGCTCAGGAATAGACAGTAAAACGGAAAGCGATACTTTAATTAAAGAATCACTCCATGTCCCGCGCCGGGCGGCGTTCCAGATGCCCAGCGGGATGGCCATGAGCCACGCCAGCAAGGTGGCACTCGCGGTGAGCAGCAGCGTGCCCGGGATTCGCTGGCGCAGCAAGGGGCCGACTTGGCTGTTATAGGCGAGGGAGTAGCCGAATTCGCCGCGCGCCATGGAACCCAGCCAGGCGGCGTAACGCACCGGCAGCGGGCGGTCCAGACCATGCCGGGCGCGCAGGGCGTCCACGGTGCCGCCAGTCACGCCGGGGTCGAGACGCATTTCGGAGAAGAAATCGCCGGGCGCGAGATCGGCGAAGAGGAAGGAGAGGATGGAGACTCCGGCGAGCAGGAAGAGGCTGTGGAGCAAGCGGCGCGCGGCGTACTTCATGCGACGGCTCCGGGGCCCAGCCGACGTGGCGCGGGCACTCGTGCCTGCCGTGTCGAGACTCGTCTCGACACGGGTTGCGGGTGTGACACGGTGTCGAACCAAGAGCGTCCCCATGAGTGGGGACGCGGCAGGCAGGAGTGCCTGCGCCACGTCACGGGGGGAAGGCGGCTCATGATGGGGGTCCTTCGAGCGCCAGGGCGGCGGCGATCAGTTCGCGGGTATGCGCGTGATGGGGCTGGCTCATCAGGGTGGTCGTGAGCCCATGCTCGACGATCGCGCCATGCTCCATGACGGCGATCTCGTGGGCTAACCCAGCGACTAGCGTGAGGTCATGGGAAATCAGGATATAGGCGATCCCCAGGCGTTCCTGGAGACCGGTGAGAAGGGTGGCGACCTGAGCGGCGAGCGAGGCATCGAGTCCGTTGAAGGACTCGTCGAGGATGAGCAGCTTGGGCTCGGCGACGAGGGCGCGCGCGATGGCCAGGCGCTGGCGCTCTCCACCGCTGAATTCGTGGGCGCGCTTGCCGAGAGAAGCGCGCGCGATGCCGGTAAGCTCCAGGGCGGCAGCGGCGCGCTCGCGGCGTACGGCGCCCGTGCCGCGGCGCTGGATCACCAGCGGCTCCTCGACAATCTCGGCGGCGGTGAATCGCGGGTTGAGGCTGGCGGCGGGCTGCTGGAAGATGAGTTGGATGTCCAGGCGGCGCTCGGGCGAGAGTGGACGGCCTTCGAAGAGGATCTCGCCGCCGGTAGGGATTTCGAATTGCGTCAGGCAACGGGCGAGGGTGCTCTTGCCGGAGCCCGAGGCGCCGATTACGGCCAAAGTGCGGCCCCGATCCAAGGTGAAGCTGACTCCGGCGAGGGCGGCGGTGGCGGGCAGGGGAGGGGCGAGCCAGCGGCGGCGGAAATAGGTTTTCGACAGCTTGCGGACGCGCAGCAGCGGGTCAGCGGGCATGAACTTCTCCCTTGGTCAGGGCGCCGTCGCGCAGCACCAGGAGCTGGTCGGCGGTGGCGGCGAGGATGCCGGGGCGGTGGCTGATCAGCAGCAACGACATGCGCAGTCGATCGCGCAGGCGGCGGAAGAGGGCGGCGAGTTCCACCACGCGAGGGGCATCGAGGGAAGTAAAGGGTTCGTCGGCGACGATCAGGGCGGGCCGGCAGGCGAGGGCTTGGGCGATGGTCACCCGCTGGCATTCGCCGCCGGAGAGTTCGTGGGGATAGGCGGCGAGGATGCGGGCCGGCGCGGGGATGCCGGCCAGCGCCAGCAGGTCGGCTGGGTCGCCCTCGGCGTGGTGCGCGCGCAGGATTTCGGCGATCTGTTGGCGGACGCGCAGGACGGGGTTGAGGGCGAGCAGCGGGTCCTGGAAGATCATGGCGATCTGCGCGCCGCGGACGGATTCCAGTCCGCCTTCGTCGAGCCCGAGCAGATCGCGTCCGCGCAGCAGCACTTGTCCGCCGACGCGGTATTGGCCGGGAGGGAGCAGTTTGAGTAGAGCCAGGGCGAGGGTGGTCTTGCCGGAACCGGAATCGCCGGAGAGGCCGGCGATGGTTCCCGTGGGAATGTCGAAGGAAACTCCGCGTAAAATGTCGCGGTGGGGGAGCAGGCGTACGCACAGATCGCGGACTTCGAGCAGCGGCTCGGGCGGCATTCGTCCTATTCTATGGCTTCTGCCGGGTCCTATGGCTGGGGACCCAGGTCGGCCCATTCGGCGTCGCGGGGGAGCGCCACACGCTGGCCCGGGATGCGCGGTACCAGGTGCACGTAAGCGTGGAAGTCGAGTTGGCCGCCCGCCGGCCAATCGACAAAGCCGGCATCGAAACCTTCGACCGCGATGGATGTGGCGATGCGCCGGCAGAGTTGGGCGATGGCGTCCCAGATCATGCGCTGCTCCTGGACGTCGAGGTCGTAGAAGGCGGCGACATGACGGCGCGGGGCGACAATCAGGTGGCAGGAGGCGAGTGGGCTGGGATGCGGTACGGCCACCACAAACTCTGTGAACACCCAGGCGTCCTTGGGTGCGACGGAACAGTACGGGCAGGAGGGCAAGCCAATACTATATCTCACGGCTTGCCGGTAATCGATAGTACTTGGGTCTGCCAGGTTTCCAGGGAAGAATGAATCGCACGTCCGAGGTAGGCGGCGCGCAGCGCGCGGAGGCCGGGGAGTTTGCGGGCGCCGATGGCGTAGCGCTGGAAGCGGGGCTGCTGGTCGAGCAAAGTCTCCGGGAGGTAGATGGGCTCGCGGCGGAAGTTGACCAGGGCGAGTCCGCGAGTCAGGCTGGCGACGGCGGCCTCGACCGGAGAATCGGCGTGGAAGAAGTAGGTGGCGCGGCCGCTTCCGGTGGTGGCTTCCCAGGCGGCGATGTTGCGGGCGAGCGGAAAGAAGTACCAGAAGAAGAGGGGGGCGTCGGGCTCGGCCGCGTCCTCCTCGTTCGGGTCAGCAGGGGTTTGACTCAACCCTGCGGCGAATTTGAAGCCGGCGAATAGCGGGGCGACGGACTGGCGGTTGAGCGCCTTGGTGATTTATTCTCGGCAAGATATGCTTTAGACCACGCCCGCCGAGTTGCCCCGCCTACCACCGCGGCAGTACGCGTTCCCAGTTGGGGTCCACGTGCTTGCGCATCTCCGCCACGTCGTCCCGTTTGCGGTAGGGAATCTTGGCGTAGCGCTCCCGGCCGCGCGCCAGTTGATCGTAGTCCAACTCGATCCCCAACCCCGGACGCTCCGGAATCGGCACGCAACCGTTGACGAACTTGATGCGTCCGCCGGCCACCACCTCGTCCTTTTCGGTCTGCCAGGGATAGTGCGTATCGCAAGCGTAGGTCAGATTGGGACAAGCCGCCGCCACGTGCGTCATGGCCATCATGCTGACTCCCAGATGACTGTTGGAGTGCATCGAAAGCCCCATCCCCAGGACCGACGTCAGATGCGCGAGCTGCTGCACATTGCGCATGCCGCCCCAATAGTGCGGGTCGCAGAGCACAATCTGCACCGCGTCCAGTTTCTTCGCCACCGGCACGTCGGCGAAACACGTGACCGCCACATTGCTCGCCTGCACCGTGTGGTTATTCTCGGCCAGCAAGCGGCGCCGCACCTCGCCCATGCCCTCTAGCCGGGCGCACCCGTCTTCCAGGTAGCCGCCACCGGCAAGTTCGTCCTGTAGCGCGCGCCCCACCTCCACGGTGGTATCCACGCTCCACGCGCAGTTGGGATCGATGCGCAGCGGATACTTGGGCCCGAACTCGCGGCGCAGCGCGCGGATGCTTTCCATCTCGATCGCCGGGTCCAGCACGCCGCCCTTCAGCTTGATCTCGCGAAACCCGTACTTTGCCGTCATCTGCTTGCACTCGCGCACGCACGCCTCGGGCGTAAGCACCTCGCCGTACTCGTCCTCGCGCGCGTCGCCGCCAACGCCGCCGCCGCCCCCATGCTTGTAAAAGAGGTACGCGGAGAAGCTGACCTCATCGCGCACGCGCCCGCCGATGACGTCGCAGACCGGCTTCCCGATGGCTTTGCCGATCAGGTCCAGGCACGCGATCTCGATGGCCGCGAAGCAGCGCGCGTGCCGGTCCAACGGATTCTCGCCCGGCACCAGGTAGGTCTGCGAGCGGCCGCCCGGCGCGTTGGCCATTGTGTGTTCGGCCTCGCGGCTCAAATCCCGCCATAACCCGGCCAGTTGGAATGGGTCCATTCCGGTGACGCGGGCGCGCACCGCTTCGAGGCCGGCCAGCGGACCATCGCCGCCGTAAGTCTCGCTGAACCCGGTCAGGCCGGAGTCGGTCTTCAACTCCACGATGGTGCGCAGCGCGAACGGCGCGTGCAGGCCGTACGAACTACGCAGCGGTGGATCGGCAATCGCGATCGGATGCAATACCAGTTCCGTGATTTTCATGGCACGTGATTGAAAGGTGAGGGACCGATCTCGAAGGGGTGGTGGCGCGCGGCTTACTTGCGCGAACCGCGGCGCGGGTTCCGGATCTGCGATTGACGCACCTTGATCTTCTTTCGCTTGGGCTTGGTGATCTTGAAGGTGCCGCTGCCCACGTACTCCGCTTGATACAGTTTATCGTCCGCCAAAACTTTTTCTCCTGAAATCTACGAATAATTGATCCTTCATTGTACCGCGCATTATTCTGGAAGATGAGGATGGGGGTTTCGCCGCCACATTTCGGAGAGGATCCAGCGCTGCCGCTGATGCCGGAGCTCGCGCCCAGCCGCGTCCCGCATACCTTTCGCGCCCTGCGCCACCGCAATTTCCGCCTCTTTATCGGCGGCCAGATCGTCTCGCTGGTCGGCACCTGGATGCAGAACGTGGCGCTAAGCTGGCTGGTGTATCGCCTCACCCACTCGGAACTTCTGTTGGGCACCGCCTGGTTCTGCTCCCAGATCGCCGTGTTCGCGCTGGGGCCGCTGGGAGGCATCGCGGCCGACCGCTTTCCCCGCCAGAAGGTGGTCATCGTCACCCAAACCCTGTCGATGGTGCAGGCCTTCGTACTGGCGGCGCTCACCCTCACCGGACGCGTCCAGGTCTGGCAGTTGCTCGTGCTCGCTGGCGCACTGGGCGTGATCAACGCCTTCGACATGCCCGGCCGCCAGGCGCTGGTGATCCAGATGACCAGCAAGGAAGATCTCATCAACGCCATCTCGCTCAATTCGGCAACGTTCAACGCGGCGCGCGTGGTGGGGCCCGCCATCGCCGGAGTGCTGCTGGCGGTGGTCGGCGAAGGCACCTGCTTCCTGATCAACGGTTTCAGCTTCCTCGCCGTGATCGTCAGTCTGACGGCCATGCGGATCCCGCCCGCCGCGCCCAAGGCCCCCGCGCCCATGTGGCGGCACCTGGTGGATGGCTTCCGCTACGCCGGCCATAATTCCGCCGTGCGGCGCGTGCTTGCCCTGATGGGCGCCGCGACGCTCGCCGGCATGCCGGGCCTGGTGCTCATGCCGTTTTTCGCCGACGATATTTTTCACCGCGGCTCGCGCGGCCTGGGAATCCTCTTGGGCGCCATGGGCATCGGCGCCGTCGTCGGCACGCTGACTCTGGCGCGCCGCACGCGGCTGTCCGGGTTGGGCCGGGTGATGGTGATCGGTGGGCTCACCACCGGCGCAGGCTACCTTGCCTTTGCGTTTTCCCCTTTCTTTTATTTGTCGCTGGCCGTCATGCCCGTCGTCGGATACAGTGTGATGCGGCAGATGGCATCGGCGAACACCACCATACAGACCCTGATCCCCGACGAATACCGCGGGCGCATCATGGCGCTGTACTCCATGACCGTGGTCGGCCTGGGACCGTTTGGCAGCCTGGCGGCCGGCGCTCTGGCCGGACGCTTCGGCGCGCGCGCCACCATGGCCGTCGGCGGCGTGCTCGCGCTTGTGTCATCACTCGTCTTCGCCTGGCATTTGAGGAGAGATCCGATTGCGGCTTAAACGGCATTCCTCACAAGTGTTCCTGTGCGACGTGGCGCAGGCACTCGTGCCTGCCGCGTCGGCACTCATGCCGACGCCAACCTTCGACACTGTGTCACAACCGCGAACAAGTGTCGAGACGAGTCTCAACACGGCAGGCACGAGTGCCTGCGCCACATCGGCTGGACGGAGTGTGAGAAATGCGGCTTAAGACTGCTTTGTTCCTGATCCTGCTGGGGGCCGTCCCGGCGCCCGCCCAACCGGGCGATTCCGCCAAACTCTGCGCGCAGATCCCGCCGCTCGCCGAACAACTCACCAAGATCTCGGGGATGCCCTTGCGCCATCCCGTGCCCTGCGACTTCATCACCAAGGAGAAGATCAAGGAGTTCCTCAACAAGCGCGTCAAGGAAGTCGCCAAGCCCGAGGATCTGCGCGCCGAGGAGCTCACGCTCAAGAAATTCGGCCTGGTGCCGCCGGATTTCGACCTGGCGAAAAACACTATCGAGCTGCTCACCGAGCAGGCCGCCGCCTTCTACGACTACGACCGGAAGAAGCTGTTCGTCACCGACACCACCGCCTCGGAGACCCAGGAGCCCGTGCTCTCCCACGAGATCGCCCACGCCATCGCCGACCAGAACTACAACCTCTCCAAGTTCATCAAGGCGGGCCGCAAGAGCGATGACGGGGCCACCGCGCGCCTCGCCGTCATGGAAGGCCAGGCCACCTGGCTGATGTCCGAATTGCTGGCGCGCAAAATGGGGCAATCGCTCAAGGATTCGCCGGCGCTGCTGGCCATGATGAGCGGCGCCACCGAAGGCGCGGCGGGGCAGTACCCGGTCTTCGACAATGCGCCGCTCTACCTGCGGCTGACCCTCATCTTCCCCTATACCAAGGGCATGCTCTTCCAGAATGCGCTCTTCGACCGCGACGGCCAGAAGGGATTCACCGAGGTCTTCCGCAAGCCGCCCGTCTCCACCCAACAGATTCTCCACCCGGAGAAATACTTCAGCGGCGTCAAACCCACCCAGCCGGACCTTCCGCAACCCCACCTCCCCAAAGGCTACAAGAGCCTGGTGGGCGGATCGCTCGGCGAACTGGAGCACGCGGTCATGCTGGAACAGTACTCCGGCAAGGCGCGCGCCGCCGACATCGCGCCGCACTGGCGCGGCTGCGCCTTCGACCTGGAGGAGAACAAGAAGGCCGGCCGTATCGTGCTGCTCTACGCCGTGGAATGGGACAGCGAAGAGGCCGCCCGCCAGTATTTCGCCGCCTATCGCGCGCAGCTCTCGAAGAAATGGAAACAGATGGCCGTCGCCACGGAAACCGGCGACGCCGTCACCGGCGCCGGCGACGATGGCCGCTTTGAGTTACGCCGCAAAGGCGCCACGGTCACCAGCATGGAAGGTTTGCCCCCTGCGATAGACTGAGTTTATGCGTTTCTTTCGGGTGATCGCGGCACTGACTCTACTGGCCATGGCGATCGCGTCCGCGCGCGCCGCCAATCTGCCGCGTCCTTCGCCGGATTTCGCCATCAACCTCGGCCAGGGTAAGCAAGTCCGCATCAGCCAGTACAAAGGCAAGACCGTCGTGGTCGCGTTCATCCTGACGTATTGTTCCCATTGTCAGAAGGCGATCGGCGTTCTCTCCAAGATGCAGAGAGAGTACGGCGCGCGCGGACTACAGGTGCTGGCCTCCGCCACCGAGGAGATGGCCGCCGCCGCCCTCCCCGGCTTTTTGCGCCAGTTCGACCCGCCGTTCCCGGTGGGCATCAACACCGCCACCGAATTCATCACCTACATGCAACATCCCACCATGCTCCAGTTGATCATGCCGGGGCTGGTGTTCATCGATAAGGACGGGATCATCCGCGCGCAATACGAAGGGCGCGACACGTTTCTCGAGGAAACCGGCGTGGAGAAAAACATCCGCGCCAAAGTCGAAGAGATGCTGACACCGCCCGCCGCCGCGCCGAAAAAGGCCGGGGCGAAAAAGGGTGTCGCGAAGAAATCCAACTAAGTTCCCGAGGCGATCAGCCGACGCCCAGGCGACTCTCTATTCCGTCGTCTTGCCGTCGAAGTGTTCGTTGTCGGCCTCCGCGTCGGCGCGCGTATGGTGGACGACGCCGTCCCGATGATTCGGCGGCGCATAGATCGTATAGAGCTTCAGTGGAACACTGCCGGTATTGACGATGTTGTGATTCGTCCCGGCCGGGACGACTACCGCCCAGCCCGCTCGGATCGCGGTCCGAACGCCATCGAGCACCGCCTCACCGGTCCCCTCCTCCACGCGAAAGAACTGGTCGAGCTTGTGGACTTCCGCCCCGATCTCTTCCTTGGGCTTTAACGCCATCAAGACGAGCTGGCAATTCTTTGTCGTATAAAGCACTCGGCGAAACTCGACGCTCTTGACGGCGAGATCCTCGATGTCCTGCACAAAGCCTTTCATAACGCGACTCCTCTTTCGTTTTGCCCCACGGGGGCGTTCGATGACATGCAGAGCAGGCGCACTGTTTTCCAGCCGCCTTGCCCACGAAGGTATCACAATATCAAGAAGCTCCGGCCTTTGAGTCGCCGCGCCGGAGAGCGGAAAAGCACAGAACTTCGCGGGACGCTCAAGATCCGGTGATCTTTGCCACCAAAGCGTCCAGCAAAGCCGCATCCGGGACGCTGCCCTGGGCGATGCGCGCATTGCCGCCGCCGCGGCCGCCCGCTTCGGTGAGCGCCGCCTTCAGCAGCTTGCCGGCGTCCACTCCGGAATCCGCCGACGCGGCCAGCAATACCGAGGGCGGATCCTTCAGCGTCGCTACGTAAACGCTCCTCGTCTGCGCGGTGAAGTTCTGCGCTACCGCGCGCAGGTCTTCCAGGTTGCCGCGATCCAGCCGCTCGACGGCGCGCCGCATGCCATCCGGACCGGGCTCGGTAGCGGTGTAGAGTTCCTTGCCCTGATAGGCCGCCAGATCGAGTTCCAGCTTGCGGCGCGCTTTCTCGCCCGCCTTCGCCGCCTCCAGTTGCGCGGCCACCATCGGAGCCACTTCGTCCAGCGGCGCCGAAAAGAGCTGCGCGATTCTGCCGAGCGCCTCGAAATCCGCCCGCGCGCGCCGCACCGCGCGCCCGCCGCACACGAACTCGACGCGGACCGATTGCCGGATCTTCTCCGTCCGGCGCAGCAGGATCGGCCCGATCTCCCCGGTGGTGCGCACGTGCGTGCCGCCGCACGCGCTGCGGTCCAGCCCGTCGATCGACACGATGCGCAGCGTGCCCGCACGTTCCGAGGCCTTACGCAGCCCCTGCGCCACGCCAGCGTCCTCAAACCGCACGTCCACCGCGCGATTCTCGGAAACCAGTTGGTTGGCGCGCCGTTCGGCCTCCATCACGGTGCGCGCCTCCACCGGCCCGCCTTCCAGATCGATAGTGGCAGACTCCGCGCCCAAATGAAAACTCACGGTGTGCAGCCCGAAGAGTTCCTCGAACACGGCCGAGAGCAGATGCTGCCCGGAGTGCTGCTGCATGTGGTCGAAGCGCCGCGTCCAATCGATTTCGCCCGCCACTTCGCCCGCCGCCGCCAGCGGCGCCGCCAACCGGTGCGCGATGCGCCCCTCCTCCTCCACCACTTCGACCACCGCCACCCCGGCGATCGACCCCACATCGAACGGCTGCCCGCCCGACGCCGGATAGAACAGGGTACGGTCCAGGTATACGGTGCGCCCGTCCGCGGAGCGCTCCACCACCCGCGCCTCAAACTCGCGCAGGTAGGAATCGGTGTAATAGAGCCGTTCAGTCATAGGAATCACTGCTATTGTTGCAGGTTGACGGCCTGGGTAATCGCTCCCTTACGGTCGCGGCTCGGTGTGCAGCCGTAATGCGCCCATCGGAGCCGCGACCGTAAGGGAGCGTCCGTCCGCCCTCGCACACCAATAATGTAATGTTTTTGTCGCCGGGCCGGGATCGCCAAAATCGGGTGCTATATTCGGGGTTTAGGTACGCATTCTCTAAAATGATCACCCATCCCAAAGGCACCCGCGCTCGTGTTCTGTTCAGTTCCGTCTTTGGTCCCTACGCCCAGGACGATGAATTCGGCAGCCGCAAGATCAACCCGATGGAGTTGTACCACAACCAGGTGACGCGCGAGCAGGGGCCGTTCTCCCTGCGCATGTTCCACCGTTCGTGGGGCATCCTCATGATCCAGAAGAACATCTCGGCGCCCACCACGGTACTGGATTTCCCCACCCGCGAAGCCTTTGCCGAGGAACTGCGCACCAACCGGTACGACATCGTCGGCATTTCCTCGATCATCGTCAACATCGGCAAGGTGCAAGAGATGTGCCGCATGGTGCGCGAACTGTCGCCGAAGTCCACCATCGTCGTCGGCGGACACGTGGCCGCCATCCCGGAAATCGAGGGCCTGGTCGATGCCGACCACATCGTGCGCGGCGATGGCATCGCCTGGATGCGCCGTTTTCTCGGCGAGGATGACACCGCGCCCATCCGCCATCCCGAAATCATCTCCGGCTTCGGGGCGCGCACCCTGGGCCTCACCCTGCCCATCACCAAAGGCACCACCGCCGCTACGATTATTCCCTCCGTGGGCTGTCCCATGGGGTGCAACTTCTGCACCACGTCCGCCTTCTTCGGCGGCAAGGGCCGCTACCTCAACTTCTACGATTCCGGCAAGGAACTGTACGACGTCATGTGCGAGATGGAAGGCAAGCTCGACGTGAAATCGTTCTTCATGATGGACGAGAACTTCCTGCTGCACAAACGCCGCGCCCTGGAACTGCTGGAATTCATGAAGGCCGGCCACAAGGCGTGGTCGCTGTACGTGTTTTCCTCGGCCAACGCCATCAGCCAGTATTCCATAAGGGAACTGGTGGAACTGGGCGTCTCCTGGATCTGGATGGGCCTGGAATCGCCGCACTCCGCCTACACCAAACTGAAGGGCGCGGACACCATCACGCTCACCAGGGAACTCCGCCAGCACGGCATCAAACTGTTGGGCTCGACGATTGTCGGCCTGGAACACCACACGCCCCAGAATATTGAAGGCGAGATCGAGCACGCCGTGGCGCACGACACCGATTTCCACCAGTTTATGCTGTACACCCCGGTGCCCGGAACCCCGCTCTTCTTCGAAATGAAGGAGCAGGGACGCATGCTGCCGGGCGTCAATCTGGCCGATATCCACGGCCAGCACGAGTTCAATTTCGCCCACGCGGCCATCTCCGCGAAGGAATCCAAATACTGGCTGGATTTCGCCTTCCGGCGCGATTTCGAGCGCAACGGTCCCAGCATCTACCGCATCTGCCGCACCACCCTGGACGGCTACCGGCGCTACAAGAACGACGCCGATTCGCGGGTCCGCGAGCGCTTCGCCCGCGAGGCCCGCGCGTTGGGCAGTGGATACGTTTCGGCGCTGTGGGCCATGGAGCACCACCTCCGCCGCGCCAATCCCGCGGTGGCGCAACAGATTCGCGTGGTGCGCCAGGAAATCGGGCGCGAGTTCGGCCTGCTCAGCCGTGTGATCACTGGGGTGGTCGGCCCCTTCCTGTATTGGACCGCGCGCCGCGAACAACGCCGCCTCGCCGAAGGCAAAACCTACGAACCCCCGACCATCATCGAGCGCCGCAACTGGACGTTGCCGGATGCCGTGGAGAGCGCCGTTCCCGCCGTCCCCGAACTGGTCACGTCAGGCGATTAGGTGCGACGATCGCTCCCTGACGGTCGCGGCTCCGATCAGAGCCGCGACCGTTAGGGAGCGTTCTTCTTCT
>Ga0208079_1000604_pt1 | contig 19474 bp, 18 predicted proteins | sample NGESurdeep092012_5_FD_184474 | JGI IMG/M metagenome (GOLD analysis project Ga0208079, IMG submission 184474) | Arctic peat soil microbial communities from Barrow, Alaska - NGEE Surface sample 210-2 deep-092012 (SPAdes) | ecosystem: Environmental > Terrestrial > Soil > Wetlands > Peat ... | reverse complement strand
CGCGAGCCGGTCCGGGTCGCCCCATAGGCCGGACAGGCGCACCGCCCGGGTGGGCACCCGCGCAAGGTCCCTGGCCAGCTCCCCCATCCGCCGTCCCAGCAGCTCGGCGCCCGCATCGTCCGCCAGGAGCTCGCGTCCCGAGACGCCGGGGACAAACCGGGTGACCGCGAACGGCGCCGGCGCAGCAGCGTCGCCGGCCAGCACCTCCGGCACGGGCACCCACGGCGCGATCGTCGGAAGGAGGCGGCCCAGGCGCAGGCGTCGGCCGAGGGCGCGCCGATCGCTCATTCGCTGGACGACCACGCGATCGCCCCGGCCCAGGGTGACGACTTGCGTCCCGGTCCTCGTTTCCCACGGCGGGGTGACCTCGACGACGGCGACGACCCGGTCCCCCAGGAGCGCCTCGAGCCACAGCAGCTCGGCGGCGTCGGCCGACCCGGGCGACATCGTCATTTGGGCGCGGGGCGGCCCGCTTGGTCTGCCCTCGTGCGACGGTCCGCGGGCCACCCGACGGTGTCCCCGCCTACAGCCCTTGATCCACGAACAGGCCGCCGGCGTCGAAGCGGATCGGGTGGAGCGGCTCGACCACCTCACAGCTCCCGCCCGCCAGCACCTCGGGCAGGGCGGGCGCGCTGACGTAGAGGAGCTCGAGGTGCTTGGTGTCGCGCACCCGCACGATCCTGGCGTCCCCCGGCGTGACCCGCAGGCAGCAGGCGAGCGCCACGGCGAGCGCCTCCCGGTCGGTGTCCACCGTCAGTGCGACCCGCGCACCCTCCGGCGTCTTGGCGGTGATGCAGTTCATGTACGTCTTGCGGTGGTCGATTCGCTCGACCGCGCGGCGCAGGACCACGTCGGCCATGCCGATGCCGACCGCGTTGCCCTCCGTCTCGTCGGTCAGGTCGCGGACCACGATGCGCTGGATGGCCGGGCCGGCCCCGGTGGGGCCCGTGTAGTAGCGGCCAACCACGTTGGAGTCCATTCCCAGCCCGCTGATGTCTTTGCCGATGAAGTCGAGCACCAGCAGGTCAATGGCGGCGAGCGGGAGGCGGGCCATGGCGTTCCGGGCCATGACCAGCAGCTCGCGTTCGCGTTCGGCGATGCGACCGGCGGGAACCGTCTCGACGTGCATCAGCCGAGCGAGGCCGTTCTCCACCAGCGCCAGCCCGAACGGGATGGGGGCGTGCGCCAGGGTGTACGTCGCGACCGCCGGGATGAGCTCGTGGAAGGTGGCGAACCCCTGGCGATGGAACGTGTCGGCGCCCTTCTGCTTGCCCAGGCCGATGGCGATCATCTTCAACAGGCCGCTCTCGATCTCACCGGTGAAGTCGGTGTGCGGCTTGACCCGGTTGATCGGCACGATCAGGTCCGCGTCCTCGAACGCGTGGCGGTCCACGAACACCGGCACGCCGGGTTGGACCTCACCGAGCTCGACGCTCTCCATGCTCGAACGGATCTCGCAGCCGATCGACTCCGGGGTGATGCCGTAGGAGGCGAGCACCTCGAGCTGCCCCTCGGCGGTGGCACCGCCATGGCTTCCCATGGCGGGCACGATGAACATCTCGGCGCCTGCCTCGCGCATCCGTTCGACCGCCGCCGCCACGACCTCGTCGATCCGGTCGATGCCGCGGCTGCCGACGGCCAGGCAGACCCGCGCGCCCGGCGTGATGGCGGACATGACCGGCCCGAGCGCCGCGCGCACCGCAGCGCGCACGTCCCCGATCTCGGCCGCGTCCATGCGGTGGCGCACCAGGGCCCACTCGGGCAAGGTGCCGTGCATGAACTCGGCGAAACGGGACCCGCCGTCGGGCGGACCGGTCGCTTCGCCTGGCTCGCGCAGGGTCGGCGGATCGCTCAGCTTCCCGCTGCTCGAATCCGACCGGCGCCGATCGGCCTCGCTCATCCGCCAGTCTCCCTGCTCCGCGGCATGTCCGCGGCCTACCTCTGGATCCGCGCCGAGCCGCCCTGCGCCAGCGCCTGCACCTGCCCGAGCGTGGCCATGGTGGTGTCGCCCGGATAGGTCGCGACGAGAGCCCCGTGGGCCCAGCCCAGGCGCAGCGCCTCGTTGGGCTCGGCGCCCGTGAGCAGGCCATAGAAGAAACCCGCGGCGAAGCCATCGCCGCCGCCCACGCGATCGTATACGTCGAGCTCCATGATCGGCGCCACGTACGACGCGCCGTTCACCCATGCCACCGCGCCCCAGGAGTGCCGGCTCGTGGAGTGCACCTCCCGCAGCGTGGTGGCCACCACCTTGACCCGCGGATAGCGCGCCACCACCTGCGAGATCATGCCCAGGAAGGCGCTCGGATCCATGCTCGAGGTCGCCGCCTCGGGGCCCGGGATGCCCAGGCCCTTCTGGAGGTCCTCCTCGTTGCCCACCAGGACGTCGACCTGCTCGACGATCCGCCGCATGACCACCTGGGCCTGCGCCAGCCCGCCCTGGGCCTCCCAGATCTTGCCGCGGTAATTGAGATCGAAGGAGACCACCGCACCCGCGAGATGGGCGGCCGTCATGGCCTCCACGATGAGGTCCGCGCTGGACGGCGAGAGGGCGGCGAAGATGCCGCCCGCGTGGAACCAGCGCACGCCGCCGCCGAAGATCGTCGCCCAGTCGAAGTCGCCGGGTGCCAGGCGCGCCGCCGCCTCGTCGGCTCGGTTGTAGAAGACGACCGGCGCCCGCACGCCGACCGGGCGATCGCTGTACACGGTGGCGATGTTCGGCCCGCGCACGCCGTCGTGGGCGAACCGGCGGTAGAACGGGGTCACGCGCATCGAGCGGATCCGTTCGTCCACGAGATCGCCGATCGGGTAGTCCACCATGGCGGTGGCGATCCCCGTGCGCAGGCCGAAGCAGTCCGCCAGGTTGGCGGCCACGTTGTACTCGCCGCCGGAGACATGGATCGCCACCTCGCGCGCCCTGCGGAAGGGCACGATGCCGGGGTCGAGGCGGATGGCCATCCCCCCGAGCGCCAGGAGATCGAGGGCGCCCCGCTCGGGGATGACGAGTCGATCTTCCATGGTGCTCAGCTCCTCTTCTCCAGGTGCCCTCCGAAGCCGAAGCGCATCGCCGACAGCACCTTGTCGCCGAAGTCCGCCTCGCCCCGGGACGTGAACCGCTCGTACAGCGCGGTGGTCAGGATCGGGGCCGGCGCGCTGACGTCGATCGCCGCGATGCTCGTCCAGCGGCCCTCGCCCGAGTCGGACACGCGGCCCGAGAAGTCGGCCAGATCGGGGCTCTGGAGCAGCGCCTGGGCGGTCAGGTCGAGCAACCAGGACGCGACGACGCTGCCGCGGCGCCAGACCTCGGTCACCGCCGGCAGGTCGAGGCGGTACTGGTACAGCTCCGGCTCGCGCAGCGGCGACGTCTCGGCGTCGATCTCGCGCTGGTTCAGGCCGGCGTCAGCATGGTGCAGGATGTTGAGACCCTCGGCGTACGCGGCCATGAGGCCGTACTCGATGCCGTTGTGGACCATCTTGACGAAGTGGCCTGCACCGGCCGGGCCGCAGTGCAGGTATCCCTGCTCTGCCGTGCCCGGTTCGCCCTCCCGGCCCGGCGTGCGCGAGGCCGTCGCCACCCCGGGGGCGAGTGCCTTGAACAGCGGATCGAGGCGCGCCACCGCGTCGTCCGGCCCGCCGATCATCAGGGAGTAGCCACGCTCGAGGCCCCAGACCCCGCCGCTGGTGCCGCAGTCGACGTAGCGGATGCCGGCCGGCTCCAGCTCGTTCGAGCGGCGGATGTCGTCGCGGTAGTAGGAGTTGCCGCCGTCGATCACGATGTCGCCGGCCGCCAGAAGGGGGACGAGCTGCTCCAGGGTGGCGTCGACCGAGGCCGCCGGCACCATGAGCCAGAGCACCCGCGGCGTCTCGAGCTTTGCCACCAGGTCCGGAAGCGAGGTCGCTCCGCCCGAGATCGCGCCCTCCTTCACGAGCGCCTCGACGGTGTCGGCATGCCGAGCGTATCCCAGCACGGTATGGCCGTTGCGCAGCCAGCGCCGCGACATGTTGGCGCCCATGCGCCCGAGTCCCACCAGCCCCAGCTTCATGGCGAAGCCCTCCTTGTGCGTTCTTGCTCCAGACGAGAGGCTTCGCCGGGCCAGGTCAGATCGTCATGGCGGCGAACCCGCCGTCGACAGGAATGAGGGTCCCCGTCACGAACCCCGACGCGCGCTCCGATGCGAGCCAGACCGCGGTTCCGACCAGCTCGTCCGGCTCGCCGAGCCTGGCTGCCGGTGTGTGCCCGAGGATGGCGCGCACGCGATCCTCCGAGAGGAGCCGGCGGTTCTGTTCGGCCGGGAAGAAGCCGGGCACGATCGCGTTGACCCGGATGCCGTGGGGCGCCAGCTCGCGCGCGAGATACCGGGTGAGGATGTTGACACCGGCCTTCGAGACCGAGTAGGTCAGGACGCGCGACAGCGGGATCTCGGACGACGTCGACGAGATGTTGATGATCGTTCCTCCCTGCCCGCGCTCGACCATGGCGCGGCCGAAGACCTGGCAGGCGAGGAAGACCGACGTCAGGTTGGTGTCCAGGATCCGATGCCACTCGTCGAGCGCGATCTCGAAGAACGGCGTCGAGCTGTTCACGCCCGCGGCGTTGACCAGGATGTCGGCGGGACCCAGCCGCTCCTCGACCTTGCGCCGCGCGGCTTCCAGTGACGAGCGGTCCGATGCGTCGAGGAGGACGGCATCGGCAGTCGCGCCCTGCGCGCGGAGGGCGGCCACGCGGGCGTCCGCCCGCTCGCTCGAGCGGCCCATGACCGCGATGGATGCTCCGGCGCCCGCCAGCCCATGACAGAGCGCACCGCCGAGGACGCCGGTCCCGCCGATCACCGCGGCGACGTGCCCCGTCAGGTCGAAGAGCGCGGCGCCCGCCGTCTCGTTCATCGCCGTCATCGTCGCGCCCTCGTGCCCGCCCCCGGAGCCGCGTTGGACGCGACGGAGAACGGGGCGAGGTGCCGCTTCATGTGCTCCGCGAGCAGCGACCAGTAGTCGTCGCGGTGGGCCCACACGGCACCGCGCACCTCGCGCGCCAGCTGGCTGGCGGCCTGCCCCTGCTGGGCCCCGTCCGACCCGCCGAGGACCGCGCCGAAGCCCACGTGGAGGATCTCGCGCGTGTTGGGGTCGTCGAAGAGGCGCGCGAGGGCCGCGTCGGGGAGGTCGGCGACGTTCTCCTCCTCCTTGACGTCCGCAGACACGAAGTAGCTGGCGCGTGCCGTCGTGTACGAGCCGAGCGCGACGCGCCACACGCGCCGCAACAGCTCGGGCTCGGTCAGCGCGAGCGTGTGGAGCGCCTCCAGGTAGCTCGTCCCGGAGGTCTTCAGGTGCACGAGGCCGCGCGTCTCGCGCATCGTCGCCTCGTAGATCGAGAATTTGTCCGAGCCCGAGTGGACGCTCAGCTTGTACGGGCCGAGCGCGCGGGCGATCGCCGCGTGGAGCGTGACGTCCGCCTCGTACGCGCCCGGGTCGCCGATGTACTCGACGCCCTTCTCGAAGCGACCCACGAACCGCGGGGCGAAGCTCACCCACGTGACGCCCAGGCGGTGGAGCTCGGTGGCGAGATAGACGTGGTCGACGGCGGTCGTCGGGTGGGCGATCTCGTCGACCGCGACCTCGAACTCGACGTCACGCCCGTCCGACGCGTCGAGCAGGTGCCGGTACATCATGACGACCTGGACGACCGCGGCGCCGAACCGTGCGGCCGCGGCAGCGAGCGCCTCGCGCGGGAGAGGGAGGTGCTGTCGGTCGAGGGCGAGCGACTCGGGATACCGCGAGGCAAAGGCCTTCGGGTCGTCTTCGAGCGACGCCCACGGCACGCGCTCGAACGCGGCTCCCAGTGCGTCGCGCGGTGCGTCCGCCGGGAGATCCGGGACGAGGTTGATCGGATCGGCCGTGATCATCGTACAGCCGCCCTCGAGCGCGCCGTCGAGCTGCTCGATTGTCTTGAGGTGGTCGCCGTCCGCGCCATACCCCTCGCGCCATCCGGACGCCAGCGCGCCGAACGTGGCGGCGTCGACCACGTCGCGGAAGGTCCGGCCCGTGCGGCTGAGCTCGCGTGCGGACTGCTGGGCCAGGACCGGCGCGACCCCGGGACTTGCGAGGAGCGCCTCCACGTGGCCCGGGGTCGCCATTCCGAGCCGGTCGCCCAGCCCCATGGACGTCACATCGCCGAGGGGGCGAGGGCGCAGCCAGGGCACCAGCTGACGCAGCGCGGCCGCGGTGTCTGGCGTGGCCGCAGCCGTCACGAGCGTTCCGGGCCCAAGGGGTCCGGTCTCGCCGGCGATGCCGACCGGAAGGTGGACGCCCGAGGGCGTCCAGGCAAGGACCTCCCACCAGTCGGGCCCCGGCCGGACGCCGAGGGTCGTGCCATCGTCGAGGCTGACCAGCGACGTCTCGAGCGCGCCGATCCCGCGCAGCCTGAGTGCCGCCTGCGCGTCGATCTCGCCGTTCATCGGCTAGGCCTCCGCGACCCAGGCGTGCGCCGGGTCCATGGACGGGATCATCTGGCGGCCATCACCGGCCATGATCCACAGGTAGTACAACGCGTAGCCGGGAGCCGCCACCACCGGGTGATAGCCGCTCCGGATGACGGCAGAGTCGCCGTCGCGAACGGTGAACGCCTCCGTGCCGGCATCGTCGTAGCGGACCTGGACCCCGAAACCTTCGGGCGGATCGACCTTGAAGAAGTAGACCTCCTCGAGTCGCACCTCCTCGGGCGGCGCCTCGCGGTCGTGCTTGTGCGGCGGATATGAAGACCAGTTACCGGGCGGGTTGATCGTCTCGCCCAGGAGCAGCCTGCCCGCGGCGTGCTCGGGGCCGAGGATCGTTCGGACGGTGCGGCTCCAGTTCCCTTTGCCAACGTCGGCGAGGCGCTGATCCCCAGGCCCGATGATGCGCGCCTTGAGCGGCGCCCCCTGGCCGGCCGGGGCCGTCGCGATGGCGATCTGCGCGGGCGTCGTGGCCTTTAGCCGGAGAACCGTTCCGGGGGGCGCGTAGACTGCGTGGCCCGGGCCTTCGAATACCGACGATCGGCCGCCGGCTGACCCGAGCGATTCGCCGTTCGCCTCCACGTCGACGACGCCGCCGAGCAGGACGACCACGGTCTCGAGATCGCCCGTCGACTCGAACGACTGGCCGGCATCGAGGTCGGACAGGGCGAGTCCTATCAGGTCCCCGGGTCGCTCGGGGGTGACGACGGTTCGGGTCATGTCAGGTCCTTTCAGTTCCGGTCGCGATTAGCCGGATCGTCGGCCGCCGAGCGCCCCCTGGGGCGGCCCGAGGCCATAGAGGCTCGACTCAGCGCTCGCCGACGCGGGTCACCAGCTGAGTCGGATTGACGAAGCGAAGGGCGATCACCAGAAGCAGGAGCATCGAGCCCGTGTAGACGACGGCCATCGCGTCGACCTCTTGCGGGGCGCGGATTCCGGCGCCGAATACGGCGTCGTAAAGGACGACGACGAGGGTCGAACTGGTCGGACCCGAGGTCAGGAAGGTCAGCTCGAACATGCCGACCGTTCGTACGAGCACCAGGATCGCAGCGGCAAGAATGCCGGGGATGAGCAGAGGTCCGAGGATGCGGAAGAAGATAGTGGTCGTGCCGGCGCCGCACATCCGAGCGGCGGCATCGATCTTCGAGTCGATCTGCTCCACAAACGGAATCATGACGAGCACCACGAAGGGCACGGTTGGCACCAGGTTCGCCACGATCACACCGAAGATGCTGCCCGCCAGATGGACCTTGTAGAGCACGGTCGCAAGCGGGATGCCGTAGGTGATCGGCGGGATGAGGATGGGCAGCAGAAAGAGCAAGGTGACCAGGGGCTTGCCCGGGAAATTGCGACGGGCCAGGGCATACGCCGCCGGGACGCCGATGAGAGCCGAGATGACGACGACGGCAATCGCCACCTGGGCGGTAACCGTGAGCACGTCGAACAGGTTGAACTCTGCCCAGGCGTCGCCGTACCAGTGAGTGGTGAAGCCGTCGGGCACCCACGACCCGAACCACGTGGTCGCGAACGAGTCGAGGACGACGGTCGATATAAGCGCCGCAAGATTGAGGAAGAAGAAGAGGACCAGGCCCCAGACCACCCAGCCGCCAATGCTGGATGGCCGGAAGCGCCGCTTCCGAGTGGGTTCCGCGATAGTGGCGGGAGCGTTCATCGCGGCGGCCATCAGCCCTTGCCTCCCGCAGGTCCGCGGAACAACGTACTCCGCCAGCCGAGAACGAGGGCGATGATCGCCAGCATGACCGCGCCCATGATCATGGAGATGGTGGAGCCCATCGAGTAGTCGAATTGCTCGAACGCGGCGTGGTAGGCGGCGATCGAGATCACGCGTGTCGAGCCTGACGGATCACCGACCAGGTTGGCCGAAGGAAAGACCGAGAAGGCGAGCACGAACGACAGGCAGAACGTGATAGCCAGGCCTGGCACGAGCAGCGGGAAGGTTATTCGGCGGAAGCGCTGCGCCCATCCGGCTCCCATCACCGATGCCGCCCGCTCCAGGTTCGGATCGATCCCCGAGAGGTACGACAGCACGAGCAGAAACGCGAACGGGAAGCCCGTGATGACCAGCGAGAAGAAGACGCCCCAGTAGTTGTGGACCAACAGCACCGGCTGGTCAACGAGATTGAAGTCGCGCAGGAACTTGTTGAGCCAGCCCGACGGGCCCAGGTACTCGATGAGGCCTTCGGCCGTCAGAACCGTACCAAGGGCGATCGGCACCACGAGCAGCGTCGTGAGGGTCCGCTTGCCGCGAAACTGGCCCCGCATGCGGTACGCGATCGGCACCGAGACGAGCACGTTGAGGAGCGCGGCCGGCACGCCTAGGCTGAGGGTGGTCCCGATCGTGTCGCGCAGGTACGGGTCCGAGAAGAAGGTCTGGTAGTTGGCGAGCGGTCCCCCGCCGCCTTCCGGCGCAAATGACAGCTGAAGGCCATAGAGGAACGGGTAGACGAACAGCAGAATGAGAAACAGAGTGCCCGGCACAACCAACAGCAACACGCGGTCGACGCCGCGGTCGGCCAGACGATGTTTGAGCGAGCGCCGCCCGCCATCGTGTCCGAGCGCGCCCGGCACCGAGCCGGCGGCGGACGTCATACGATCGTCTCCGTCGGCGCCGCGGGAGCGTCGGCCGGGTAGATGAGAACTCGCTCCGGCGGCACGGCAACCACGATGGAGTCGCCGGCCACGCACCGCTCCTCAGTGCGGATGTAGAGCGCTTCGCCAGCGGGCAGCCTGGCCAGCACGAGGATCTCGCGGCCGTGATACTCGACGACTTCGGCGGTCACCTGCAGGCGGTTGGGCCCCGGGCCGTTTACGACGATGTCCTCGGGGCGGATCGCGGCCACGGCGCGCTTCGCCTCGATCGGACCAAACGTCATGCCGCTGAGCCGGACGTCCTTCGAGGCGAGAACCGCGGTCTCGGCGGTAGCGCTCTCGAGGTCGAACTCGAGCATGTTTCGGTAGCCCATGAAGCCGGCGACATAGCGGTTGACCGGATGGGCGTATACGTCGTCCGGGGTGCCGACCTGCTGTACAACGCCCTCGCGCAGCACGACCAGCCGGTCGGCCATCGAGAGGGCTTCTTCCTGATCGTGCGTCACATAGATCGTGGTCAGGCCGAGTGTCTGGTGGAGACGCCGGATCTCGGTCCGCATAGCCAGCCGCAGCTGGGCGTCCAGGTTGGAGAGCGGCTCGTCCATGAGCACGAGCGGCGGCTCGTAGACAACGGCGCGCGCGATGGCGACGCGCTGCTGCTGCCCGCCCGACAGCTGGGCCGGAAGCTTCTCGGCCTGATCCTCGAGCCGGACGAGGGCCATGGCCTCGTCTACCCGGCGGCGGAGCTCGGGACCGGGCGTTTTGCGCATCTTGAGCCCGAAAGCGACGTTGTCACGGACGGTCATGTGCGGGAAGAGCGCGTAGTTCTGGAAGACCATGCCAAAGCCCCGCTGCTCGGGGGGCAGCCCGTCGATGCGCCGATCGTCGAGCCAGATGCTGCCGCTGGACAGCGGCAGCAGCCCCGCCAGGCAGTTGAGGGCAGTCGATTTACCACAACCCGACGGCCCGAGGAGGGCGATGAACTCGCCTCCTCGGATCGTCAGACTGAGCTCGCTTAGCGCGGCCTGCTCACCGAAGTTGCGGCCGATGCGGTCAAGACGCAATTCAGAGAAGCTTCGGTCGCGCACGGCTAGGTTCCTTTTGCTAACCAGTCAACTGATTGTCGGTGGGTCGATCCGGCTACTTCTTGCCGATGTTCTTGTCCCAAAGGTCAAACGCAGTCACCTGCGCGTCGGCGGGCAGCGACGTCTTCTTGGGGAATTGCGTGATCCACTGGTCGAACTCCGCCGGAACGACGCCCTTGAGTGCCGCCTGGCTGTCGGCCGGGGCCATATCGATCGTGACGCCCTTTACGGCCGGGCCGGGATAGAAGTAGCCCTTGTCGTAGGAGATGGCCTGCTGATCGGGCTTGAGCATCCAGGCGATGAGATCCAGGTCCGCGGTGAGAACGTCGGCGGAGACGCCGCCCGGGATGACGGCGTACTGCGCGTCAGTGACCCAGGTCATGTTGTCGAAGTGGCCGACTGCGGTCGTCTTCGGCACGGTGCCGAGGATGATCGGGTTGACGTACCAGCCGGTCGTCGAGGCGATCATGTCGACCGTGCCCGCGGCCAGGTCCTTCATGGTCGCTGTGGTGCCGGTTTGGTACACGTTGATGTATTGGCCCAGGTCCTTCAAGTAGGCCCACGTATTTGCCCAGCCGTTGACCGGGTCAGTGGGATCCTTGTCGCCAAGCAGATACGGCAGAGCCATCAGGAAGGTTCGGCCGGGGCCCGAGTTCGCCGGGCGTGCGTATTCGAACTTGCCGGGGTTGGCCTTCGCCCAAGCCAGCAGTTCTGCGGGAGTGGTCGGGGGCGTGGTGACCTTGGTCGGGTTGTACTCATAGAGCGGACCGGACGGGTAGTAGACGACTTCGATGCCGTATCCCTGCGCCAGGCCCTGCATATCGGCCGCGGGTGCGAGGTAGTTGTCCATCAGACCCGGGAACATGTCCTGATGGTCGGGTATGACCTTCGTCAGGAGGTTGTTCTTGATGCCCGCCGACAGGCCGTCAGTGCCGGTCAGCACCAGGTTGATCTGAACGTTGCCGCCCTGCTGCTGGGCTTGTAGCTTGCCGGCCAGTTCGGGCGCACTTGCGGTCGCGTAGGTGACGTTGTTGATGATGTCGGGATGAGCGGCCTTGAAATTCTCGATCATCCCCTTGGTAAGCTGAAGGTTGCCCGCGACGTCAAGGACATTGATGGTGACGGGGGCGGACGGAATCTTCATGGCGGCCGAGCCGCCTGTGCCGGCCGAGGCGCCTGCGCCGGCCGAGGCGCCTGCGCCGGCCGAGGCGCCTGCGCCGGCCGAGGCGCCTGCGCCGGCCGAGGCGCCTGCGCCGGCCGAGGCGCTCGGGCTGGTTGAGTTGGTTGCCGGGGAGCCGCAGGCCCCCACGATCAGCCCGACCACCAGGCCGGCCGCGAGAGCCCGGCCGATCGTCGTCTTGCCTTGCCCTGAACGCATGTCCTGTTCCTCCTCCTGCTAGCCCCCGCTCGTTCTTCTCGGCGCCATCCAGGTCACGCAGCCGCCACTCGAGGCGCCGATCCTCGAGGGGGAGCCGTCGACGCTCGGACAATGAGCCGGGCGTCCAGGGTCTGCTCGTGGACACCGGTCGGGCCAGGGTCGGCGAGCCGCTCCAACAGCAACTCGACCGCGGCCCGGCCCGCCTGCTCCAGGGGCAGTGCCACCGTGGTGATGTGCGGCGTGACCATCGCCGCCATGGGGATATCGTCGAAGCCGACGACGCTCATTTCGTCGGGCACGGCCACGCCGCGATCGGCGAGGCGGCTGAGCACGCCCAGGGCCATCAGGTCGTTGTAGGCGATGACCGCGGTCACGTCCGCGGCGAGGGCGAGGTCGGCCGCATGGTGGCCAGCCTGGAAGTCAGGCGCAAACGGACCGAGCACGATCGGCTCCAGGGCCCAGCCACGCGTCGCGGCGCGAAGCCCGCGACGTCGCTCCCGGTTCGACCACGAGTTCGTCGGCCCGGAAAGGAATGCGACCCTCTGGTGGCCCAGCGCCCCGAGGTGCTCGATCGCCTGGCGCATGCCGCCGGCGCTGTCGAAGAGGGCGCTCGACGCATTCCGCACGCGCCGGTTGAGGAGCACCAGGGTGGTCGCGGCGACCAGCTTCTGGAGTTGGGGCTCCGCCAGGCGGGATGAGCAGATGATGACGCCGTCGACCTGCTTGGCCATCGCCCGCACCAGCTCGACCTCGAGCCGGGGGTTCTCCTCGGAGTCGGCGAGGAAGATCGCGTGGTCGGCTTCCCGCGCCCGCGCCTGCGCGCCCTTGAGAATGGCGGTGAAGAACGGGTTCCCGAGATCCGGGACGATGACGCCGATGTTCCCGGTCTTGCCGGTCGCGAGCCCCCGCGCAGCGCGATTGGGGCGATACTCGAGCTCCCCGGCGACAGCGAGGACCCGCTCAAGGGTGTCGTGGCGGACGAGTCCGGGGATCGCGAACGCCCGTGAGACGGTCGACACCGACACGTTGGCCGCCCGGGCTACGTCGCGGATCGAGGGAGTCGAATTGACGACCATTGCCCCAGAGTGCAAGCGGTTGCAGAGAATGTCAAGCATCTTCAGGCACGTTCTCAGCGACGCTCTTGATTCCGACGCGAGCGATGCGGTGAGATGACTTCGTGCACGACAGAATGATCGCGCGCGTCGACGACCGACCCGGGCAGGCGGCCGCTGGGATCGGGCGATCCGACACGCTGATGGCGCGGATGCTGGCCCATCTCGAAGGCGTCCGCGGCGCGGTTGGTGCACGCGCCCGTCCGGCGGCCGAAGGCGCTTCCTGCGACCCACCGGAGGAACTCACGTGACCGTGCTCGACGACCGTGCTCACCATCGCCGACCTCCGGGCGACGACCGTCACGGTGCCGCTCGAGGCGCCGCTCCGGCATGCCGCGGGCGCGCACTGGGGGCGGTTCGTCCGGACCATCGTCGAGGTCGAGACGACCGACGGAATCATCGGACTCGGGGAGCTGGGCGGCGGCGGGCACAGCGCCCGGCTGGCGGTCGAGGCGCTGGGGCCGAGGCTGGTCGGGCACAACGTGTTCGATCTCACGGCGCTCTGGTTCAAGATCTGCAATCCCACGGCGGCGCTGTACGACAACCGCCTGCAGGTCCACGCCGCGATCGAGTTCGCCTGCCTTGACATCATCGGCCAGGCTCTCGACGTGCCCGTGTACGACCTGCTCGGCGGCAAGCTGCGTGACGCGGTCCCATTCGCCAGCTACCTGTTCTTCCGGTACCCGGACCCGGCCACGGGTCGCGGAGAGGTCCCACGACGGACCAGCTCGTGGCGCAGGCGCTGGAGCTCAAGGAGCGCCACGGGTTCTCCGCGCACAAGCTCAAGGCCGGCGTCTTCCCGCCGGAGTACGAGCTGGAGTGTTTCCGCGCGATCGCCGCGGCGCTTCCCGATGACGCGCTGCGGATCGACCCGAACGCGTCATACAGCGTGCCCCAGGCGATCCGGGTGGGCCAGGCCATCAAGGGTCTGCGGAACGACTACTACGAGGACCCGACGTGGGGCATGAACGGGCTGCGCCACGTGCGCGAGGCGACCGGTCTGCCGATCGCGACCAACACCGTGGTCACGAACATGGAGCAGCTCGCTGCGAACGTGCGCGATCCGGCCGGTGGACGTGGTCCTCCTCGACACGACGTTCTGGGGGGGCATCCGGCCCACCCGTGCTGCCGTCGGTGCCGTTCGCGGCCGACGCCCACTACCATCACCTCGTGGACGATGTCATCGAGGGGGGCAAGCTGCCCTACCGCCATGGCACGATCGCAGTCCCGCAGGGGCCCGGGCTGGGGATCCGCCTCGATCGCGAGCGGCCGCCCGGTACGCCCGGCTGTACGAGGAGCTGGGCGACTACCCGTACGACCAGGACCCCGGCCGGCCCGGCTGGTACGCCAGGGTGCCCAACGAGGAGTGGGCGGATCCGCACGCCGCCGCGCCGGTGGGATGGGCGACCGGCCGGAAGACCCGCGACACGAGCACCGGAGGCAGGTCGTGATCGCGGGAACGGACGGGGCCGCGGGAGACACGGGCCCTTTCGTCCAGACGGTGACCGGGCCGGGGCCGGCCAGCCGGTTGGGATTCACGCTGCCCCACGAGCACACCGGCCTCGAGCCCACGACCCGTCAGGCGACGAGAGCCAGCCGATCCGCGCTCATGCCTTCCCCAGCCGGTAGGCTCGCCTGGCCAGGCCGTCAGCCATCTCGTGGGCCATCTCGACCGCCCCGGGTTCGTCCACCAGACCGCGCACCACCAGCCCGGCCAGCCAGTCGGCGCTGGCCCGTCGCCAGACGTCGTGCCGGGCCGGGATCGACACGAAGGCGCGGGTGTCGTCGTTGAACCCGGCCGTGTTCCACAGGCCCGCCGTCTCCATCACCTGGTCGAAGTAGCGCGCCATGCCGTTGAGGCTGTCGTTGAACCACCAGGGCGGGCCCAGCCTGACGGCGGGGTAGTGCCCGGCCAGCGGCGCGAGCTCGCGAGCGTAGCTGCTCTCGTCCAGGGTGAAGAGGATCAGCGTGAGCCGCGCGTCATCACCGAACCGTTCGAGCAGCGGCCGCAGGTTGCGGGTGAACTCGGTCGCCACCGGGATGTCGGCGCCCTTGTCGGCCCCGAACCGCTCGAACACCGAGCGGTCGTGGTTGCGGAAGGCGCCCACGTGCAGCTGCATCGTCAGCCCGTCCTCGACGCTCAGTCGCGCTTCCTCGATCAGCAGGTGCCCCGTGAACCGGCGCGCGTCGTCGGCGGTCGCCTCCCCGCGCAGGGCCCGGGCGAAGATCGCCTCGGCCTCGGCAGCGTCGAGAGGGGCGGTGTAGGCGGACTCCACCCCGTGATCCGTCGCGGTGGCGCCCATCCGCTTGAAGAAGGCCCGCCGCTCCTCGAGCGCCGTGACCAGCGCGGCGCACGACGTGATCTCCCGGCCGCAGGCGCGGCCCAGCGCGTCGAGGTGGGAGCGCCAGCCGGGCGCCCCGATGTTCACCAGGGCGTCGGGCCGGAACGTCGGCCGGACGTCGCCGGCCCAGCCCGAGGCCCGGATCGCCTGGTGCCAGGTCAGCGGGTCGCTGGCGTCGTCGGTGGTGCACAGGATCTCGATGTTGAACCGCTCGAACAGGGCTCGCGGGCGGAACTCGGGCCTGGCCAGCTTGTCGCTCAGCTCGTCGTAGATCGCCTGCGCGTTGGCCCCGGTCAACGGCTCCGGGATGCCGAACACTTCCTGCAGCTCGTGCGCAAGCCAGGTGCCGGTCGGGGTGCCCAGGAACAGGTGGAAGTGGTCGGCGAAGACCTGCCAGATCTGCCGGTGGCCGACTGGGTCGGCCGGGTCGGCCGGTTCGGCCAGGTCGGCGGGCCCCTCGCGCCGCGGCACGCCGATCACCTCGAGCGGGACGCCCTGGGAGTGGAGCATACGGAAGACGTAGTGGTCGGGGATGATGAGCAGGTCCGCGGGGGTGCCGAAGGTCGCGTTCTCGTCGGCCAGCAGCCGGGGATCGACATGGCCGTGCGGGCTGACGATGGGGAGGTCCGCGATCCCGTCGTACAGCTCGCGTGCCACGCGCCGCTGGGCCGGGTCGGGTGCGAAGAAACGATCGGCTGACAGGGGCGATTGGCGTGCGTGCATCAGTCCTCCAAACGCTACTGATCGCCGCGCGATCTCCGGTGGGATGGGCCCGTGATGCAACTCCTTGGCTGGGAGCCCCCGCTCGACCGTCTCCCGCTTCTCGGCGCTGCTGTCCGCCGCCGCCGCCCCCGTCTAGAACTCGTGCGGCACATGTGGCGTTATCTTATCCCGCGTGCACGTCTGCCCTGCCAAGGGCCTCCACGAGGCTCGCCTCCGTGGGCGTGCTCCCGACCCCCAGGCGCGCACCGACCAGCGCGGCGAGCGGCGGCTCGAGGTACGTCTCGGCCAGGACCGGCCAGCTCGCCGCGGCGAACACGTCGGCCGGCGTCCCGTCGAGCACGATGCGCCCGGCGCGCATCACGACGACGCGCCGGACTGTCTCGGCCACGAACCGCATGTCGTGGCTGATCGTGATGACGGTCCGTCCCTCCGCCGCGAGCGCAGCCATGATGGCCCGGACCCGCGCCACGCCGCGCAGGTCCTGGCCGGTCGTCGGCTCGTCCAGGACGACGATGGGGGTCCGCATCGCGAGGACGGACGCGATCGCGAGGAGCTTCCGGCGCGAGTAGCCCAGGTCGTACGGGTTCTCGTCGGCGGCACCCGCCAGCCCCACGACCTCCAGCGCCTCCACCACACGTCGGTCCAGCTCTGCGCCGCGCAGCCCAAGGTTCCGCGGCCCGAACGCCACCTCCGTCCGCACCTTGCCGGCGAAGATCTGGCGGTCGGGATCCTGGAAGACCAGGCCAACGAGCCGTGCGAGCTCGGCGACATGGCGTCGTTCGACCGCGGATCCATCGAGCAGGACCTGCCCCTCGGTGGGTCGAAGGAGCCCATTCAGATGGCGAACGAGGGTCGACTTCCCGCTCCCGTTCTGGCCGACGATCCCCAGGGTTTCGCCGGGTCGAACCGCGAGATTGACGCCGTCGAGCGCCCGGACCCCACCCGGGTAGTCGTACGCGACCCGTTCGATGTCGATCCTGATCACCGGGTGAGCTCCGCGATGAGTACATCGGCCTCGCGCGGCGTCCTGAGACCGGCGCCAGCGAGCGCCGATCGGACCCGTACGCGGGGTGGCGGCTCCACGCCGTGCTCGGAAAGGGCGGGGTCACTCAATACCTCGTCGGTCGGTCCCTCGCGGATGAGCCGGCCCTGGTCGACGACGACGACGCGATCCGCGAGCTGGTCCAGGAGGGCCGTCTTGTGCTCGACGACGAGGATCGCGGTCCGGTTCTCCCGAACCAGGCGCCGCAGCGCTTCCCCCACCATCCTCGTCCCTTGCGGGTCGAGCTGGCTCGTGGGCTCATCGAGGATGACAAGGGCAGGGCGCAGGGCCAAGATCCCGGCGAGGGCGACGAGCTGCGCCTGCCCCCCAGACAGGCGAGTCGGATCACGCTCCGCGAGACTCTCGATGCCGAGCGCCGCGAGCGCGTCGGTCACCCGGTCCACGACATCGTCGACAGGGAGGGCGAGGTTGCGCGGGCCGAACGCCACCTCCTCCCAGACGGTCGGCGCGGTCCCGCTCAGTTGCGTCGCCGGGTTCTGAAACAGGATCCCGCAGCGCTGGGCCAGCTCATGGGGCCGCGCCGAGGAGCTTTCGACCCCGTCGATCGAGACGACACCCTCGAGATGGCCGCCGATGGTCGCGGGGGCCAGTCCGGCCGCGACCAGGCAGATGGTGGACTTCCCCGCCTCGTTGGGTCCGACGAGTCCAGTCACGGAGCCCGACGGAACGGCCAAATCGATCCGGTCGAGGGCGTCGGTTCGACTTCCCGCGTAGCGGTATCGCACGCCTGCGAGCACGAGGCTCACGGGATCGCCTCGAGGACGCCGGCGATCGAGGAGGTGAGAAGCGCAAGCGCGCCGAGCAGCGCGGCCCATCGCACGACGCGCTGGGTGGCGGAGTCGGGGAAGACGCGAAGAACTGTTCGACGGCCCGGCGCGCTGAAGGCGCGCGCTTCCAGGGCCATCGTCTGCTCCTCCACGTCGGTCAGCGCCCCGAAGACCAGCGGCCCGGCGAGGGGGAGAATCCCGCGAACCCGACGCCACAATCGACCCTCGGTGTCGAGAGCCCGGGCGCGCTGGGCCTCCGTGATCTGGCCAGCCCGCTGAGTCGTTCGGGGGATGGCCCGGAGGGTCGCGCCGACGACGAATGCCGCTCGTCGCCCGAGGCCGCGCCGTTCGAGGTCGGCGATGAGGTGATCCGGCTCGGTGGTGAGGATGAGCACCACGACGGAGAAGCCGAATGCCACCACCCGGAGCGTGGCCTGGACCGCGGCCGCGAGGCCGGTCCAGGTGGGCCTTACCGGCCCGAGCTGAACGATCGGGTCGGTCGCGCCCGGGTAGAGGAACGTGTTGACGAGGACGATTGAAAGGAGGAGCGGGATGCTCGCCAGCACGAGCAGGACCGAGCGTCGCGCGATCCGCGCGGCGATTGCGACCGCAACGCACACGGCGATGACGACGAGCGGGCCGGACCAGCCGCGCACGCCGAGCGCAAGGACGGCTTCGGCGAGGGCGAGCGCCAACTTCGTGGCGGGGTTGAGGCGCCGGTACGCGCCGGTCGGCACCGCTTGTACGAACGCGGGGATCCGGCGCCGCTCGGCGGCGCCGGCGTCAGGCGGAGGCAGTATCAGTGAGACGTTCTCCCATCGGGAAGCGTGCCAGGAGCCGGCGAGAGAGCCCCAGGACCACGAGGAAGACGACGAAGCTGGTGATGGTCTTGTCGATCGGGTCGCTGAACAGGCCCTGGCCCAGCGAGGCGTGGTATACGTCCGCCCCGCCCTGGCGAAGCGCGGCGACGAGGAGGTCTGTCCCCGATCCCATCACGCCTCCGTAGACGATCGCGGCGATCGGGGCCGAGACGACGGCCGCCACGATGCCGGTCGCGGCACCCGCGAGCGCCACCCATACGGCGGCGCTATCGCGCCGGACGTAGGCGACCGCGGCCAGGACGAGGGCAAACGTGGCGGCGATGAGCACCGCCGCCCAGTACACCCAGGATGGATAGCCGCCGACGTTCGGGTCCGTGTAGGCGGGGTTGTTGATGATGGGCAGGATGAGCAGGGCCGGGGCCGCGACCCCAATCGCAATAGCAAGCCAAAGGCGCATTCCCTCGGCTGGGCGGCTCTTGTAGACGCCAAGCTGTCCCCACAGGCCGGCGAGCAATCCGATCACGGCGGCCGTGATCGCGAACGGCCCGATGTTGCTCCCGGGCCCGATGACCGGGGCGTACTGCCAGATGAGGTTCGAAGCGGCTCCGGTCACGGCGCCGGCGATCGGGCCGGCGAGCACGCCGACCAGGATCGTCCCGATCGAGTCAAGGTAGATCGGCAGGTTCAGGACCTTCTGGACGGTGAACCCCAGCACGATGTTGATCGCGATGGCGATCGGGATCAACACGATCACCCGCGTGCTGAACTGCCGTGACAGCCAGGCCATGGTGCCCGGACCTCCTTGAATCAATTGTCCCGCGCTCGATCGCCTCGGGGCGCCCCCCTCGCGCCGGCGACCAACTTGACGCAGTGTCCCACGCCGGACGTCCCCCGCGCCAGTTGGCCGCGGGCCGATGCCCGGGCTGCCGGCGAACCCACCGGCGGGAGGCAGGCCAGCGAGCGGGCGGCGCGTCCGGCCGTCCGGTGCTCAACCGACCCGCGCGGCGAGCCCCCCGACGCGCTCGATGAACCGCTCGAAGAACGCGGCGGCGTCGCCCTCGACCGCGACGTCCAGGGTGGGCGGCCGGCCC
>Ga0208079_1000603_pt1 | contig 19504 bp, 11 predicted proteins | sample NGESurdeep092012_5_FD_184474 | JGI IMG/M metagenome (GOLD analysis project Ga0208079, IMG submission 184474) | Arctic peat soil microbial communities from Barrow, Alaska - NGEE Surface sample 210-2 deep-092012 (SPAdes) | ecosystem: Environmental > Terrestrial > Soil > Wetlands > Peat ... | reverse complement strand
AAACTACTGCCAGCCAGAAACATCTTGCGGTCGTAGCGAGTCAATTCCCTCCCGCCCGAAAATGAAACCGCGCCATCGGCCGCGAGTATCCGGGGCCGGTGACGCGGTGGGCCACCTCTGAACCGTGAGGTCTCTTTACTTGCGGACCCTCACCGGGGGACTCTGGACCGGCTTGGAGGGTCGCGCCCTGCCTGCCGGAATCGTGGCCGAATCGGGTTGGGGTGCGACCGAGATGGCGTCGGTGTACGTCGGCGCGGCCCCCGGCACTGACGGCGTGCAGGAGTTGCTGACATTGACGATGACACAAGTCTTGTTGTAACCGTAATCCAGCTTGATGTTACCTTTCGAATCGCAGTCCCCCCCAAATACTCCTGGAGCCGACCAGCCATTCAGGAGATTAGGAACTCCGCCGGCAGCAGGGGTGGTCCAATCTGTGAAAGTCTTTTCAGTGACCGAATAGATGATGTTGGGGCTGAGTTGGATGGGCGAAGTTGTTGCACCGCATGCCACCGAGAAGGGCGAACCGCCGACGCTTCCTGTAAAATTGGAGCTTGGTGGGGTTCCCGCGCAGATCTTCTGAATTGCCAGCGTGGGTAACCTGCTGTTGGTCAGGGTGCAGGTGACAACGGCATCGGGCATCGTGAAAGTGCCCGAGGTCGTGCTATTAGGCGTTAACCCGCCGCAATCGAGCGTCGAGGTGTAGCTGGTGTTTACGGCTTCGCTGACCGTCACGGATGCGCCGCCGTATACGGGCCAACTTATTGTCAAGCCCCCGGCGTTTGACACCTGTCCCGTTTTCGAGGAGGTATTGGTTGTGTCGTTGATGGTCACGCTAAACACGCCGCCGTCGGTCGAGGGAACCAGCACCTTGTTGACGATTACGTTATGCTGGGCTCGCGTGTTGGTCAGGGTGCAGGCGACATCGTTGTCGGGCATTACAAAACTGCCCGAAATTGGTGTCGCGCCCGTGCATGCCAGGGACGAAGTGTAGTTTGACTGGCCGATTTCGCTCAAAGTCACGGTGGGAACCGCGGTCACGATCTTTGAGATGGATCCGCCATTGCCCACGGTACCCGTGACGGGGTGCCCGTCGGCGTCATCGATCGTCAAGGTGAACGAGCCTTTATCCGTCAATGGAACGGTCGCCTTGGTCAGCGTCACGGTATGGGCCTTGATGCTGTTGGTGAAGGTGCATGTCGTGATGTCACCCTGGTTTAGCGTGATAGTTGCCGCGGCAGTGGTCGGCAGTTTGCTGCTCCAGGTTCCCGTACCGATGACACTGCAGGAAATGCCTGTCGTCGTCCAGCCCGCTTGAGAGGTTTCGGTAAACGTGTACGTCGTCGGCAGCACGTCATTCACACCCCAGACCGTGAGATAGGTCTGCATGGGGCAAGTTGTGGAAGTCGCCGTGCAGTCCCCGGTGTTAATGAGCGAAAATGGGTCGGTTGAGGTGGAAGAAGTGGAATTCGGGCTCGGCGAGGAAGTAAAGGGGAATGTCCCGGTTGCGTTCGCCTGTTTCACGATGTAGATCGTGGCGGGGAAAATGACGGCGCCTGTAGCCAGAGCGCGATCCTGCGCGCCACCAGAGCCATCTAGACCCACAAGGCTGGTGTGGAACGGCGAACCGCTGATGGATACGGCGGAATTGCCCGTTCCCCAGTCAGTGTGTGTCGCGATGTGCCCGCCCCACGCGATTACCGGGTTTGAAGCGCTGGCGGTGAAATTGATCGTGATCTGGGTGGAACTGGTGCCCGAGAAACTCCCACTGTAGCTTAACCCAGTGATACTAGTGATGGTGCCGCCCCAGATCGTGAGGTTGCCGGTCGATGGGCCAAGTAGCTGCCACCGGCCGCCGACCATGCCAGTTCCCAGACTGCTGCCACCCGAGAGCGCCAGATCGGTGGGTATGGGGAACGTCGATCCGGAACCAGAGCAGCCCGTGGTGCCGTCGCAGGGATGGGCGAGGCCCACCGTAGAGTTATAAGTGGTGAGATAGTCCAGCGCGTGCTTACCGGTTTGCGAAGAGGCCCAGGCGATGGTGAGCGAATGGGACGAGCCATTGACCAGACCGCCCATTTGCATTCGATAGGCTACGGAACTTCCTTCGAGGTAGCTGGCCTTGCTGGCATTCACGTTTCCGCTCACCCACGAGCAGGACTGTCCTGGAACGGGCGGCGGGCCCAGGCTGAACAGCGCTCCATTGGCGCATTGGGAGAGGGTGGCCGAGACGTTGGCCGCGAAAGACGTTTGGCTGGTGGATTGGGCCGCCGTCGCGGTTACCAGGTGAACACTGCCCGGCTGCGGGGCGGCCTTCACCTGAGTCGTGATATCTCCATTGGCATTCGCGGTAGCAGTGAAGTTGCGGTCTGCTTCCAGTGCGGGTTTCTGCTGCACCAGCAGGTTTACTTGTTCTCCGGGTTGCCAGCCAGAGCCGGTGATGGTGGCGGTGGCGCCGGGTTCGTATTGAGCCTGATCGGTTTTGAGTGTGGCAAAACGGTAAGTGCGCGAGCTTTGGAGGGTCGCGGATCCGCTTCTGCCGCCGGCCAACACCAGCACGCCATCCGCACCGACCGGAGAAGCCACGGCTCCAGATCGGACCTGGTCGAGGTTTCCAGTGGGGCGGAAGGTGCCACGCCAGGGAGTGAACACCTCGGCGGACGTTCCATTGCGGTCACCGCCGATTAGCAGGACCTGGTTGTTATGGGGCAGCAGTACGGCGATTTGCCCACGGCGCGTCTCCGTCATACGTCCGGCAAGGGAAAAGCTGCCGGTTTCGGGATTGTAGAGCTCCGCGGTAGCCAGGTCCTGTGAGTCGTCCGAGCCACCCGCGATCAGCACCCTGCCGTCGAGCAGAGTGGTCGCCGATACGCCGGCACGCGCGGCGGAGAGGTTTGGACCGCGCGTGACGGCGCCCGTGCGCGGGTCGAATACATCGCTGGACGCGAGTGCCCGGCTTCCATTCGCACCGCCTGCGATCAGGACGCGGCCATCCGGAAGCAGAGCGGCCGCGTGCAGTTCTCTCGGGGAGGCGAGAGCCGCCGGAGATAGGGATTGAAAAGAATTGGCCGCCGGATCGAAGATTTCCAACGTGTCATAGACGGTAGCTGCGCCCTGGCCACCGGCGATCAGGACGCGGCCATCGCGGAGCACCGTGGCGGTGTGGCCGCTGCGCGCCGATACCATATTCCCAGCCGGCGCCCAGCGATTGACTGCCGGGTCGAATACCTCGGCCGTGCTGACAGCCCCGAATTCATTGGAGCCGCCCGCCACCAGGATCTGGCCGTTCTCCAGGGTGGCGCAAGAGTGACCGCTGCGGGCGCCCGCCATGCCAGCGGCCGCGGAAAAAGATCCGTCGGCGGTAAATATCTCGGCTGTATTCGTCGATCCGGTGGGGCCCTGGCCGCCAGTAATCAGTACTCTGCCGTCGGGCAGACTCGCGGCGCAGGCCCCGCTTCTGGCCGCCGCCATGCTGCCCTTGGCGACCCACATACCGGTCGCATCGGACGATTGGAAGCCATACATGAGCGAACATAGGACGCCTAAGGTCGCAATAACGGCTGAATAGAGTTTACTGGGACGCAACATACGAAAGATCCTCCTCGCGCACTTTAGTTTTGATCGGTTCGGAATATCAGTTTCCTACAATCTGGAATATGTCCTGAACTCCACAGAAGTGAATCTTACCGCCGCTGCCCGCGTTCTTGTCCCCTATCTTTTGCCGGGGTACCCACGGTACGGGCGGTGCTTAAGTTGGTTTGAGGAGCGCGCTGCCTATCTTTTGATGGAGTACCCACGGTACGGGACCGCCATTCGCGCCGTCGGCTATATCGATTATCATGTACTGGGCTTGGCTCTGTGGAAGAGCGCGATCACTTACGTTTCTTACCAGGCTGGCGCGTTGCGCTATGGAATGCAGGCTTGGCCACTGCCGCCCTCGCGGGGTCGGGCGCGGTCAGAGGGTACCCCGGGCGGCTCGGGTGGGAGCGGCGGATCTCAACGCCGGCGCGGTCAACCGCGCAACTCTTTTTGGCGGGCGTGGCGGCGGTCGGCGATTACCTTCGACGCGGCTCTGCCGCGTAGCGCGTGCACCTCTTGCGGGGTCAGATTGCGCCACTTGCCGATCGGCAGGCCGCCGATCCGGATCGGCCCGATGGCGACGCGCACCAGCTTCAGGACCTTGCTTTCCACCGCCTCCAGCATGCGCCGCACTTGCCGGTTGCGCCCCTCGGTGATGGTCATCTCCAAAAAGCTGTATTTCTCGCTGTCGCGCAGGCGCGTGACCAGCGCTGGGCGGGTCACTCCGTCGGCCAGTTCCACTCCCTGGCGCAAACGCTCGATCTGCTCGTCGCTCACCAGGGTCGACGCCTTGATCTGATACGTCTTCGGCACCTTATGGTCGGGATTGGTCAGGCGTTCGGCGAAATCGGTATCGTTGGTCAGGATCAACAGACCGCTGGTGTCCAGGTCCAGGCGTCCGACCGGTGAAATCCACGCGCCCACCTCCGGCACCAGGTCGTAAACCGTGGGACGGCCCTCGGGATCGCGATACGTCGTCAGGTAACCCTTGGGCTTGTAGAGCAGCACATACGTCTTGGTGGCCGAGCGCAACGGCTTGCCGTCCAGGGTGACGCGGTCGTTCTCCAGGTCGACCCAGTGGTCCGGATTTTGGACCACTTTTCCGTTGACTCGAACACGTCCCGCCCCAATCCAGCTTCGCGCGTCGGTTCGAGAGCCGGCGCCGGCCTTGGAAAACACTCGTTCCAAGGTCTTAATCTGTTTGTTGCCGGGCGGAGGTGTTTGTTTGGCCATGTTGAGGATAAGGGTACGGGTACGGATAAGGTAAAGAGTCCCAGTACTAATGTTACAGTAAGGGGGGGGGAATAAACTGGAGTCGATTCTGATCCGGGGTGCCCGCCATCTGGTGACAGTTCGCGGCACCCGGGGACCTCGCCGCGGGCCTTCGCGCAACGAACTCAATGTGATCCAGGATGGCGCCATCCTGATTCGGGATGGCATCCTGGTGGAAGTGGGGCCCAGCCGGCGGGTGGAGAATCTGGCCCAGGCGCGGGACGCCATCGAGATCAACGCCGCCGGACGGGTAGTGATGCCCGGCTTCGTCGACGCCCACACGCACCTGGCTTTCCCGCCGGCCGGCATCGACGCGCCGGAGCCGGCCGCCGCCGTGCGCGCGCTGCACACGGTCACCGGTCAACGCCTGGAAGTTCGGACGCGCGCTTACCTCGAAGCCATGGCTCGACACGGTACTACCACGGTGGAGGTAAAGACCGGATGCGGACTCGATGAGGGCGCCGAAGCCAAGCTGCTGCGCATGCTCTGCGCGCTGCGCGGCGAGCCGATTGACCTGATCCCCAGCTTTCTTTTCCGCCTGCCCAGCGAACTCAATGGAGGGTCCAGGCACGCCACCGAATGGGTGGTGGCCAAACTGCTTCCCAAGATCCGCCGCCGCGGTGTGACCCACTTTGCCGATCTGGCGTGGGATTGCGACCCCGCCCTGCTACCCTGTTTCGATCTCTATCTGGAGGCGGCGCGCGAACTCGGGTTCGAGCGCAAGATTCATGCCGACGGAGCGAGTCCCGCCGCCGCCATTGCACTCGCCGCACTGCACCATGTCGTCAGTATCGATCATTTGGAGCACGCCACCGCATCCGAGGTCCGGCAGATCGCCGAAGCGGGGATCATGACCACGCTCCTGCCCGGCACTTCCTTCAGCGGCGATGCCAAGGAAGCTCCCGCCCGCGCGCTGATCGACGCCGGCGCGGCGGTGGCGCTGGGCAGCAATTTCAATCCGCACCATGCTCCGGCGCTCAATATGCAGACGGTGGTTGCGCTGGCCTGCGGGCGGCTGGGAATGACCATCGAAGAGGCCATTTGCGCGGCTACCGTCAACGGCGCTCACGCGCTGGGCTGCGCCGAAAGGGTCGGATCTCTGGAGCCCGGCAAGGCCGCCGATCTGCTGGTTCTCAACGCCGGCCACTATCGGGATCTGGAACACAGCCTCGGCACCAACCTGGTACACCTCACCATGAAGCGCGGCAAGTTCATCTACAAAGAGGGGGAAGTTGCGCCTCTTCAAGCGGACATTTTCCTGCCACATATGTAGACCTGCCGCACACCAACAAAAAAGCCGGGCGGCTGATCGCCGCCCGGCTGGTGCTTCTTTACTGGGTCAGGTTATCTCACGAACACCGAGATAGTGCCGCTTACGGTCTGGCCTCCAGGTCCGTATGCGGTCAAGGTGTACACCGAGTTGGTGATCGGCGTTATCGTGAAGCTGCCGTTGGCGGGCAGGGTCTGTGCCGGAACCTCGCTGCCGATCAGAACCACCGAAGTGGCGTTCTGCGTCGTCCAGGAGAGGACTACCGGGTTACCCGCCGCCGTCGAGGTCACCGGGTTGGCGGTGAACGACGTGATCCGCACCGCGCCTACGTTGAGCGTCGCGTTGGCCTGGATCTGGCCCGTCGCGTTGGTCGCCGTGAGGGTGTAGGTGGTAGTGACGGTCGGGCTGACGGTGGCGCAATCGTTGGCATTGAGATTGCTACCGATGCCCGGCGTGATCGAGATGCTGGTGGCGCCCGTCACCTGCCAGCACAGCTTGGAAGAGCTGCCGGCATCAATAGTGGATGGGGTTACCACGAACACCACGATTTGGGGAACCGAGCCGCTTGCCACCGTTATGGTGACGGGGGCGGTTACGGTCTTGCCGTCGCTGGAGGTAGCCGACAGCGTGTAGGTGGTCGTCTGCGCCGGCGACACCGTGGTGCTGCCGTTCAGAGTTACCGCGCCCACGCCGCTGATCGAAACCGTTGTCGCGCCGGTAGTGGTCCAACTGAGCGTCGATTGCTGACCCGGCTGAATGCTCAGCGGGCTGCCTTCGAAGCGGATGATCTGCGGATTGCCGGTGACTACCACACCCGTACCAACCGTGACCGTCGCCGTGGCCGTCACATTGCCCGACGGCCCGACTGCCGTCAACGTGTAAGTGGTGGTGGTTGCCGGGGTCACCGTGGTGGAACCAGTGGCCGCGACGTTACCCACGCCGTTGTTGATCGAGACGCTGCTCGCGCCCTGAACCACCCAGGTCAATTGGGAGCTCTGGCCTGCCGAGATGCTGCTCGGGGTCGCGTCGAAGCGAACCACTAGCGCCGAGCTCGTATTGCCCATCGTCACGCTCGTCGTCGCCGAAGCGGACAAGCCGCCGGTATCGGTCACCGTCAACTTGAAGACATACGTCTGGCCGGCCGCGCCGGTGAACGTCGTCTTCGCCGCCGTCGGGGTAGCCAGATTCACCGCGGCGCCGCCCATCTGCGACCACTGGTAGGTGAGCGCGTCGCCTTCCGGATCGTACGAAGCCGAGCCGTCCAGCGTTACGGTTCCGGCCGCGATGCCAACCTGGTCCGGACCGGCGTTGGCCACTGGGGGCGAGTTGCCGATGCGCCGCGTCAGCAATTCGTAACGCACGCGCGGAATGTCCATCGGGACCGGGGACTTGGTCTTGCCGTATTCCTTCGGGTGGATGTAGTTGCCCACCTGGAAGCCGAAGACGATGCGTCCGCTACTCGCCACGTTGACGTAGCTTTCGTTCAAACCGGCTTCCGCCGTGAACGCGACGTGCTCGTTCAAAGGCTGGACCAGTTTGAAACTCCCGCCCGCAGTGTCCTTGACGCCGGGGGCATGGCGCCGCAGGTATCCGATGTTGCCTTCCAGATAGGCATTGCCCCAGACGCCGACCAGCCCGTTCACGCCGGTCTGGTCGACCACGCGCGCGTAGGTCTGGAGGAACGATTGCGGCCCCAGTTGTACCTGGTTGAGGACCGCGAAGTTCTTGAAGCCCTTGGTGGTAAACAGGCCGATGCGCCCGCGGCTGAAAATGTAATCGAGCAGGAAAGCCGCCTGGCCCAAACCGCCGCCGGACTGGTAGTCCTTGAAGTTGAGGTACTTGAAACTGCCGAAAGCGCCGGCCTGCACGTTGCCCCAGCGGTTGACCAGACCGAGATCGAACTGGCCTTCCTGGCGGCCCGAGTAGTAACTGTACTCGCCCTGCGCCTGCACGGCGTGCGTGCCTTCGCCGCCGAACGGCGAGAAGAACGCGGCCCGTCCGTTGAAATTGAAGCTGCCGGTGCGTCCGCCGCCGAAAGTGGGTCCGATGTTCACGCCCACAATCGAGAACTTCTTATTGCGCTTCTGCCCTTCGTCCACCGCGCCGATGGCTTCGGTGTGCGCGATATCCTGCGTCTGCGAGGCGGTCAGCGGCTTGGGCATGCTGTTCAACTGATCTTTCAGCGCATTCTGCTGGTTGCGCAGATCGCCCACCTCGCCGCGCATTTTGTCGTTCTCACCCTGCAGGTTCTTCAACTGGGCCAGAATATCGTCCAGTTTGTCGAGCCTTTTGAGAATCTGCGCGCAGCATTCTTCCTGCTTCTTGGCCATGATGTCGAGCTTGTCGCCGATGGCCTTGATGATGTCGCCGATGCCGCCATCCTTGATGAGGCGGCCGCCGCCGTCGGTGAGGGCCAGGAAGACCCGGCGGTTCATGAACCGCCCTTCCTTGGTCTTGTTGTCCACTTCCGGGACGCGCTTGCCGTCACCCGCGGTGGTGATCTGGTTGTCGGCTACGCCGTACTTCACCAAAAACGCCTTGACGGCATCGGCTCGCTTCAGCGCGAGCTTTTCATTATATGCGGTCGAACCCACGTAATCCGTGTTACCGGTAACTTTCACACGGTAATCGCGATGCTGGCTCAATAGGTCCGCCAGCCGCAGCAGACTCGGGTACCCGTCCGAAAGAATCGAGGAATTGAATTCGAAATTGATTTCTTCCCAATCTTCCTTGGTTTGACCGCCCGTGTTCAGCCCCTGAGCAAACAGACTGGAGGCCAATAAGCCAATCGCGCCTACCGCTGCTAGTTTCTTCATTGTCTTGTAACTCTCCTCAGCGTTATCCGCATGTACGACAATATTGATGTTTTCCGACTCCGGCTGGCGCGACATTGCCTCTATCGCCACCGACCGGAGACTCCTACCCGAATCTCCACTAAAAACAGGATACACCTGAATATTCCGCCATCTACCACAAATCCGGGGCCTTAGTGCCGGACACTGGGTGTTTCCAGTACACTACGCCCGCAAAAAATGTGAGAATATTCGAGTGAGGCTGCCGGACGGGCAGTCGCTCCCGGGGGTGCCCTCTGGGCCGCGGGAGAGGAAAGTCCGGTCTCCACAGGGCAACGTGCCGGCTAACGGCCGGGCGGGTTCGCAAGGGCTCGACGGAAAGTGCCACAGAAAATATACCGCCTCGCCGCAAGGTGGGGTAAGGGTGAAATGGTGCGGTAAGAGCGCACCGCGGCAGAAGTAATTCTGCCGGCAGGGAAAACCCCACGCGGAGCAAGACCAAATAGGGGAGGAGGGACGGCCCGTCCCGCTAAACTTCCGGGTAGGTCGCTAGAGCCGGTCAGTAATGGCCGGTCCAGATGAATGACTGCCGCCCGCAAGGGTACAGGAACCGGCTTACAGTCCGGCAGCTAAACGTTTTCGATCGTTCTGGGACATGCCTGGGTGCTTTCGGATGTCCTCCCGCCGCTCTAGCTTACGTGCGTAACGTGCAAAATATTCAGCGATATCCCCGCCATATTGAAAGTTGTACATGATGTCGTCGAAGTTCGCCGTGTGCCCCAACCCCAAGGCGTGGCCAGTCTCGTGCAAGCACGTCAGGTACACCGTCGCCTCCCGCACGAGTCCCTCGCCGGGGTCGGGACGGACAAAAACATCCCCGCCGCGCGTTTCCCCATACAGCCCGGCGCGGCGCGACACCCAATAAATCTTGATGATCGCCTGATTTTTCTCCGCCGTCCGCTCCACGTGGAGTTTGCCATCCGATGCCGCCTGCCAGGCCTCCATCGCCCACTGTGCCAGGTCCGGATCACCGCCCTTGCACCCCATCTCGGCCGGCCGCGCACAAGGCTCCACCCAATACTTCAATCCCCCCGCATGTGCCGCGCAAACCCCGGCAAACGCGAGCAAAACCGGGGACAGCAAAACCGGGGACAGACGGAACGTTTTCCAGTTTTCATCGTGCTCTCTCCGGTAGCCCGTCTTCACCGTGTCACCTTTACTTTGCAGTATGCCGCAGCGGAAAAATCCCGGCGAAAACCGGAAAACGTTCCGTCTGTCCCCGGGTTTACCCCGGGTTTACCAGATCCCCACCAGTTTCCACCACACCGGCCCGATCCCCAGCCAGATCACCAGATTGACCAGCGAAATAAGAAACCCCAGCCGCCACCACTCCCCCTGCCGTACGTAGCCCGCCCCGAAGAAGACCGGCGCCGACCCCGTACCGTAATGCGTCATGGCCGCGTTCAGGTTGGAAAAGTACGCCAGCGCGAGCGCCGCCATCATGGGCGGCACCCCGGCCGCCAGGGTTGCGGCCAGGAACGCCGGATAGAGCGCCGTGACGTGGCCCGTCATGCTGGCGAACCCGTAGTGCACGTAGCAGTACGCCGTCACCAGCGCCAGCAGCGCGACCGGCCACGCCCAGCCATGCATCCCCGCGAACAGCCCGCCGCTCAACACCTTGATGGCGCCGTTCTCGTTCATCGCGTCCGACATCATCACCAGCGGCGCGAACCAGATCAGGGCATCCCATGCCCGGTGCTCGGCCAACAGATCTTCCCACGCGATCACCCGCGCCAGCAGGAGCGCGCACAGACCGGTCAGCGCGACAAAGGTATTCGGCACGCCGTGCCAAGGCGCGGTCACCCAGCCCGCCATCACGCCCAACATGATGGCCACCAGCCACTTCTCCGGCCGCTCCATGGGACCGCGCCGCGCCAGTTCCTGCCGCGCCATGGCGCGCGCCGCTTCCGTGTGCTGAATCTCCGGCCGAACCAGCCGGAACAGCAGCCACGGCACAATCGCCAGGGTCAGAAATCCTGGTACGATCGATCCCGACAGCCACCGCCCCCACGTCAGTTCCACGTGCCCGATGTTGCGCGCGAACTCCGCGATCAGCGGATTCGCCGCCATCCCGGTGAGGAACATCGCCGACGCGGCATACGTCGTGTGGAACGACACCAGCATCAGGAACGACCCGATCTTGCCCGCCGTCGGCCCCGGCTCCGACCCGAAGGCGCTGGCCACAGAGCGCGTGATGGGAAACACTATGCCGCCCCCGCGCGCCGTATCCGACGGGATGAACGGCGCCAGCACCAGGTCCGCCGCGGCGAGGGAATACCCCAGACGCAAGGGCGTCCGCCCGAAGCGTTCGATGAACCCATACCCCACCCTCGTGCCGAACCCAGTTTGCGTCACCGCGCGCGAAAACAAAAACGCGGTGAATATCATCCACACCGTGACGTTGCCGAACCCGGAGAGCACCCTGGCCGGCGTGAGCGTGCCGGTCAACGCCAGCAGCGTCATGGCGAGCAGGACGCTCACCCCCATGCGGACCGGCTGCGCCACCAGCGCGATGATGGTCGAGGCGAAAATCGCGAACAAGCGCTCCTGCGCGGTGTTCATCCCAGGCAGCGCGAAAAAGTAGAGCAGGACGCCGGGCACTAGCACCACGGCCCAGCGCCACCACAGGCCGGGCGGTGTGCCGCGCCGCTCAATTACGGGTTGTACGGTTGCGGACACGAACGATCATTGTCTCTCATCCGCGCCCTTGACATGCGGCGCGTTCCGTCCCTATACTCGAATCTCACACAGTCGCATGTCGAAGACGAAGTCCGATTCCCATAGCCTGCCGGCCGATCGCGATCTCTACTCCGGGCTGATTCGCCTGCACGTCCTGCATCACGCCGCCGAGGAGCCCATTTTCGGGCTCGGCATGATCGAAGAACTGGGGCGGCACGGCTACCGGATCAGCCCGGGCAGCCTCTATCCGCTGCTCCACGGGCTGGAGAAGAAGGGCTATCTCCGCTCCACGCAACAAAGGAATGGCAAGTCGCTGCGCAAGGTTTACCGCGCCACCGCTCTGGGACGGAAGGCTTTAGAGGCATCCACGATCAAGGTGCGCGAGTTGTTTCGAGAACTCATGGAAGGCGTGTAACGGAGTGATAACTGGAAAACGTTCCGTCTGTCCCCGGGTTTTGTTGCTGGCGTTGGCGGCTGCCGCTGCCGCGGCAGAACCCCTGACGGTGAGCCAGGCGATCCAGCGCGCGCTCAAAAACTATCCTTCCATACGGGTTTCCCAGGAGCAGATCAATGCCGCGGCGGCCGGCATTCGCCTGGCGCGGACCGCCTATCTGCCCCACGCGGACGCGCTCGCCCAAGTCAATCGCGGCACCCGGAACAATGTCTTCGGACTGCTCCTGCCCCAGAGTGCGATCCCATCAATCTCGGGCCCAGTGCTCGGTACCAACAATTTCGGCACCACCTGGGGCACCGCGCTCGGAGTGCTCGTCACTTGGGAGCCCTTCGACTTCGGGCTTCGCCGGGCCAATCTGGACGTGGCGAGTGCGCTCGAAGCCGAATCCGCGGCCGCCTTGAAACGCACGGAATACGAAATCGCGGTCGCCACCGCCGATGCGTGTCTGACGCTCGCCGCCGCGCAAGAGACCGTTCGGGCCGCGCAGGCCGGCGTGGATCGGGCCGGCGTCCTCCTGCGCACGATCACCGCGCAGGTCAACGCGCAGTTGCGGCCCGGGGCCGATGCTTCGCGCGCCGAGGCCGAACTGGCCGCCGCGCGCACCCAATGGATTCAGGCGCAGCAGGCCACCGATGTGGCGCGCGCCACGCTCTCCCAGTTCGTCGGCATACCGCCAGACCAGATCACCCTGGATGTTTCAGCGTGGCATCAATTGCCGCCGGAACAGGACGTCCCCGCCCTGGATCCCGCGAAGAATCCCGTCGCGCTGGAGCAGAACGCCGCGGTGGAAGAGACTCTGGCGCGCCTCAGAGCGTTGGAACGATCCTACTTTCCCCGCTTCTATTTGCAGGGCTCCGCGTACGCCCGCGGCTCGGGCGCGGAGAACAACGGCAAAATTCTCGGCGGCCTCAATGGCCTCGCGCCCAACACGCAGAACTACGCCCTCGGGTTCACCGTGACCTTCCCGGTATCCGACTTGCCGTCCATTCGTGCCCGCCAGGCTGCGCAAACCGCAACCGTGCGCGCGCAGCAAGCCAGGAGCGAGCAGATCGCGACCGACCTGCGAGCCCAATGGAATCGCGCGGTGGCAATGTTGAATGGTGCGCGGCGCATCGCGGCCAACACGCCGACGCAGGTTGCGGCGGCGCGTACCGCCACACAGCAGGCGACGGCCCGGTATGAGGCAGGTCTCGGAACCATTACGGAAGTCGCCGACGCCCAGCGCTTGCTCACCCAGTCCGAGATCGACGACGCACTTGCCCGGCTCGCCGTCTGGCGCGGCTTGCTCGGCGTGGCCGCGGCCGCCGGCGATATCCAGCCCTTCGTCGCCGAGGCCGGCCGATGACCTCCCCGTGGCATAAGGCTCCGCCTTGTGCATCCGAGCGAAGCTCGGACGCGCTTGCTGACAAGCGGGTGTTTTCGAGGAAGACTTAACCAACATGCGCCTTGTCCTGGCAGCTCTGAGCAGACCGATGACCGTACTGGTCGCGCTGATCGCTATTGCGCTCTGCGCCGTGCTCGCCCTGGAGCGCATGCCCGTCGATATCTTTCCGCAAGTCGGCGACCCGGCAATCTATGTGGCCCAACCCTATGGCGGCATGGATCCCGCGCAGATGGAAGGCTACCTGACGTATTACTACGAGTACCACTTCCTCTACATCACGGGCATCGATCACGTGGAGAGCAAGAGCATTCAAGGCGCCGCGCTCATGAAATTGGTATTTCATGAGGGCACCAACCTGAGCCAGGCGATGTCCGAAACCGTCGGCTATGTGAACCGCGCCCGCGCATTCATGCCCCCGGGAACCGTGCCGCCGTTCATCACGCGTTTCGACGCAGGCAGCGTGGCCGTCGGCCAGTTGATCTTCAGCAGCGCGGCCAGAACCCAGGGGGAAATGCAGGATTTCGCGCTCAACCGCGTGCGTCCGCTGTTCGCCACTCTGCCCGGTGTTTCCGCGCCGCCCCCGTTCGGCGGGAACCAGCGGACCATCGTCATCACGCTGAATCCCGATAAGCTCCAGCAGTACGGCATCTCTCCCGACGAGGCGGTCGCAGCCGTCAGCCGGTCGAGCCTGGTGATGCCTTCGGGCAATATTTCGACGGGCACGCTCAACCGCATCGCCCGGACCAACGCCGGACTGGGCGGCAACCTGCCGGAACTTCTCGGCACGCCCATTCGGGCAAACTCGGGAACCACGGTCTACTTGCGCGATATCGGAACCATCGAAAACGGCACCGATCTCATCACGGCCTACGCGCACGTCAACGGTCGCCGCACGGTCTACATTCCGGTCACCAAGCGTGCCGACGCCTCCACTCTATCGGTGATCAATGCCGTCAAGGCGGCCATTCCGGACTTCAAGAAAGCCGTACCCGACGATGTCGATGTCCGGCTGGAATTCGACCAGTCGCCGTATGTGCGGAATTCCATCCGCGGCCTGGTTATCGAGGGTCTGCTGGGAGCCGCGCTGACCGGCCTGATGGTGCTGATCTTCCTGCGCGATTGGCGCAGCGCGCTGATCGTCGTCCTCAACATTCCCTTTGCCCTGCTGAGCGCCGTGATTCTCCTCTGGGCGACCGGTCAAACCATCAACATCATGACCCTCGGGGGCCTCGCCCTAGCCGTCGGCGTTCTGGTGGACGAGGCGACGGTGGAGATCGAGAACATTCACACGCAGATGTTGCCGGGTGTCTCCCGCGCCCGTGCCGTGGTGGAGGCCTGTACGCGCACGGCCATGGCGCGGCTGCTCTCCATGTTCTGCATTCTGGCCGTCTTCGTTCCTTCATTCTTCATGGTGGGCGTGGGGCGCCAGCTCTTTGTGCCGCTCTCTCTGGCAGTCGCATTCTCGATGATCGCTTCCTACTTGTTGTCCAGCAGCCTGGTGCCGGTCTTCTCGGCATGGCTCATGAAAGAGGGACACCGCGGCGAGGAGAAAGAAGGCCTGTTCGGCCATCTGCGATCGTTCTACGGTTGGTATCTCGGCGTGATCCTGCGTTTCCGATGGCCTCTCGTTTTGCTCTATCTCGGCGGAGCGGCCGCCTTGCTGGTGATTCTGATTCCGCAAATGGGAACCGAGATCTTCCCCGATGTCGACGCCCCCATTCTGCGCATCCGGCTGCGCGCCCCCGCCGGAACCCGGGTGGAGGAGTCCGAGCGCCAGGTGCTGCGCGCGCTGGACGTCATCCGCCGCGACATCGGACCCGACAACATCGAGATCACCAGCGACTTCGTGGGCGTCGTACCGTCCAGCTACCCGGTGAATCTGATCCACCTGTTCACCAGCGGGCCCCAGGAAGCCGTCATCCAGATCGCGCTGAAACCCGCCGCGCCCCGAGGCGAGCCGCTGCGCGAGAAACTGCGCGCCAGTCTCCGCCAGGCGCTCCCGGGATCGCAGGTCTCGTTCGAAGCCGGCGACATCGTCAGCCAGGTGATGAGCTTCGGATCGCCGACGCCCATCGAAGTAGCCGTGCAGGGAGTCAGCCTGCAGGATGACACCGCCTACGCAGTGAAGGTGCAGGCGGCGATGGCCAAGCTCCCCTTCCTGCGCGATCTCCAGTACGCCCAGGAACTGAATTATCCCACGCTCGACATTACGATCGACCGCGAGCGCGCCGGCCAGTTCGGTCTGAGCATGGCGGACGTATCGCGCTCCATCGTGCCCGCCACATCCTCGTCCCGTTTCATCCAGCCGAACTACTGGCGCGATCCCGCGAGCGGGAACGCCTTTCAGATTCAGGTGCAGTTGCCGCAGAACCGCATGCAGGGCGCCGACGAACTGGGCAGGATACCCGTGATGCAGAACGGGCGCGCAGAAACGCGTTTGACCGACGTGGCCGCCATCAAATTTGGTACCATGCCGGGACTGATTGAAAGGTACAACGGCCAGCGCGTGGTCTCTCTCACCGCCAACATCCACGGTCTGACGCTGGGTGAAGCGTCGCACAGGCTGAATGCCGCGCTGGCCCGCGTGGGCGCGCCGCCCAAAGGCGTGAGCGTCAAGTACCGGGGCCAGATTCCGCCGCTGGAACAAACCATATCCGGGCTGCGCGTGGGATTGCTGCTCGCCGTGCTGGTCATCTTCCTGCTGCTATCCGCCAACTTCCAATCCGTCCGCCTGGCCCTGGCCATCGTGCTCACCGTCCCCGCCGTGCTGTGCGGCGTAATTCTTATGCTGCGGATTACCGGCACCACGCTGAACGTGCAGTCCTTCATGGGCGCCATCATGGCCATCGGCATCGCCGTCGCCAATTCGATCCTGCTGGTCACCTTTGCCGAGCATTCCCGACGTACCGGAAAGCCGCTGTTCGAAGCCACCGAGGAAGGCGCCAGCGGCCGTTTGCGGGCGATTCTCATGACGGCGTCGGCCATGATCTGCGGCATGACGCCCATGGCCATCGGCTTCGGCGAAGGCAGTGGACAATCGGCGCCGCTGGCGCGCGCGGTGATCGGCGGTTTGATCGTTTCCACCTTTGCGACCCTGAGCATTCTGCCTTCGATCTACGTCATCCTCCAGCGCAAGGCATCGATTGCTTCTCCCTCCTTAAACCCGATGGATCCGACGAGCAGATATTATGACGCGACAACGCAAGAATAACCTCACATTGGCTGACGTGCAGATGTGGCGCACGCACTCCTGCGTGCCGCGTCGGCACTCTTGCCGATGCCCGCTTCATCAGGGAGTTCTGGCGTCGAGTGGAGACTCGACGCGGCACGCAGGAGTGCGTGCGCCACGGCAGCAACGGCGAAGTGTTTTTTGCCCCGCGGTTATATCCCTTCTCCTTTTGACCAGCCTGGCGATCTCGGCCTTCGCTCAAACCGCCGACCTAGCGCCCGTCGTCTCTAAGCTCCTTTCGCGGACCGCGGACGTGCCTGGCGAGTTCCAGCCGTTCCTCGTGGTTTCGCTCCACGCCCGAGTGACCGGCTATGTGGAGAAGGTCCTGGTCGACCGGGGAAGCGTCGTCAAACAGGGGCAACTCCTTGCCGAGTTGAGCGCGCCCGAGATGGCCGCCCGGATTGCCGAAGCCGAATCCCGCGTGCATGCCGCCGAGAGCGACCGGCTTCAGGCCGAAGCCCAACTGGCGGCCGCACAGAGCACCTGGGACAAGCTCAAAAAGGCGGCGGAAACGCCGGGAGTCATCGCCGGCAACGAACTTACCCTGGCGGAGAAGCAGGTCGACGCCGCGCGCGCCCTGGTGAGTTCCAGGCGACAGGCGGTCAGCGCCGCCGAAGCCGCCGTGCATGCGCAGAAGTTGATGGAGGAGTACTTGCAGATCACCGCGCCTTTCGACGGCGTGGTTACCGACCGGCTGGTTCATCCCGGTGCGCTGGTCGGCCCCGGCGCCGACCCGGTGCTTCTGGTGATCCAGCAGGTGTCGCACTTGCGGCTCATCGTGGCGGTGCCGGAGCAGGACATCGGCGGCATCGTGGCGGGCGCCAAAGTGGAGTTCAAAGTTCCCGCGTTTCCGGAGCGGACCTACGCGGGCACCGTGGCGCGCGTGGCGCACGCTCTCGACCTGAAAACCCGCACCATGCCGGTCGAGTTGGATGTCCTCAATCGTGACGGCTCGCTCTCGCCAGGCATGTACCCGAGCGTGAAGTGGCCCGTTCGCCGGACGCGTCCATCGCTCCTCGTCCCAAAGACCAGCGTGGTCACCACCGCCGAACGCACCTTCGTGGTCCGCGGCCGCAACGGCAAAGCGGAGTGGGTGGATGTGAAAAAAGGCGCGGCCGATGGCGATTTGATCGAGGTCATGGGCAATCTGCAGGTTGGTGACATGGTGGTGCGCCGCGCCACCGACGAACTGCGCGACGGCGCAGCGTTACCAGCGAAGTGACGCGTCACCCTCTTAGATACCGATCGATTCCCTCGGCCGCCTTGCGGCCCTCGGCGATGGCCCACACCACCAGCGACTGTCCGCGGCGCATGTCGCCGGCCGCGAACACGCCGCCCACGCTCGACATGTAGTTGGCGTCGGCTGCGACATTGCCGCGCGGCTCAAGCTGTACGCCGAGCTGCTCGATCATGCCGTTCCTCACCGGGCCGGTGAAGCCCATGGCGAGCAGCACCAGATCGGCCTCCAAGGTGAATTCGGTCCCCGGCAAGGGTTCAAACTTGGGCGTCACGCGCACCGCATGCAGTTGCCGGACGTTGCCGTGTTCGTCGCCGGTGAACTTCACCGTGTGGACGCTCCAATCGCGCGTGCCGCCTTCTTCGTGCGAGCTTTCGACGCGCAACTGCATCGGCCAGAGCGGCCAGGGTGTCAGCGGCGAGCGCGTGTCCGGCGGCTGGGGCAGGAGTTCGAACTGGGTGACGGAGCGCGCGCCCTGCCGGTGGGTAGTGCCCAGACAATCGGCGCCGGTATCGCCGCCGCCGATGATGACGACGCGCTTGCCGGTGGCCAGGATCTGGTCGGGTAGCCAATCGCCTTCGCACACACGGTTCTGCTGCGGCAGAAACTCCATGGCGAAGTGGATGCCCTTCAGCTCGCGTCCGGGGACGTTGAGATTGCGCGGTTGTTCGGCGCCGCCGGCCAGCAGGATGGCGTCGAACTCGCGGCGCAGGTCTTCCACCGGCACATTGCCGCCGACGTGCGCATTGGTCTCGAACTTGACTCCTTCGCCGCGCATCTGCTCCACTCGCCGGTCGATGAGCTGCTTCTCCATCTTGAAATTCGGGATGCCGTAGCGCAGCAGTCCGCCGATGCGGTCGTTCTTTTCGAACACGGTGACGTCGTGGCCGGCGCGCGCCAGTTGCTGCGCGGCGCTCAAGCCGGCGGGTCCGCTGCCGATCACGGCGACGCGCTTGCCGCTCGGGACGGCGGGCGGCTCGGGAACGATGTACCCCTCTTCGAAAGCGCGGTCGATGATGGTCTTCTCGATCTGCTTGATGGTGACGGGGGGCTCGCTGATGCCCAGCACGCAGGCGGCTTCACAGGGCGCGGGACAAATGCGTCCGGTGAATTCCGGGAAATTGTTGGTGGCGTGCAACTGGCGCACCGCCTCCTTCCAGCGCCCCTTGTAGACCAAATCGTTCCAATCGGGAATGATGTTGGTGAGCGGGCAGCCGGTGTGGCAGAAGGGGACGCCGCAATCCATGCAGCGCGCGGCCTGGTCGCGCAGGTGGTCCTCGGGAAACGGCTGGTAGATTTCGAACCAGTCCTTGATGCGCACGGCGGGGTCGCGGCGCTCGGGCAGCTCCCGCGTATATTCCATGAAGCCGGTGACTTTTCCCATGATGATTATCCTTGCTCGATAAGGGACATGGCTCCGAAGTTACCGCCCCCTAAGTGGGTGGAGCCGGAACTTACGAGAGTGTCGTCTGCAACGCAGAGACGCAGAGACGCAGAGATAAGCGCAGAGTTCAATGCCACGGACGGGGTCCGTGATGGAATGGGATGGGA
>Ga0208079_1000598_pt1 | contig 19631 bp, 15 predicted proteins | sample NGESurdeep092012_5_FD_184474 | JGI IMG/M metagenome (GOLD analysis project Ga0208079, IMG submission 184474) | Arctic peat soil microbial communities from Barrow, Alaska - NGEE Surface sample 210-2 deep-092012 (SPAdes) | ecosystem: Environmental > Terrestrial > Soil > Wetlands > Peat ... | reverse complement strand
GGAGCCGGCGGACCGGGACGACGCGATCGCGCGCGTGGTGTCGGCGGCGAAGTTTATGCGCGGCGAGAACCAGTATGACCCCGCGCCGTACCTGATATTGCGCGGCCTGCGCTGGGGCGAGCTGCGCGCCGCCGGCACGGACATCGACCAGTCATTGCTCGCCGCCCCGCCTTCGGATCTCCGGCAAAATCTCAAACGCCTCTCCATGGAAAGCAACTGGACGGAGGTGCTGGAGGTTGCCGAGAGGGGAATGGGGATGGAGTGCGGCCGAGGCTGGCTGGACCTGCAACGCTATGTAGGCCGCGCCTGCTACGAGCTGGGCAGCGACTACGAACCCATCCGCAACGCGGTGATCTCGGGAGTGCGCGGATTGCTGGCGGACTATCCGCAGCTTGCGGGACTGACCCTGATGGACGACACTGCGACAGCCAATGCCGAGACACAGACGTGGCTGAAGGAGTATGTGGTGGTGGCGCCGGCCGAAGCGCAGTACACGCCCACGCCGTACCAGTCCGATGCCGAAGAGGGGAGCGCTTCCGGGTCCGGTGCGGAGGCGGCGCCGGATACCTTCGAACTGGCCATGCTGGCCGCCCGCTCCGGCCGCCCGCAGGAAGGCATCGAAATGCTGATGCGCGAGATGGCGCAGGAGCGCAATGGCCGCGCCCGCTTCCACCGCAAGGTGCAGCTTACGCAACTCTGCATCGGCACGGGGTATGAAGCCATCGCGGTGCCGATTCTCCAGGAACTGGCTGCCGAGATCGAACGCCGCAAGCTGGAAGATTGGGAGTCGCCGGAGCTGCTGGCGCAGCCGCTGGCTTTGCTTTACCGCTGTCTGACCAAGGCCGATGGCAGCCCGGAAGACCGTCAGAAACTGTACTCCTGGATTTGCCGTTTGGATCCGCTGCAGGCGATGAGCGTTACGAGATAGCATATGGCGCGATGGGAGCCGGAACAGACGGTTACGCAGTCGGTGCTGGACAGGCTGATCGACCGCGACCCGGCAAGCAACTCGGAAGCGTCGCTGACGCGCGTCCAATCCGTGCGGCAGTTGAAGGTTTCGCTGCGCCGCGACCTGGAATGGCTGTTGAACTCGCGGCGCACGCCGGATGCCGTGGGCCGCGAATTCCAGGAACTGGAACAGTCCCTGTACAATTACGGGCTGCCCGATGTGACCTCGCTGAGTTGGGACTCGGCGCGCGACCGCGGCCGGCTGGCACGTATGATCGAACAGGTGCTGCACACCTTCGAACCGCGCCTGACCGGAATTCGCGTGGTCGCGGCGCCCGCGACGGCCGGTGCGCAACACGTGATGCGGTTTCAGATCGAGGGGATGCTGGAAATGGACCCCACCCCCGAGCACATCTCTTTCGACACCTTGCTGCAACTCTCGAGCGGCGAGTATCAGGTCAAGGGGGATTTAGGTGCGGGATGACCTGCTGCTCTACTACGAGCGTGAGCTGACCTTTCTGCGCCAGATGGGCGCGGAGTTTGCGGCCAAGTATCCAAAAGTCGCCTCGCGCCTGGTGCTGGAGCCGGATAAGTGCGAAGATCCGCACGTGGAACGCCTGCTGGAGGCGTTTGCTTTTTTGACGGCCCGCGTGCACCTCAAGATCGACGACGAGTTTCCGGAGATCACCGAGGCGCTGTTAAGCATTCTGCATCCGCACTACCTGCGGCCGATTCCATCGATGTCGGTGGCTGAGTTCCACGTGGATCCCTCCCAGGCGGCGCCGGACGGCGGCTTGAAACTGGACCGCGGATCGGTGTTGAATTCGCGGCCGGTGAATGGCGTACCCTGCAAGTTCCGCACGTGCCACGACCTGACGTTTTGGCCGCTCGAAGTCACCGAGGCCGAGTGGAAGACGCCGGACCGCCTGCAGCCTCCGGTCAAGTCTTCCGAAGCGGTGGCCGCGGTGCGCATCGCTTTGCGATGTCCGGGCGATCTGAAGTTCGCCAAGCTGGGGCTCTCCTCGTTGAGGTTCTACCTCAACGGCGAGAGCAACCTGGTGCATACGCTGTATGAACTGCTGTGCAATAACTGCAGCCACATCGTCATACGGGACACCTCGCCCAAGTCGCGGGTGCAGCCGGTAATTCTCGGCGCCGATGCGCTGCGGCCGGCCGGATTCGGCGAAGACGACGGCATGCTGCCCTACACGCGCCGGTCGTTCGTGGGCTACCGGCTGTTGCAGGAGTATTTCTGCTTCCCACAGAAGTTCTTCTTCCTGGATCTCACCGGGCTGGAGCGGATTTGCCAGGCCGGCTTCGGCGGGCAGGCGGAGATCATCCTGATGATTTCGCCTTTTGAGCGGGGCGAGCGCCGGCAGATGTTGGAACTGGGCGTGAGCGCCAAGACCTTCCGGCTGAACTGCGCTCCCATCGTGAACCTCTTTGCGCAAACCGCGGAGCCCATCCTGCTCGATCACACCGCCTACGAGTACCAGGTGGTGCCGGACGTGAGCCGGCGGAGAGCCACCGAAGTATTTGAGATCACGGACGTGCAAAGCGCCAACCCGCAGTCTGGAGAAGTGGTCCAGTTCGAACCGTTCTATTCCTATCGTCACGGGGTGGGCCGCTCCAAGGCGCAGGCATTCTGGCGCGCCTCGCGGCGCGCGTCGGGCTACCGCGACGACGAGGGCACGGATGTGTTTCTTTCGCTGGTGGACCTTTCCTCGCGGCCGGTGCGGCCGAACCTGGACGCCCTGGTCGTGCGCACCGTGTGCACCAACCGGGACCTGCCGGCGCGGCTGCCCTTCGGCAACGAAGCGGGCGATTTCGAGCTGGAAGGCGCGCTGCCCGTGAAGCGCATTGTGGCGCTGATCAAGCCGACCGATGCGCTGCGGCCGCCGGTGGGCAAGGATTCCATGTGGCGGCTGGTGTCGCAACTCTCGCTCAACTATCTCTCGCTGGTGGAAAACGGCAGGGAAGCATTGCAGGAGATTCTGCGGCTCTACAACTTCACGGGGTCCACCTATTCCGAAAAGCAAATTGAGGGGTTGGCCGGGCTGGACAGCCGGCGGCACTTCGCCCGCGTGATTTCCGAAGACGGCGTGGTGTTCGCGCGCGGCACGCAGGTGGAGATGGAGTTCGACGAAGACCAGTTTGTGGGCGGCGGAGTGTATCTGTTCGCCTCCGTACTGGAATATTTCCTGGGACTGTATGTATCGATGAACAGTTTCAGCCAGCTCCGTGTACGCACGCGGCAGAGGAAGGAGATTCTCAGACAGTGGCCACCTCGGGCCGGTCAGAAAATACTGCTCTAGCGCGCTGGCCGATCGCGGATCTGCTCGACCGGGAACCTTACCTGTTCGAGTTCTTCCAGGCGATCCGGTTGATGGCGCGGATGGAGCCGCGACGCAAGGTGGTGGGTGGGTTTCACAACCCGGCCGCCGAGGTGGTGCGCTTTGGCGCGAATCCGGACGTGTCGTTTCCGGCCAGCGCGATCCAGTCGCTGGAATTGCGCGAGGGCAAGCCGTCATTGATGCGGGTGAACTTCATGGGACTGCAGGGCCCCCTGGGCGTGCTCCCCCGCTCCTACTGCGAACTCGTCAATGAGCGGATCCGCGCGCGCGACACCACGCTGCGGGATTTCTTCGACCTGTTCAACCACCGGATCATCTCGCTGTTTTATCAGGCTTGGGAGAAATTCCACTTTCAAATTCCCTACGAACGCGGCGAGCGCGACCGCTTTTCGCACTACGTGCTGGCGCTATTGGGGCTGGATACGCCGGGCTTAGAGAACCGGCAGGACGTGGCGGACGAGTCGCTGCTTTTTTACGGCGGGCTGCTCTCCATGCACTCCCGCTCGGCCACCGGGCTGCGCCAGGTGTTGGGGGACTACTTCAGCGTTCCGGTGGAGATCGAGCAGTTCGTGGGCGCGTGGTATCCGGTGGAACTGGAATCGCAGTGTTCGCTGGGCGAGAACGGCGGCTATTCGGAACAGTTGGGGTTGGGCGCGGTGGTGGGCAATGAGATCTGGGACCAGCAATCCAGGGTGCGCATCCAACTGGGACCGCTGACGCTGGAGCAGTATGTGGACTTCCTGCCCGGCCACGAGGGGCATCGCCAGTTGCGCTCGCTGACGCGGTTCTACACGGGCGGCGAGTACGATGTGGAAGTCCAGTTGATTCTCCGCAGGCAGGAGGTTCCCGCCTGCGAGTTGAAGCCGCAAGACGGCGATGGCCAGCAACTGGGTTGGACCAGTTGGATGAAATCGGCGGAGTTTACGCACGACGCAGGCGAGACGGTACTGGAATTATAGGTTCAGAGAGGAAACTAATATGGCGAATATCTTGAAGTCGGTTGTTGCCAAGCTGAACAACACCATGCGCGGGACGCTGGAGGACGCGGCCGGCCTGTGTTTGGCGCGCACCCATTATGATGTGGAGATCGAGCACTTCCTGACCAAGCTGCTGGAAGCGAGCGGCACGGATTTCGCCGGTATCGTCCAACACTTCGGCGTGGATAAGGCGCGTCTGGCCGGCGAGCTGGCGCGCAGCCTCGATAAACTCAAGAGCGGCAATGCGCGCTCGCCGGCGTTCAGCCCGTCGCTGTTCCGGATGCTGCGCGAGGCGTGGACGCTCGGCTCGCTGGAATTCGGCGCCGGACAGGTACGCTCGGGCACCGCAATCCTGGCGCTGGTGTCCGATGACGAGCTATCGCGGCTGGTCCAGGACGCGAGCAAGGAGTTCCGCAAGATCGAGCCCGAGGCGTTGCGCAAGATACTTCCGGCGATCCTGGCGGATTCGCGCGAGTACACCGCGGAAGCGGACGCAGCGCCGGCTTCGGGTGCGGGTTCGGCGGGCGGCGCCAAGCCGGGCGGCAAGACGCAGAACCTGGATCAATACACGGTGAATCTCACGGACAACGTGCGGAAGGGAAAGACCGATACCGTTCTGGGACGCGATTTCGAGATCCGTCAAATGGTGGACATTTTGACGCGGCGGCGGCAGAACAACCCGATCCTCACCGGCGAAGCGGGCGTGGGCAAGACCGCCATTGTCGAGGGTTTCGCGCAACGCATCGTGCAGGGTGACGTGCCGCCCAGTCTGCGCAACGTGACGGTCCGCACGCTGGATCTGGCGCTGCTGCAAGCGGGCGCCGGCATTAAGGGCGAGTTCGAAAACCGGCTCAAGGGGCTGGTGGAAGAAGTCAAGTCGTCTCCCACACCGATTATTCTCTTCATCGACGAGGCCCACACCATGATCGGGGCGGGCGGCGCCGCCGGCCAAAGCGATGCGGCCAACATTCTGAAGCCGGCCCTGGCGCGCGGCGAACTGCGCACCATCGCAGCCACCACGTGGACGGAATACAAGAAGTACTTCGAAAAGGATCCGGCGCTGGCGCGGCGCTTCCAGGTGGTAAAGGTGGAAGAGCCCACGGAAGCCAAGTGCCAGGTGATGCTGCGCGGCCTGGTCCCGGTGCTGGAAAAACACCACAGCGTGCGCATTCTGGATGAGGGGCTGGTGGCGGCGGTCAAATTCTCGCACCGTTATCTGGCCGACCGGCAGCTTCCCGATAAGGCGGTGAGCGTGCTGGATACGGCATGCGCGCGCCTCGCCCTGGGGCAGAACGCGACGCCGCCGGCGATCGAAGACACCATCCGTCAGATCGACGATTGCACCGTACAGACGCGCATTCTGGAACGGGAATCCGCCCTGGGAGCGGATCACGCCGAGGGACTGGCCGCCCTGGCCAAACACCAGGCGGCGATGGAAACCCGTCTGGCGGAATTACAGGAGCGCTGGGAGAAGGAGCGCGATCTGGTCGGCAAGATCCGCGAAGTCCGCGGCAAGCTGGAAGCCGCGCCCGCCGCCGCGCCGCCACCCGCGCCCGCCGCCGCGGGAGAAGAGACGGCTCAGCCGGTCGCCGCGGATGGGGATGCTCTGCGCGTGGAATTGTCCGCCTTAAATACCGAACTGGAACAGCTTCAGGGTGAGACCCCGCTGATGCGGGTTTGCGTGGACTCGCAGATCGTGGGCGAAGTGGTGGCTGCCTGGACGGGCATTCCCATCGGCAAGATGTTACGCGACGAAATGCAGACTGTGCTCACGCTGGAACGGCACCTGGGCCGCCGGGTGATCGGGCAGGATCACGCGCTGGGCATGCTCAGCGAGCGCATCCGCACGTCGAAAGCCGGGTTGGAAGATCCCGGCAAACCAATCGGCGTGTTCCTGCTGGTAGGGCCGAGCGGTGTCGGCAAGACGGAGACCGCGCTGGTGCTGGCGGACCTGCTGTACGGCGGCGAGCGCAACATGATCACCATCAACATGTCGGAGTTCCAGGAGGCGCACACGGTGTCCACGCTGAAGGGCTCGCCCCCCGGATACGTGGGTTACGGCGAGGGCGGCGTACTGACCGAAGCGGTGCGGCGCCGGCCCTATTCGGTGGTGCTGCTGGACGAGGTGGAGAAGGCGCATCCGGATGTGCTGGAGCTCTTCTTCCAGGTATTCGACAAGGGCAAGATGGAAGACGGCGAAGGCCGCGAGATCGATTTCAAAAACACCATCATCATTCTGACGTCCAACGCCGGCACCGACACCATCATGAAGCTGACGGCGGACCCGGAGACCATGCCGAGCCCGGCCGGACTGGTGAAGGCCCTCAAGCCGGAGTTGAACAAGATTTTCAAGCCGGCCTTCCTGGGACGCCTGGTGATTGTTCCCTACTTCCCGATTCGCGACGAAGCGATGAAGCTGATCGTCCGCCTCAAGCTGGGGAAAATTCAGCGCCGCATTCAGGAGACGCACCGGATCGCACTGACCCACGACGAAGCGCTGATCGAAGAGGTGGCGAAGCGCTGTACCGAGGTGGAGAGCGGGGCGCGCAACGTGGACAACATTCTGACCAACACGCTGCTGCCGGAGATTTCGCGCCAGATCCTGGGACGTCTGGCGGAACGGCAGAAGCTGGCGCCGATTCACGTCACGATCGGCGGCGACGGCGTATTTGTGTATAACTAACGGTTCGGAATATCGCTCCCTTACGGTCGCGGCTCTGATTGGTTCCGGTCGGAGCCGCGACCGTAAGGGAGCGATCTTAGTGGAGCACTGGAGGAGATCTCATGTTCGAACAGATAGACCGGCCGATGAAGCTCACCACGCCTCTCGGCCCCGACGCCTTGATCCTGGGTGGGTTTTCAGGCCGGGAAGCCATCTCCCAAATGTTTCATTTCGAGTTGAAGACGGTTTGGGAGGACAAGACCAAACTGCTGCCCTTCGACCAGTTGCTGGGCAAGAAGGTCACCGTGGAAATTTCTTCCCTCCACGACAAACGTTACTTCAACGGCATCGTCTGCAAAGTGACACAGTACGGACGCGACGAGCACTTCACGTACTACAGTCTTGAGGTGGTGCCGGAACTATGGCTGCTCGATCGTAAATTGCGCAGCCGCACGTTCCAGCACATCAACGTACCCGACATCCTCAAGAAGTTGCTGACCGGCCTGGACGTGGCCTATCAGATCGATGGCGCCTTCGAGCCGCGCGAATACTGCGTGCAATACCGCGAAACCGACCTCGCCTTTGCCAGCCGCCTGATGGAAGAAGAGGGTATCTACTACTTCTTCAAGCACTCCTCCAGCAGCCACCAACTGGTACTCGCCAACACGCCGCAATCCCACCCGGCGGTGCCCTTTCTTCCCACGGTGATTTGGGAAGAGAGCGCGCACGCGTCGATGGAAGAAGACCGCGTGTTCGACTGGAGCAAGGGCCAGGAGATCCGCTCGGGCAAGTTCACCTCCTGGGACCACAAGTTCGAAATGCCCACCAAGCACCTGGAAGCCGATAAGACGATCATGGACTCGGTGACCGTGGGGACCGTGACCCACAAGTTGAAAGTGGCCAACAACGACAGCCTGGAGCTCTACGATTACCCCGGCGGCTACGCCGGCCGCTTCGACGGCGTCAACAAATCCGGTGGCGACCAGCCCTCCAGCCTCCAGCACATCTTCACCGACAACAAGCGCACGGTGGAAATTCGCATGCAGGAAGAGGCTCTCTCCAGCCTGCTCATCCGCGGCAGGGGAGCGCAGACCGGCTTCACCGCGGGTCACACCTTCGATCTGACCCACCATTACTCCGACAACGGCAAGTTCGTGCTCACCAGCGTGGAGCACGATGCCAAACAGCCGGTGTCCGTGGATGATCGGGAGAAGGAATTCAATTACGCTAATTGGTTCACCTGCATCCCCTCCTCACTGCCTTTCCGGCCCTCGCGCCTGACGCCGGTGCCGAGCGTGCGCGGGGTACAGACGGCCACCGTAGTCGGCCCCGCCGGCGAGGAGATATTTCCCGATAAGTATGGCCGCGTGAAGGTCCAGTTCCACTGGGACCGCGAGGGCTCTGACGACGTCAACAGCTCCTGCTGGGTGCGCGTTGCCACGTTTTGGGCGGGCACGCAATGGGGTGCGGTACACATCCCGCGCATCGGCCAGGAAGTGATTGTGGATTTCCTGGAAAGCGATGTCAATCAGCCGATCGTCGTGGGCAGCGTGTACAACGCGGACATGATGCCGCCCTGGGCGCTGCCCGACAATAAGACGGTCAGCGGGGTCAAGTCCCGCAGTTCGCCGAAGGGCGGGGCCGATAATTTCAACATGATGTCGTTCGAGGACAAGAAGGGGGAGGAACTGGTACACGTACAGGCGGAAAAGGATCTCAAGACCCTGGTGAAGAACGACGAATCGCGGGAGGTGGTCCATGACCGCACCACCGTCATCAAGCACGACGAGACCCAAACCGTGACCAACAACGAGACCATCACCGTCGAGCAGGGTAATCAGACCATCGAACTCAAGCAAGGCAACCAGAGCACCACGCTGGATATGGGAAACCAATCGACGAAGATAAAGATGGGGAACCAGACAAACAACATCGATCTGGGTAAAATCGAGACTGAGGCGATGCAGTCCATCGAACTCAAGGTGGGTCAGAGCAGCATCAAGATCGATCAGATGGGCGTGACCATCAAGGGTATGATGATTTCCATAGAAGCTCAGGTCCAGGCCGAGGTCAAGGCTGTAATGACGCAAGTGACCGGCAGCGCGATGTTGACGGAAAAGGGCGGCATCGTGATGATCAACTGATATGGGCGGCACATCGGCTCCGATCAATTCGAGAACGGTCGCGATCGCCACGGTCGCCGAACTCGGCGAGGAGGCGATGGCGCTGCTGCGCCCGGACCTGCATCCGCTGGACTTTGTGGCGCTTCTCATGGAGAAGGCCCTTTTCCCCGATGCGGTTCGGTTCGTCGCGCACGCGCTGCCGAAACGCGAAGCCGTGTGGTGGGGCTGGGTGTGCGCGCGCCGCGCGGCCGGCGAGAATCCGCCGCCCAAGATCAAAGCCGCGCTCGACGCCACCGAGAGATGGATTGCGCAACCCAACGAAGACAACCGGCGGTTGGCCATGGCGGCCGCCGAAAAGGCCGAACTGGGCACGGCAGCCGGCTGCGCGGGTCTGGCGGCTTTTTTCAGCGGCGGCAGCCTGGCGCCGCCCGATGCACCACCGGTGCCGCCGGGAGAGTTCCTGGCAGCCAAAGCGGTAGCAGGCGCGGTGATCTTCGCCGCCGTGGCCAAGGAGCCCGAGAAGGCGCCGGAGAAATTCCGAAGTTTCGTGGCGCAGGGTGTGGAAGTGACCACCCGGCTTAAGCTCTGGGCGTCCAGGAGCTAGAGGAGAGTCTTTATGGGAATGCCGGCCGCGAGAATCACGGACATGCACGTCTGCCCCATGGTGACGGTACTGGTGCCGCACGTGGGCGGGCCGATTCTGCCGCCCGGCGCGGTCACGGTGCTGATCGGCGGCTTGCCGGCGGCACGCGTAGGGGACATGGCGGTGTGCGTGGGACCTCCGGACGTGATCGTACTCGGATCATTCACCGTGCTTACGATGAGTATGCCGCAGGCGCGCATACTCGATATGACGGCGCACGGCGGCATGATCGTGCTCGGTTGCCCGACCGTGCTGGTGGGCTGAAGCCGCAATACCGAAGGTGATCGCGCCGCTTGACCGCGCCCCCCAACGTGGCATACTGTAAGCGATTCCAGACCCAAGCTAGCGAGGTACGCCGTGAACCAAAAACCTTCCCTGAGCCGCCGCAATTTTGCCGCTTGGATTGCCGCCACCCCGGTCGCCGCCAGCGCGCTCCAAGCGCCGCAGCCACCCGCCGGCCCGCCGAATCCCAATACCAGCCTGCAACCGCCGCCGCAGAACCGCCAGGGCACGGTGAACGGCATCCTGCCGTTCAAGGATCCGATTCAGTTCACCCGTAAGGACGTCCCCGCCAAGGTCCAGCCATTCCCCATGGATCGGGTGCGGCTGCTGCCGTCCGTGTTCCTGGAGGCGGCGGAGTGGAACCGCGGCTACATGAATCGCTTGCCGGCGGACCGGTTGCTCCACAGCTTCCGCTTGAATGCGGGACTGCCATCCAGCGCCGAGCCGCTCGGCGGGTGGGAGATCTACGTTGCCCCGGCGCCGGGCGAGCGGCGCAACAACGAAGGCGAGCTGCGCGGCCACTTCATCGGACATTTCCTCTCGGCCAGCGCGCAGCTCTACGCCTCCATGGGCGACAAGGAAGCCAAAGCCAAAGGCGACCTCATGGTGGCGGAACTGGCCAAATGCCAGCAGAAGCTGGGCCCGAGCGGCTACCTGAGCGCATTCCCCATCGAGTGGTTCGAGCGGCTGGACGCGCGCCAGCCGGTGTGGGCCCCGTTCTACACCATCCACAAGATCATGGCCGGCATGCTCGACATGTATCAACTGGCCGGCAACAAGCAGGCGCTCGCAGTTCTCGAAGGCATGTCGCGCTGGGCCGACGATTGGTCCGCGTCGAAAACCGAAGAGCACATGCAGGAGATTCTGAACACCGAATACGGCGGCATGAACGAGGTGCTCTACAATCTGGCCGCCGCCACCGGCAACGACCGTTGGGCCAAGGCCGGCGACCGCTTCACCAAAAAGCGCTTCTTCAATCCGCTGGCTCTGCGCAACGACGAGTTGACCGGGCTGCACGTGAATACGCACATTCCGCAAGTGATCGGCGCGGCCAAACGGTATGAGATATCGAGCGACATGCGGTTCCACGATGTGGCCGATTACTTCTGGTACGAAGTCACCACCGCGCGCAGTTACGCGACCACCGGAACCAGCAACGGCGAAGGCTGGCTCACCCAGCCGCGCATGCTGTCTGCCGAACTCAAACGCAGCGTGGCCACCGCCGAATGCTGCTGCTCGTACAATATGCTGAAGCTGGCGCGTCATCTCTACAGTTGGAGCGGAGACTCAGGCTATTTCGACTACTATGAGCGCTCTCTGTTGAACATGCGGCTGGGCACCATCCAGCCCAAGACCGGCCACACGCAGTATTACGTCTCGCTCACGCCGGGCGCGTGGAAGACTTTCAACACCGAGGACAAATCCTTCTGGTGCTGCACCGGCAGCGGCGTGGAAGAATACTCCAAGCTCAACGACAGCATCTACTGGCGCGACCAGGAAGGCGTCTTCGTCAACCTGTTCATTGCGTCGGAACTCGACTGGGCCGAGAAGGGATTCCGCCTGCGGCAGGACACCAAGTTCCCCGAACAGCCAACCACCACGTTGACCGTCACCGCCGCGAAGCCCGCGCAACTGGCGATGCGCCTGCGCATTCCGGCGTGGACCAAATCGGCCTCGGTGAAGATCAACGGCCACGCGATCGATGTCACGCCGACTCCCGGCAGCTATCTCACCTTGAACCGCGTATGGAAGGCGGGCGACAAGATCGAGATGACGCTGCCGATGCATCTGAGCGTCGAAGCCATGCCGGACGATCCGAAGACGCAGGCGTTCCTCTACGGCCCCCTGGTGCTGGCGGGCGATCTGGGCAGCGAGGGCCTGACCGAGCAGTTGACGGTGGGTCCGAACGCGCCGCGCATGCGGGGCATGCCGCTAGAGATCCCGAGTTTCCAGGCGGCGGGCGCGGACCCCGCGTCGTGGATCAAACCGGCGGGCGCTCCGCTGACCTTCCGTACCACGGGCCAGCAAAAAGACGTCACCTTGGCCCCCCTCAACAGCATTTTTGGCAAGCGGTATTCGGTTTACTGGCAGGTTTCGTAGGGTGGGTTCGGCTGGCGATAAGGCTGGCGATAAGAACGTCGGCAAGGACGCCGACGTGGCAGCCTGAAAGGCCGCTCTACGGGTGCAAAGTAGACAGCGAGCACGCGCCGCAATACACCAGCCCAGCGGTATGGCAGTAGTATGGTAGAGGTATGGCAACCAACGAGGTCACCTTCACGTTGGACGAGGAGACGGTTCACCGGATCGAGGATGCCGCCGAACGCCTCGCCAAGCCGAAAAGCCAGATCGTCCGCGAGGCCGTGGCGGAGTATCATGGCCGCATCCATCGCCTCAGCGAAAGCGAAATTCAGGCGAGGTTGAAGATCTTCGACACCATGATCGCGCTAATCCCCGCCCGTCCCCAGCGGGAAGTCGACGCCGAGTTGGAAGAGATTCGCCAGGCGCGACGATCCGGCGGAAGATTGGCGCCATCCGAGTAGCTCAAGTGATCGTTCTGCACACCTCGGTGCTCATCGATTGCCTGACGGGGTTGAAGCGCTCAGAGCCCGCGGTCCGCGGCGCACTCGCCGATGGTGAGCGGATTCTGTTGCCGGCTTTGGTCCTTTATGAATGGCTGCGAGTACCGCGCCTCTCTGAGGAACTGGCCGCACAGGAGGCGCTATTCCCGGCGAGGTCGGCTATCCCATTCGATATCGAACAGGCCAGAGTCAGCGCCGATCTGTACCGGACCGTGAGCCGCGCGCGGACTCGTGAGGTCGATTTGGCAATCGCCGCATGTGCCCTTGTGCGCGGTGCACGGCTTTGGACGCTGAACCACGCCGACTTCCAGGACGTACCCGGAATTCGACTGTATGTGCCTTGAATAGCTATGTAATCGCTTTCGCGACCCTTCTTTGCGGGCAGCGGCTTTGAGGATTTCTTGTACAATGTTAGGGACATGAACCTCGAACAGGTGGCCCGCCGCGCCAAGGTTTCCACCGCTACGGTCTCGCGGGTACTCAACAATGCAAGCGTGGTCAAGACATCCACCCGCGCCCGCGTGGTCAAGGCAATCGAGGAATTAAAGTATCATCCCAATCTCCACGCCCGCCATCTGGCGGGCGGCAAGAGCCGCACCATCGGGATGATCGTCTCCAATATGGAGAATCCCTTTTTCTTCGACATCTACAAGACGGTGGAGAGCGATGCCCACGCCGCCGGCTTCGAAGTGGTCATGGCCAACACCGACTACCGCAGCGAACAACTGGTGGCCAGCATCCGGCTGATGATCGGACGCCGCGTGGCGGGTTTGGCCGCGGTGGTGTCGGAGATGGAGCCGGCGCTGATTGAGGAGCTCACCGACAGCAACATCCCGGTGGTCTTCTACGACGTCGGCACGCCGCGGCAGAACATCACCAACATCCGCGTGAACTACCGGCGCGGCATCGACAAGGTCATCGACTACCTCTACAGCCTGGGACACCGCAAACTCGGCTTCGTGGGACACCATGCGATGCTCGGTCCCATCAACGAACGCGTCAAGCCGGTGCTGGACGCGGTGGCGCGCTATCCGGGCCTGGAGGTGCGCACCGCCGCCGATGCCGATACCCTGGACGGCGGCCGCCTGGCCGCGCGCGCGCTGTTGTTGTCGGGCGAGCAGCCGACGGCCATCGTCTGCGTGAACGACATTATGGCGGTCGGCGCGTTGCGCGAGTTGCGCGAGCGCGGCCTCCGCGTCCCGCAGGATGTCTCGGTCACCGGTTTCGATAATGTGAAGCTTTCGGAGTTCTGCTGCCCGGCGCTCACCACGGTGCACATTCCGCGCGATACAATCGGGCATCTGATCTCTGAGACGTTGCTTTCCAAATCCGGCAAGACCGCGGTGGCCGATCATGAAATGGTAATCGATCCGGAATTCGTGCTGCGCGACTCCACCGGCCCGGCTCCGGCGCGCTAACGCACAGTACGCGTCCTTGACACGAAAGTTGAGGTCTCATACGATATGCAGGTGCAAGCGATTACAACGACTTTCCCGGCGCTGCTGCTGCAAGCGCGGTTGATGACCCTCTCCACGGTCGACCTCGCGATCATTGTTTTGTATTTCATCACGGTGTTGGGGATCGGCTTCTACCTGAAGCGGTTCACCAAGACCGGCGAAGATTTCTTTCTCGCGGGACGCGAGATGACCGCCTGGATCGCGGGTTTGAGTTTCCTCGCGGCCAACCTGGGTTCGCTCGAACTGATGGGCTGGGCGGCTTCGGCCTATCAATACGGCATTCTGGCGACGCACTGGTATTGGATCGGCGCCATTCCCGCCATGCTCTTCCTGGGGATCGTGATGATCCCGTTCTATTACATCTCCAAGACCCACTCCGTCCCCGGCTACCTCAAACTGCGCTACGGCGAACCGGCGCGCGCGCTCTCCGCCGTTTCCTTCGGGCTGATGACGGTCTTCATGAGCGGCATCAACATGTTCTCCATGGCGCTGGTCATGAAGGTGGTACTGGGATGGGATATTCACGTCAGCATCTGGATCTCTTCCATCACGGTGATGCTGTACGTCGGGTTGGGCGGGTTGCTTTCGGCCATCTTTAATGAGGTCTTGCAGTTCGTGCTGATCTGGCTCGGCGCCATGCTGATCTCCATCATCGGCCTGATCGAAGCCGGCGGCTGGGACGGCATGGTGGCCAAGATTCACGCCAACTTCCCACAAGGGGATTACACCCACGCCTGGCGCACCCTGGGCTCGTTCAACGACAACCCGATGGGCATCAATTGGGTCGGCATCGTGTTCGGACTGGGCTGCGTGATTTCCATGGGTTACTGGACCACCGACTTCCTGGTGGTGCAGCGCGTCATCTCCGCCAAGGATCTGCGCGCCGCCAAGTTGGCGCCCATCATCGGCGCGGCCTTCAAGATGTGCGTGCCGTTCATCGTGATTCTGCCGGGGTTGCTAGGCCTCGCCGTCCTGCCGGAACACCTGCTGCCCGAAAGCGTGGCGGCTGCCACCGGCGGTCACAGCTATAACGAAGTGCTGCCCATCATGCTGGCTCGCTACTGCGGCCCCGGACTGCTCGGCTTGGGCATCACCGCCCTGATCGCGGGCTTCATGAGCGGCATGGCGGGCAATGTCAGCGCCTTCGCCACGGTGTGGACCTACGATATCTACCGCGCCACGTTCAACAAGGACGCCACCGACGCGCACTACGTGACCGTGGGCCGCTGGTGCACGGTTTTGGGCGTGCTGGCCTCCATCGGCACGGCCTACATGGTGATGAGTTTCGCCAGCATCATGGATTACGTGCAAGCCCTGTTCAGCTTCTTCATCGCGCCGCTGTTCGGCACCGTGCTGCTCGGCATGTTGTGGAAGCGGGCTTCCCCGGCCGGCGGTTTCTGGGGCCTGGCAGCCGGCACGGCGTCGTCCATCGGCATGTGGGCTTGGGTCAAACTCGACCCCACGGCGCTGCGCTACGTCGCCCTGTCCCCCAACGCCAAGGATATGGCGGAAAACATGTTCCGCGCCCTTTGGTCCTGGATCCTGTGCCTGATCGTCACCGTGGTGGTCAGCCTGTTGACCAAGCCGAAGCCGGAGTCGGAACTGACCAACCTGGTGTACGGCTGCACCGTGATCCCCTCGGAGGGTAACCTGCCGGTTTGGCAGCGTCCCATCTTCTGGGCCGGCATCGTGGCCGCGGCTTTCATCGCATTGAACATTATTTTCTGGTAGGCAGAGAGGTATATAAACGAAATGAATCACACCAAATCCCGTCCTGTTACATTCGGCATGATCGTGGGCAACCGGGGGTTCTTCCCGGACCATCTGGCGAAGAGCGGCCGCACCGACATGATCGCGGCCATCGAAAAAGCGGGCTTCGCGGTAGTCACCGTCGGAGCGGATGAAACCAAATGCGGCGCCATCACCACCCGCGACGAGGTGGCGCGTTGCGCCGACCTCTTCAAGCGCCGCCGCGACGACATCGACGGCATCATCCTCACCCTGCCGAATTTCGGCGAGGAACGCGCCATCGCCGACACACTGCGGCAGGCCAACCTCGACGTCCCGGTGCTCGTACAGGCCACGCCGGACACCCCCGGATTGATGACCATCCGCGACCGCCGCGACAGCTTCTGCGGCAAGATGAGCGCCTGCAATAACCTCAAGCAGTACGGCATACCCTACTCGCTCACCACGCTGCACACCGAAGCTCCCGATTCCGACCTTTTCCGCAAGGACATCGCCTGGTTCGCCGCCGTCTGCCGCGTGGTGCGCGGCCTGCGCCGCCTGCGCATCGGCTCGATCGGCGCGCGTCCCTCGGCTTTCAACACCGTGCGCTATAGCGAGAAACTGCTCGAAGCCAGCGGCATCTCGGTGGAACCGATCGACCTCTCGGAGATCCTCGGCCGCATCGTCCGCATGAAGGACAGCGAAGCCGAAGCCAAGCTGGACGCCATCCGCAAGTACGTCTCCACCGATCAAGTTCCCGTCGAAGCCCTGATGAAGATGGCCAAGCTCGGCACCGTGATCGATACCTGGATGGAGCAGACCGAAGTCTCCATCAGCGCCATCCAATGCTGGACCTCGCTCGAAGAATTCTTCGGCGTGGTGCCCTGCACCGTGATGAGCATGATGAGCGAGAACCTGATGTCGAGCGCCTGCGAAGTCGATATCTGCGGCGTGATCGGCATGCACGCTCTGCAACTGGCCAGCGAAACTCCGAGCGCCCTGCTCGACTGGAACAACAACTACGGCGACGATCCCGACAAGGCCGTCTGCTTCCATTGCAGCAACCTGCCGAAGCACTTCTTCAAGAGTGTCAAGATGGACTTCCAGCAGATCATCGCCGGCACGGTGGGCCGCGAGAACACCTACGGCACCTGCGAGGGCCTGGTGAAAGCCAGCCCGATGAGCTTCGCGCGCTTCTCCACCAACGATCTGGAAGGCAGCATCGATGGCTACGTGGGAGAGGGCGAGTTCACCGACGATCCGCTGACTACTTTCGGCGGCGCCGGCGTCGTCAAGATTCCGCATCTCCAGACCCTGCTGCGCTTCATCTGCGAAAACGGCTTCGAGCATCACGTAGCCGCCAACATGTCCACCGTAGCGAGCGCCGTGCAGGAAGCCACCGGCAACTACCTGGGCTGGAACGTCGCCATTCACGAGTAGCGTAGCCTTCCAGGCTGCCATGACGGTATTCGTACCGGCATTCTTCGAAGAACGTCGGCCAGGACGCCGACGTTGCAGCCTGAAAGGCCGCTCTACAGATCCAAGGAGATCTCTCACATGAGCATCGTCGCCGGAGTAGATTTCGGCACCCTGAGCGTTCGCGTTTCCATCTTCGATTCTGTCCAAGGCCGTCTCGGCGCTGGCGCGGCGGAGTACCCGCTGCTCCGCAAGAAGGAAGACCCGGACCACGCCACGCAAAGCCACGCGGATCACATGACCGCGCTCGTGTTGGCCACGCGCCGAGCCATCGATGACGCCGCAATCGACGGCCACGCCATCGCGGGGCTCGCGCTCGACACCACGGGCTCCAGCGTGATCCCGGTCGATGCCCACCTCCAGCCCATCGACGATTACTACCTATGGTGCGACCACCGCGCCTGGCGCGAAGCCGCCGAGATCACCGCCGCCGCGCACGCCGCCAATCTCGAAGCCATCGACTGGTGCGGCGGCATCTACTCCAGCGAATGGGGCTTCGCCAAATTGCTCCACTGGCTGCGCCACAATCCCGACAAGCGCGCGCGCTTCGCTACCGCCTTGGAACATTGCGACATGGTGGCCGCCGTACTCTGCGGCATCACCGATCCCGCGCAGGTATCGCGCAGCATCTGCGCCATGGGCCACAAGTGGATGTGGAACGCTCGGCTCGGCGGACTGCCTCCGGAAGACTTCCTGTCCGCGCTCGACCCCACACTCGCCGGCGTCCGCGCGCAACTCGGCGGGCGCTACGCCACCAGCGACCAGATTGCCGGATACCTCAGCGAGGAGTGGGCCGTGCGCCTCGGTCTGCGCGCCGGAATCCCCATCCCCACCGGCGCCTTCGACGCCCACTGGGACGCCATCGGCGCCGGCGTACGCATCGGCGACGTGGTCAACGTGGTGGGTACTTCCACCTGCATCATGGCGATAAGCGACAAGCCCAGTCTGATTCCCGGCGTCTGCGGCGTGGTGGAGGGCTCCATCCATCCCGGCTACACCGGGATCGAGGCCGGACTCTCCGCCACCGGCGACATCTTCGAAGCCATCGCGCGCCGCGCCGCCACCTCGGTCGCCGAGCTTTCCAAAGGTCTGGCCCACTACCGCGCCGGCGAAACCGGCTTGCTCCGCCTCACCTGGGACAATGGCGACCGCACCGTGCTGGTCAATCCCGAACTCAGCGGCATCACCCTCGGCTGGCGCCTCACCACCACCGCGCAGGACGAACTCTTCGCCGCCATCGAAGGCACCGCCTGCCACACGCGCGTCATCCTGGAGCGCATGGAAGAGCACGGCGTCCCCGTGCGCCGCATCATCAACGGCGGCGGCATCCCGCAGAAGAACGCCGTGCTCAACCAGGTGTACGCCAACGTGATGGGCAAACCCATCCTGGTGCCCAAAGGCGATGTCACCAGCCTCGGCTCGGCCATCTTCGCCTTCATGGCCGCCGGCGCCTTCCCCACCATCGAAGCCGCCCAGGATCGACTCTGCCCCGGCTTCCTGACCATCGAGCCCGAGCCCGTGCAGGCGGCCACCAGCCAGGAGTTGTTCGCGCTCTATCGCAAGCTTTACTTCGCGTTCGGCGAGCGCACTTCGCCCGGCGTGGAGACCGGCGATGTGCTGCCCGAATTGCGCCGCATCGCGGCTCAAGCCAGAGGAGGAAAATAGTGCTGGAAGCATTGCGAACGGAAGTTCTGGAAGCCAATCTCGATCTGGTCCGCCGGGGCCTGGTGATCTTTACCTTCGGCAATGCCAGCGCGGTATCCCGCGAGCACGGCCTGTGCGTGATTAAGCCCAGCGGCGTGCCCTACGAGAAGATGACGCCCGCCGACATGGTGATCGCGGATCTACAGGGCAACCCGGTGGAAGGCTCGCTGCGTCCGTCCTCGGACCTCGCCACGCATGTCGCGCTCTACCGCGCGTTCCCCGAAATCGGCGGCGTCGTGCACACCCACTCGCGCCACGCCACCGCCTGGGCGCAGGCCAATCGCGAGATTCCCTGCTTCGGCACCACCCATGCCGACTACTTCCACGGCGAGATCCCGATCACCGCCCAGCTCTCGCGCCAAGAGATCGAGACCGGCTACGAGGCCAACACCGGCGCCGCCATCGTCGCGCTTATGAAAGGCATCGATCCGCTCGGCTGCCCCGCGTGCCTGGTCTCCGGCCACGGCCCTTTCTGCTGGGGAAAGACGGTGACCGAGGCCGCGCACACGGCCGCCATCGTGGAAGAGATCGCCGCCATGGCCTGGCAGACCGTCACCATCAACCCCGCGGCCAGGCCGATCTCCGAAGCGCTCCGCGACAAACACCACTTCCGCAAGCACGGCCCCACCGCCTACTACGGCCAGAAGAAGTAAGAAGGGGCGAAAAACCAGGTGGGGCAGGCGCTTCCGCCTGCCAAC
>Ga0208079_1000596_pt1 | contig 19652 bp, 18 predicted proteins | sample NGESurdeep092012_5_FD_184474 | JGI IMG/M metagenome (GOLD analysis project Ga0208079, IMG submission 184474) | Arctic peat soil microbial communities from Barrow, Alaska - NGEE Surface sample 210-2 deep-092012 (SPAdes) | ecosystem: Environmental > Terrestrial > Soil > Wetlands > Peat ... | reverse complement strand
TAGCTGCTAAGCGGTAGTTTTTTCTGGTTTTTCCCCTGCATGTCATATATCTCAAGTTTAATTTTTCCAGTTGTTTCTCCCGCAAGTTTAATGTTGAGAAAATCTGATACCGGATTAGGATAAATATCAATAATAATTTCTGATGAAGATCCGGTGATTTTTCTAACTCCTGTAACAATTCTATTTATTGACCAGGCAACAGTCGCTATATGAACAGAAGCGTGATTGTCTACTTTGAGAAGCTTTGTGGTGTCTTCGACAGTTACTCTTAAAGTATTGTTGCCTGGCAAAAGGTTGGTTTCAGAAATTAATACAGAATCAATATTCTTTTTTATAAATGAATCATTCAGCAACCAATTTATTTTCAGAGTATTGGGTTCCGGAAGAACGCAACTCAAATTGAATTTAGTCGGGGATAAGGCAGTAGTAATATTATTTTCCACCGGGTAATATGATTCAATAGGAGAAACAAGTGAATGGATTTTTTCGATTGTTGCCTGAATGCAAACCGAACAGAAGGGCTTTCCGAGAAATTGCATTTTGCAATTCTGATGCGGTTTATACCAGAGCAATGAATTCACAGTGCAACAGTGCTGATAAATGCCAATAAGATTTATACCCATCCAGTTTTTCCATCTAACCAAAGATGGATCAGTTTGTTTGGTCATATTTATGCCCTCTGCGGCATAGCTATCTCCGGCCCAGTACTCGTCTTTTAATCCTGTGAACGAATGTCCGAGTTCATGTATAGCAATCTCTGCTGATTGTGAATTTGTTGATGCTACAGCATAATATCCGCCGCTTCCGCCATAATATGGGCTGTTTACCAGAACCAGGACCAGGTCATAATCAGGAAAGTTAGCTGCCAGTACATTTGTTACGGCAAGTGATTTTGTCGCAACAAGTAACCTGTGAATCCCGAAATTATCAAAAGTCGAACCGAAATAATTATTTACAGATATTACCGGAAATGCAGGCTCACTAATATCTGTAGCTGTTCCTGGATGACTGGCGCCAGACTCAACAGACGGAACTTTGATAATGAACACATTAAAATAATTTTTATAATTCAGATTAGGTGATTCATTAAAGAATGCCATTGAAAAATTAGAAGCATCTGTTACAAACTTTGATAATTCATTGTTTGTGTAACCGTCACTCAGAATAACAAGATTAATGCGTTTGTTTGAATTACCGTTGTATAAAAGCGTGTCCTTGTCAAATTGCTGACCCATAACATTAATACCTGTCATTAATGCTGCAGCAAGCAACATGGCTTTAGTCATAGCTATTTAAGTTTAGTTATCAATAAAAAAGAATTTTCATTTCCAGAATATGTACTTTTCCTAATACCAATTGCATAGATCTTTTCAGTCAGTTGTAACCGTATGGAAAATTCCGCACTGTCTTTTGCTATCTCTTTTTTAAACAATTGATTGTTTCCATTAACAGATTCTATAGTAACATTCAGCGGATCAGGAACTAAAAGGCTATCAATTGGATTCAGATGATTATCCAGAGTAATGCACTTAAGGTCACCGGGCTTTGGTATTTCAGTTATAGCAGAATTTATTTTCATTATGCCTTCGGCAATAAATTTATCAATCAACCATATTTCAGGTGCGCCGTTTGATTTGGCAGATTTAATAGAATAATTGAGAAATATGATTTTTGGAGTAACGGATATGCTATCTCCGTTTTTTTCTGTTCTTGCATTTGAACGTGATACAATACATGATTGCCAACCGGTCAAACAAATCAGTATAACTGGAATCAGATATAGGAAAGTTTTTTGATGAACAGTTTTCATAAATTGTCAACGACTTATGTAATGAACTTTTTAAGTTTTAGTATTGTCCTGATCTAGATTATAGAAAATTCAACTCAACGATTTTCAATCATCATTTAGTAAATTTAAGAAGAAACATCCTTCTATTCAAATCTATTTACGGTCTTGTCCTGAAGTTTTCAAATAATATTCTGAGGAGTCATCATGTTTAAAACTGCTATAAAAAAAGGAAACCGCCTGAAATCATCGATTTTAAGCGGTTGTAGATGAAATTAAAGTCTTTCAGAGCCTCCAATGGGACTCGAACCCACGACCTGCTCATTACGAATGAGCTGCTCTACCAACTGAGCTAAGGAGGCAAAATTTTTCGCAAATATAAGGAAATTCATTCCAATTTCTCAAGTCTCTGGAGTAACGGAGGGTGAGAATAATGAAAAAAGACATAAGCTGGATGTGGCATCATGTTTGAAAGATTTTTAACAGAAAGCTTTTTCAATGCTTCGGCTAAAAGTTCTGGTCTGAAGTTATCTTTCACGAATCTGTCAGCCGCAAATTCGTTCTTTCTAGAGATATAGTTAGTAAGCAAACCTATGAATAAAGAAAGAGGGCTATAAAGAATTCCAAACACAATCAACCCCAGATGGAAGCTGGCTTGCTTCGACCCCAATGCCTGAGACAGGGAGGGGCTGTTTACAACTTCAGAAAGAAGGAACAACATCAGTCCGGTTACAATGACAGAAAGCACAAGATTCAGTAATACATGCTTCTTTTTATAATGCCCCATTTCATGGGCCAGGACTGCAACTATCTCTTCTTCTGAAAGCTCCTTCTGAAGAGTATCAAAAAGGACTATTCTCTTTTTAGGACCAAACCCCGAAAAATATGCATTAGCTTTTGTACTTCTTTTGGATCCATCGATAATGTAAATATTTCTCAACCGGAACCCTGTCTTTTTAGAAAAGGTCTCTATCATGCTCCTTAAAGATCCCTCTGGAAGAGGAATTTGCTTATTAAACAGAGGGACGATCAGTTCAGAGTAAAACAGGTTAATGAAAACTGAAAAAACGGTAATCAATCCCCAGGCATATAGCCAGAAGTTTTTTCCTGTTTTGTAGTAAAACCATGTTATAAGACCTAAAACGGGAACCCCCACCAACAGGGCGATAAACCACGATTTTATATGATCTGCTATAAATGTTTTAATAGTCATCGTATTAAAACCATATTTTTTTTCGATAACGAAAGTGTCATAATATCCGAATGGGACATTAATAATGTCAGATAAAAATCCGATTATACCGAAAAAAACAAGTGAGATTATCACACTATTGGAGCTGATTGATCTGGCGAGATTGTCGGCAAGTGCAAAGCCTCCGGCTATGATCATCAGGAGAATGACTACGAGATTAAAAGATGAGGACCATAATGACAATTTGTTATTGTCTTTATTATATAGCTGAGTTTTTCTGTATTCTTCCTCATCACATATTCCTTTAAGCTTTTCAGGGAGTGTATCTGACCACATCAGAGAGTTGAGATGATCAAGATACCTTTCGGAGATAAAGCCTATAACTGGTATTATCAGGATTATGAAAAAAATAATGTTATGCATTGGTCAGCAGTCTGTAAAAAAAAGAAGCAGGGCGCCCTTTTAAAATAAGTGTGGAATAAATATGTCTCGCTGCATTTCCTCGTGCTAGAAAGGATAGGCGCCCTGCGGTTCGGTAAATATAATAAATATTTTTAAGTTAACATACCTCCACAGACATGAATTGTTTGTCCGGTAACATAAGAAGAGAGATCAGAGGCCAGGTATAAGGCTGTATTTGCCACATCCTCAGGGGTTCCACCGCGTTTCAGGGGTATCTTATTTACCCAGTCATTTTTTACATCTTCAGGCAATTTTTCTGTCATTTCTGTGAGAATAAATCCGGGTGCAATTGCATTGCATCTTATGTTTCTTGATCCTACTTCTTTAGCAATGCTTTTCGTAAATCCGAGAATTCCTGCTTTTGATGCGGAGTAGTTGCTTTGCCCTGCATTTCCCGAAACACCAACAACAGAACTCATGTTAATAATTGAACCACCTTTTTGTTTTATCATAGTCATAAGAACGGCTTTAGTCAGATTGAATACCGACTTAAGATTCACAGCTATTACTGAATCCCATTGATCCTCAGACATTCTCATGAGCAAAGTATCCCGGGTGATTCCTGCATTATTTACAAGGACGTCTATCCTGCCAAAGTCTTTTACCACTTCATCTATAACACGTTGAGAATCAACAAAACTGGCAGCATTTGAAACATAACCTTTTGCTTTGACTCCCATAGCTTCAAACTCTCTTATAGTTGCTTTGAACTCCTCGTCGTCCGCAATATTTGTTATGGCAATATCAGAACCTTCCTGGGCAAATCTGTGCGCGATTGCTTTGCCGATTCCTCTTGACGCTCCTGTAATAAGGGCTGTTTTTCCTTCCAGTAATTTCATTTTGGTAATTTTTATAATCCTGCAAATATAAAATAAAGTCCGGAAAATTCGAATGTCCATTGGTCGCAGAACTTTTATTCACCTGCCTCAGATGATTTCAGAATCAGGTTTTGAATAACCTGTAAACCTGCCTGCTATTTTTCCACAATAGAAGCACCTATAATAAAAGAACCAAATGCAGCAAAGGGGCTCACCTCTTTAGGTTGTGAAATATAATCTGCATAGCTGTTTTTAATCCCAATACTGCTGCAATCGATCAAATCAATATACCCTCTCTTGTTTACAACGGCCTTTTTAATTATTCCGTTGTATGCCTTTTCGACAACTGGTTGAAACTCCGATTTTGATATGTAGCCTTTGTTTATTGACTTTTGGAGCAGGTAGATAAACATTCCTGTACCTGAAGTTTCGTTCCAATTTCCGGGTTCGTTGCATTTATCAACAACCTGGCACCACATTCCGGTTCCCGGATCCTGAGAATTCTTTAGCCCGGTACATAACTTTTGAAGAGCAACAAGAAGAAAATCCCTTCCATTCTGATTTTCCGGCAGGAAATCAAATACATCGGCAATAAGAACAGCAAACCAGCCAAGACCTTCACTCCAGACTTCAGGTGCGAGTCCGGTATTCTTATCAGCCCAGCTTGCAGTTTTGTTTTCATTCCATCCGTGAAGCAACAATCCGTTAGATTTCTGACATTTATTGATAATTTGCGTCATCTGATTAACCACTTCGCCAAAAGCATATCCGCTTTCACCAACTACTTTTCCATATCGGGCAAGAAATATCTGTCCCATAAATACACCATCGACCCATACCTGATTTTTCGCCCATTCTTCGGATGAATGCCAAAAAAGACCGTTGGTTGCCCGCGGATAATCCTTAAAGCCATCCCGGATATGGGACGCTGCAATCTTATACTTTTGCAGTCCTGTCTGTTCATACATAAACAAAATGGCATAACCCGGGAGAAAATTATCAAGAGCATTGTTCTTAAAATCAGGAACATTACCCGCATCATCAACCTGCTGATCGACATATTTTTTTATGTAATTGAAATAAACCGGATCACCTGTGGCACGCCAGATTTTCTCCATAGCAAACATTATATACCCTGCCTGCCAGGTAAAATGATTGGTCTGTCCGACCCAGTGTATACTATCGGGGTCAGGTGTTTCCGAAATAAAACTTTTTGCTGTTGTTGCAGCCCAATTGTTCTTATTTTGCTGGGGATAGCAGATCTGGACATGTAATAGAAAAATTATTGAGAGACTTATAAAAATTGTTTTCATATACAATTGTGCATTAATGTAAAACACTATCTGTTGAAGAATTGTAAGAATTATCAAATACCTGAATACTTGACATAGTTTTCAAAAATGAAAAATCGGTATATTCCCAAACAACTTTCTTATCACGGGTGATTTCGAATGCATGCGGGGCTTTTCCAAATTGATTATGTCCGAGCCAGTTTGTAAGAAGCAGGTTTCCGTTTGACAATTTCTGCATTCCTGCCATAAATTTAAGTTCTATACCAGGAAGTTCATTTTTTGTTAATTGCCAGACAATCGTTCCATTAATATCAACCTCTGCAACTCGCGGTTCACCGTTATGGTCAGAACATGAAATCAAAGTATTTCCCTGAGGCAGGCGAATGACGGAATGTGGACCTCCTTTAATATTTATTTCCCTGACCAGTTTACCTGTTGAATCGTATTCACATACTTTATCGAGTCCATAGTGAGCAACCAGGTAATTCCCATTTTCAAGTCTCCGTGCATTACGCATATATGCAGATCCACCGTCTATACTGTCTGGCAGAAGATTGATAGTTTTGATTATTTTCCCCGCCGGGTTAACTTCCAGCAGCCTTCCGGAATTGCATTCTCTGATAAAGGTGTTTCCGTTTAAGAGACGCTGGCAAGCATAGATATCACTTTTTGATTGGTATTTAAAAACAACTTTTTTGTCGAATGTAACTTCCTTTACTCCATTACCTGTAGTAAACAGGAAATTTCCATCTGGCAGTATCCATATATCATTACACCGTTCAGCAGGGTATTGCCATAATAATTTTCCTTCCTCAGAAATTATACATACGATCCCCTGGGTATAATCGGAGCATAAAAATTTATGTCTGATCTCTCCTACCCGGTCGATTTGTGCACAAGTGGAGAAAAAAGAGAATAGAAACAACGAAATACAAGCGATCCTTTGGGACTTCAATTTTAAATAACTTTTTTCTTAAAAAATATTACCCTGCTATGACCTATAATTCCTGAAGTACCCTTTTTACGGTGATTCCTATATCGGCAGGTGACAAAACAACATGAATCCCACAATTCTTCATAATTTCCATTTTAGCAGCAGCAGTATCATTTTTACCACCGATTATGGCACCTGCATGACCCATTCTGCGGCCTTTCGGAGCTGTTTGTCCTGCGATGAACCCTATAACCGGTTTGGTCCCATTCAATTTAATCCATTCAGCTGCCTCGTTTTCCATATTGCCACCGATTTCACCTATAGCTACTATTGCTTCAGTATCAGGGTCTTCCATCATCATTTTTACTGCATCGAGTGTTGTGGTACCAACGACAGGATCACCTCCGATGCCGATGCATGTTGATTGTCCCAATCCCATCTTGGTCACCTGATCAACTGCTTCATATGTTAAAGTGCCTGAACGGGAAATAATCCCTATTGAACCTTTTTTATGAATGAATCCGGGCATAATACCCACTTTTGACTCACCAGGTGTAATAATTCCAGGACAATTAGGTCCGATGAGCCTTGACGGATGCGTTTTAAGGTACTCTTTTACTATAACCATATCAGACACCGGGATTCCTTCCGTAATGACAACGATGAGTTTAATTCCTGCATTTGCTGCCTCCATAATTGCATCGGCACCAACCGAAGGCGGAACGAATATTATTGATACATCGGCAAAAGTCTCAGCAACAGCTTCCCTGACTGTATTGAAAACAGGCAGGTTCAGATGTATCTGGCCACCTTTCCCAGGGGTGACTCCTCCTACAACTTTTGTTCCATATTCAATCATTTGAGTTGCATGGAAAGTTCCCTCTCGTCCGGTAAAACCCTGAACAATGACTTTTGAATCTTTATTTAATAAAACACTCATTAGGTACAGTAATTAATTGATGCTTTAATCTCTATCAAAAATACCTATAAATTTTTGGGTTTTCGATATATCTGAATGATAATTATCACAATTAATGGTTTACAGGTTGCATGTTGCATGTCACACCTTTGGCCGCAAGCCGCACACCTCATGCCTCACACCTCATGCCTCACACCTTTCAGCCTCCGACTTCGTCGGACGTAGCCGACTATGTCGGGCGAAGTCCGAAGCTTTCTTTGACCACCGAAGCTTATCCTGAGCTTGCCGAAGGATAGCGAAGGTGGTAGCGAAGGAGGCTCCCGTCTGTTTTCAAATAAGTTTCATACATTTGCTGCACTTCGCATTATATATATGATCAGAACAGAAGAAACAATATGTGCACCTGCAACAGCTATTGGGGGAGCAATTGCTGTTATCAGAATCAGTGGTCCGGATAGCCTGAACATTTGTAATAAGATATTTTATCCATTAGATAACAGTATTAAACTTCTTGATCAAAAGGGGTATATTGTTGTATTTGGGGAAATACGTTCAGGTGATATTCTCATAGATGAAGTACTTCTGACCATTTTCAGGGCACCTCACTCCTATACTGGTGAAAACTCTGCTGAAATTTCGTGCCATGCTTCACCGTACATAATCAGGAAAATTCTTGAATTGTTAATTGTTAATGGAGCTCTCTCGGCAATGCCCGGCGAGTTCACACAAAGGGCGTTTTATAATGGGAAAATGGATCTTTCTCAGGCTGAAGCAGTTGCAGATATAATTGCATCAAAGACCAGTTCATCCCATAAAATTGCTATAAATCAGATGCGAGGTGGTTTTACGACAGAGATAAGCAGGTTAAGATCTGAGTTGCTGAATTTTGCCTCCTTGATTGAACTTGAACTGGATTTTGGTGAAGAAGATGTTGAGTTTGCCGATAGGAAAGATCTCAATACTATAATTATCCGTGTTAAAGAGCTAACAGATAAACTGGTAAACTCCTTTATACTGGGTAATGTTTTGAAGAATGGCGTCCCTGTTGCTATTGTGGGTAAACCTAATTCAGGTAAATCTACACTTTTAAATGCTCTTCTGATGGAGGAAAGAGCAATAGTATCAGAAATACCAGGGACAACACGTGATACTATTGAGGATACTATAGTAATAGATGGAATAGAGTACAGATTTATCGATACGGCAGGACTTCGGGAAACATCAGATGTTATTGAGGTCCTGGGTATTAAAAAGACCCACGAGAAGATAGGCCAGGCTTCTGTAATATTATTAATAGATGAAGTATCAGATTCGTCTGGTTCGATAATTAAAAGAGTACAGTCAATCAGAGAGATGATCCGGGAATCGGAAAAACATTTAATTATTCTGATCAATAAAATTGATACGGATTCAGCTAATCATCAATCTGAACTTACAGAAGAGATCATTCCGGAAGAAAAAGAAACACTTCTATTTATCTCAGCAAAAGAGAAAACAGGTCTTGAGGACCTACGGTCAAAACTCAGTGATGTTGTAATGAAGGGTTCATTAAGTACAGATGATGTAATAATCACGAATATAAGACATTATGAAGCTCTGCTTCGTGTTTCTGAAAGCCTTGGAAGAGTTATTTCAGGACTTGAGGACCAGATCCCTGAAGATCTTATTGCAATTGATATACGACAGGCTATCCACTATCTTGGTGAAATATCCGGTGAGATTACAACAGATGAAATTCTGAGTAATATTTTCAGGAATTTTTGTATTGGAAAGTGAAGCTATATTTCTCTGATTGGATAATTCTTTTCAGATATTATCAAAAATATATATTTTAGAGTAATAAAATGTCAAATATATTTTATCGAGTTTTTTGCACCTGTTAATTAGCATTACTTCTATCAAAGATTATGAAAAGTATATTTTGCTTTATTATGGCATCTTTATTTGTATTCCCTGCGTATGCCCAAACAGTGGAGGAATACTTTAGCAAAGGAAATGACAAGTTCAGTCTTCAAGACTATAATGGAGCAATCTCTGACTATGATAAAGCTATTGAGATAAATCCTAAATATGCAGGTCTTTATTTTAACAGGGGGTTAGCAAAAGACAATCTTAATGATTACAGAGGAGCAATCTCTGATTATACTAAGGCTATTGAGTTAAATTCTGATTACACAGATGCTTATTTTAACAGAGGCCTGGTAAAAGTCAAACTCCAGGACTTTATGGGAGCAATCGCTGACTATAACAGGACTATTAAGTTAGATCCAGTACAATCGTTAGCTTATTATAACAGAGGAGTATTGAGGAGCAACCTTCAGGACTTCAGAGGAGCAATTGCTGACTTTGACAGGGCTATCGAGATAAGTCCTGATTATGAAAATGCTTATATAAACAGAGGGTCAATAAAAGGCATCCTGAAAGATTTTGCAGGTTCAATTGCTGATTTTAACAAGGCTCTTGAGTTAAATCCTCAGAATGGTCTGACTTATTATAACAGAGGTTTAATAAAGATTGATTCAGGTCAGAGAGATAGCGGATGTCTGGACTTAAGTAAAGCCGTGGAGTTTGGATATTCAAAAGCTTTTGAATCAATAGATAAATTCTGCAAATAAGTTTCATATGATCAGTGCCATACTTTCTGTATATGAAAATGCCCTGGATTAGTTGCCATAATTCCTGAACAGCACATTATTATATTAATACTAAATACTGAACGATAGTTTTCTGCTTAATATTATACCTTTGGCCCTGATAAACAAAGCATGAATGAAACTGAATTTTTGCAGTCTCAGCAGCGGCAGCAGCGGTAATTGTTATTATATTGGCAATGAATTTCATGGCATCCTGATCGATGCCGGAATTTCTGCGATTACAATCCGGAAGTTTCTGAAGGATATGAATATATCAATTCAGACAATCATGGGAGTTCTTATAACTCACAATCACATAGATCATATTAAGGGGTTGGCAGTACTTACCAGGAAGAACAGTATTCCTGCATTTACTACCGGCAAAATATGGGAAAGCATTCTTTCTCCCCATGTTAAAATATCCCGCGACTGTATCAGGGAGATTCCTTTACAGCAAAAATTTCATCTGGCAGGTTTTGATATAGAAGCTTTTCCTGTTTTTCATGATGCTCCTGAAACTGTAGGGTTCCATATTTCTTCAGGAGATAAAAAAATAACCATTGCAACAGACCTTGGATATATTTGCACCACGGCAGCTCCATACCTGAAAGAATCCAACTTACTAGTGATAGAGTCAAATTACGATGAGCAGATGCTAGTGAATGGAAGATATCCTTACTATTTAAAAGCAAGAATAAAATCAGATACCGGACATCTGGGAAATCATCAGACCTCTGATTTCCTGGCAGAAATTATTAATGACAAATTGAGCCATATCTGTCTTGCTCACCTGAGTAAAAATAATAATACACCTGAAATAGCTCTTCAGACCCTTCAGCAGACTCTTACAAAGAGAGGAATTAATCTGAATGGTAAACATCAGATATCAGTTCTGAAGCGTAATGTGCCGACTGAGATGATTAAACTAATTGAATAATAAGCTCTGAAGCACTTAAATAAAGCAATAATGATTGACTTCTCTTAAAAGTTGTTAATAATGGAATTATTTTCATTGTCAGATATTAACCAAAATTGCAGATATTTGATATTTATTACGGTTTGTACTTTCAATAGCTTAATTATTAATCAGTAAGTTCTATGAAAATCCAAAAAACTATTCTTCATCAAAGTCAATTATTCCTTGCAGGATTAACTATTCTGTTATTTTCCCAGATAAAATTATCAGGACAAATACCAATATACTCTCCCGACAAGAACCAGGAGTTGCTGAATGAACCTTTCGATATCAGTGGTGATTTCCGGAATTTCACAAACACATATTATCTGGCTGACAGCCTTTCCTCTTTCGATCCGAAAACCGGTAAAGGTCAGGTTATCTACCGTCGTTATGAAAATGTTACCAGGTTGGCATTTAACAATATGATGGGAGTTCTCAGACCCGTGGAACCAAATGAATTTCCGACAAATGAATATGCCGGTTCCCCTTCCCTCCCATTTTCAGTTGAGTTTGTCTCAGCCCGCACAATACGCTTAAGAGCCAGCTCCCGTTTTCAGGTAAAGCCTGACCAGGAGTCACTTATGCTTGTCAACGGAAAAGCTCCACACGATAATACATCCTGGCAGTTAAGTAATGTCGATGGGGGCTTTAAGTATACCAGTCCTTTTGGTTCTGTTACAATTTCAAAATCTCCGTGGCGCGTTGAAATACGAGATGCTTCCGGAAAAATACTGACTCACACAGTTCATAACGCTGATGGAGCTGAAACTTTTATGCCGGTTTTGCCATTTTCCTTTGTACGAAGAGCATCAGATTATTCCACAAGTATGTCTGCTGTCTTTTCATTATCCCCTGACGAGAAAATTTTTGGCTGTGGTGAGTCATTCACTGAATTCAATAAAAGAGGACAGAAAGTTGTTTTATGGGCCGATGACGCCAATGGAGTGCAGAATGAGGCGATCTATAAGCCAATCCCATTTTTTATGAGCAACCGCGGATATGGTGTTTTTATGCACACTTCATCGCCAATAACCTGCGATTTCGGAAAATACTACAGCGGTGTATATTCACTTTTAATAGGCGATGACGAGGCTGACATCTTTATATTTCTTGGTGAACCGAAAGATATCCTGAATGAATATACAAACCTGACAGGAAAGGCAGCGATGCCTCCACTCTGGTCATTTGGGTTCTGGATGAGCAGAATTACCTACTTTTCTGAAGCAGAGGGACGTGAAGTCACAAAAAAGCTGAGAGATAACAAGATACCCAGCGATGTTCTGCACTTTGACACGGGCTGGTTTGAGAAAGACTGGAGATGCGACTATCAATTCTCAAAAACACGGTTTACCGATGCTGCAAAAATGATGGCTGATTTTAAAAAGATAGGTTTCCAGACCTGTCTCTGGCAACTGCCCTATTTTGTTCCAAAAAATACATTATTCTCTGAAATTATTGAAAAAGGTCTTTTTGTTAGAGATGCCAAAGGCAATCTTCCATATGAAGATGCTGTGCTTGATTTTTCGAATCCGGCAACAGTCAGCTGGTACCAGGATAAGATTGCAGGCCTTTTAAAACAGGGTGTTGGTGTCATTAAGGTTGATTTTGGTGAAGCAGCTCCTAAAAACGGAATTTACTTCTCAGGGAGAACTGGGTTTTATGAACATAACCTCTACCCTCTCAGATATAATAAAGCTGTTGCCGATATTACAAAACAGGTGACTGGAGAGACAATTATCTGGGCACGCAGTGCGTGGGCAGGAAGTCAGCGTTATCCTTTGCACTGGGGAGGTGATGCCGAAAACACAAACACGGCGATGGCTGCCACCCTGAGAGGCGGATTGTCACTTGGCCTGTGCGGATTCTCTTTCTGGTCGCATGACATTGGCGGATTTGTTAACAAAAAGCCTGAGGATCTTTATCGCCGCTGGACTCCTTTTGGAATGCTTACTTCACATACACGGAGCCATGGTGCACCACCTACAGAACCATGGGAATATGGCGAAGATTTTATGAATGCTTTCAGGCTTGCAGATAATATGCGTTATGAGCTAATGCCATATATCTACTCCCAGGCTAAAGATTGTACTGAACAAGGGTTGCCGATGTTACGCGCACTTTTCATTGAGTATCCTGAAGACCCGGGTTCATGGCAGATTGATGACGAATATCTGTTTGGTTCAGATATGCTTGTTGCTCCTTTGTTTGAAAAGGTGACAAAACGTGATGTCTATCTTCCTCCAGGACAATGGATTGATTATCAGACCGGTAAAGTATTTCCAGGTGGCTGGCATAATATTGAGGCAGGAAAAATTCCAATAGTTGTGCTGGTTAAGGAAGGATCCGTAATACCTCATATTGCTCTGGCACAGTCTACTGCTCAGATGGATTGGACAAAACTCGACCTGGTAGTGTATGCGACTGACTCACAGAAAGTAAATGGCCTTCTTTGTCTGCCAACAGACAAAGTTCTTCATAAGGTAACTCTGGCAAAGAAAAATGGTAGCTTCTTTCTTGAGAATGACCCGTTTGCAGGTAAAGTTACATGGAAAATCAGAATGTATTCCAGATAGTTTGTTATTCTGTCTTTACCAGCATTTTGCCCTGATTAGTGCCGCTGAATAGTCCGAGGAATGCTTCAGGAAGTTTATCGAAACCATCTATAATCGTTTCGGTATACTTTAGTTTTCCTTCATTCAGCCATTGAGTAAGATGTGATATAGCTTCGCTGAAATGGTCGCTGTAATTGCTCACTATGAAGCCTTGTAACAAAACGCTTCTGGTCAGAAGGTGTGGTAAAATTGAGTACCCAACATAAGGTTTTAAGTTATTGTATTGTGAAATTTGCCCGCATAAGGCAATTCGTGCATGAAAGTCAAGATTAGCAGCCACAGCTTCAGTTATCTCTCCTCCTACATTGTCAAAGTAAGCATCTACACCCTCCGGACAAAGAGCTGCCAGATCTTTCCTCATGGATTTTGATGTTTTATAATTAATTGCCTCATCATATCCGAATTGCTCTTTTAATAATCTGCATTTTTCATCACTTCCGGCAATACCAATGACTCTTGTTTCCTGCAATTTTGCAATCTGTCCTGCCACAACCCCTACAGCACCCGCAGCGCCCGATACTACAACTGTGTCACCTTTAACAGGTTTACATATTTCCATCATTCCAAAATAAGCTGTAAAACCGGGCATACCAAGAATTCCAAGATAATAGCCCGGTGGAACTTTCTGAACATCAACTTTGCGAAGATTTTCAGCCTTTTCAATGCAATAAGTCGCCCATGGTAAAGTACCTACTACAACATCACCCGCATGAACAGATTTGCTTTTGCTCTCAATAACTTTCGCCACAATACCCCCTTTAATTGGTTGATCGACTTCAAAAGATGCAGCGTACGACTTTGCGCTATTCATTCTTCCCCTCATGTAGGGATCAACAGAAATGTACCATGGTTTTAATAATACTTCATTGTCATTCAGGTCCCTAAGAACCGTCTTTTCCATTCTGAAATTTTCTGACGTCGGTAAACCGAGTGGTCTTGATGCTAATACAAATTGGGAAATCTCCATAATCTTTTTAAAATTGATATACTACCTTAACAACCATTTTGAACTTAATGTTCAATATATTATAGAATAAACTCCTCATAATGATATCAATCTGAGTGTATGAAACTTTTTACTCAATTTTTTGTTTAACAGTTTTAATAATTTTTAAACTTAAAACTTGTGAAACATGAAAAATAAGATTTTTTATAAAAGTATACTAATATGTACGATTATGCTAAGCAGTTCTTCAATTGTCATGAGAGGTAGTGTGCCACCGAATATCAAAGAGGAAGTTGTAACCTACACAGCAGGTGGTGTTACATTCAAAGGATTTTTAGCGTATGATGCGAATATAACCGGAAAACGGCCTGCTATTCTGATAGTGTCTGAATGGTGGGGCTTGAATGACTATCCTAAAATGAGGGCACGAAAGCTGGCTGAATTAGGATATATAGCAATGGCAGCTGATGTTTTTGGTGATGGCAAAATTGCAGTAAATCCGACTGAAGCACAGGAACTCACTACTCCGTTTTATAAAGATTATTCCCTGGCAAATGCCCGTCTTGACGCAGCTTTAAGCAAAATAAAAGAATATAAACAGACAGATTCTCAGAATATTGCAATAATAGGTTACTGTTTTGGCGGATATGTAGCTCTGAATTATGCAAAGCTGGGAGCAGATCTGAAAGGTGTTGTTAGTTTTCATGGAGGGTATGGAGGTGCACCGGTAGATAAGAATCTTCTGAAAGCAAAAGTTTTAGTTTGTCATGGTGCGAGTGATAAATTTGCATCTCAGAAAGACGCCGAGGGTTTTAAACACAAACTTGATTCTATCGGAGCTGACAATACTTTAAAAATCTATCCAGATGCAATGCACGCATTTACAAATCCAGCTTCAACGGAAGCCGGTAAAAAATTCAATCTTCCGATTGCCTATAACGCTGATGCAGACAGGGATTCGTGGAATGACATGAAAATGTTTTTTGACAGGATCTTCAAAAAATGAATATCTTTTTATAATATGGGGCGTACGCAACACTTAAACCCACCCCTGACCCCTCCAAGGAGGGGATTTTTTTAATTCTGCTTTCTCCTTCTCTCCCTTTCTCCCATTCTCCCATTCTCCTTTTCCGATATTATATCATTTCAGAAATATTTTTCTGTTTTACATGTAACCATTTGTAACTTTACAGGTAACCAATACAGAGGACCAAAAAAAATCAGACGTGGCTGAGACAACAGACGAAATATTGATGCAGAATGTGAAGGAAGGAGACCTTTCCTATATGTCGGTTCTTTTTGAGAGGTATCATCTCAGAATATATAATTTTTTCTTTAGACTTACATATAATATGGATGTAAGCCAGGATCTTACACAGAACCTATTCTATAGAATGATCAAATATAAGAACAGCTATAAAAACGAATATTCTGTGAAATCATGGATATTTCAGATTGCAAGAAACCTTCATGCAGACTATTGCAAAGAAGCGAAACGATCGGAAGAGCTATTCATGAAAACTGATAAATATATAGTTGAGCCTGCTGATGAGACAGAAGGATATCACGAAGATGATTATGACAGACTTGAAAAAGCGATGTCAGATCTTAGTATTGAACAGAAAGAAATAATTATACTCAGCAGATTCCAGGGAATGAAATATGAGGAGATCTCTGAAATTACCAATCAGTCGGTTGGCGCAATTAAAGTAGCAATGTACAGGGCAATTAAACAGCTCAGAGGAATTTATTTTAAACAGATTTAAGAAAAGAAATATGAAATGCGAGGAAGTTGAACAAAAAATGATCGATTATCTTGATAATAACCTGGATTCAGGTATGCGTCAGGAAATTGAAAAGCATCTTGAGACTTGTGAAAGATGTCTTGATGAGTTGAATGAAAGTCAGCAGATCCTTAATCTTATTTCAAAAGATGAATTGGTTAAGCCTGATGAATCATTACGCATTAACTTTTACCATATGCTTCACAGTGAAATAAAAAAAGGTGAGGAAAAGAATAAAATTCAGGATCATAAACTTATCATTCCATGGTATAATAACATCGGGTCTAGGGTTGCGGCAGGCATTGCGCTTTTTGTATGCGGTACATTTATTGGTTTGCTCCTGCACTCAGGACTCAATAGTTCATATGCTTCGAATGAAATGAAACAGTTACATTCTGAAATTTCTGATCTTAAGAAAGCTACAATGTTTACAATGCTTAAGGAAGAATCCTCAAGCGACAGGATACAGGCAGTAAGATATGTGGAAGATCTTGACAAACCCGATCAGAATGTAATAGATGTCCTTATCAAAACTCTAAATAACGACAAAAATATAAATGTAAGGATGGCAGCTGCTTACGCTCTTTCAAAATTTGCAGATCAACGAATGGTTTGTGATTCGCTTGTCAAATCACTCTCCCTGCAGAGCGATCCGATTTTGCAGGTTACGCTTATCAATATATTGGCTGAGAGAAAGGAAAAGAGCGCTCTGAAACCTATTCAGGAGATAATTGCAAACAGGAGCACTATGAAGGAGGTGAGAGCAGTTGCACAGAACAGTTTAAGAGTTCTTATCTGAGAAACAATGAGGAAAAATTGATTTCAATTTAAAATAAATCGTGGCAGATTCCGGGTTTGCCTGATTAAAATGTTAGTTACTTAATTATAAAAATGTTATGAAAACGATGAAAACAAGTATTATAGTTCTGTATTTTTTATTCACTGCGGGTACCTTATCTGCACAGGAATATAAAATTACAGTCCAGAACTCCAAAGAAGGAAGAGTTGTCCTGAAGGATTTCAATGGCACATTACCTATTGAAGGTTATAGCGGAACGGATATTCTTATTAGTTCAACATCCGGAAACCTTACCCCACCTGTTAAAGCAAAGGGATTGAAACCGATCTATCCGGCGGGTACAGACAATACAGGCATTGGTCTCGATGTTCAGAAAATTGACAATATGATCACTATAACATGCCTTATTCCTTTTACACAGGATGGTGAATATAAGATCAAGGTTCCTGAAAATCTGGCTTTAGAGTTGTCCAGCGGATGCGAAAGAAACAATGACATATCAATAAAGGGTATGAAGAATGAGATCGATATTAAAAGCTGTCACGATATAAAATTGAATGATGTGACCGGACCTCTGGTTCTGTCAACTATCAGTGGAAATATTGATATTACATACAGCAGCATCAATACCACCAAATCATCATCTGTTAATTCTATTAGTGGTGATATTGACATTACCCTGCCCGTTAAAACAGCCACAGACCTCGAACTAAGGGTCGTTTCCGGTGCGATATATTCCGATTTCGACTTCTCCGAATCACAGAAGAGCCTAAAAAAAGTCGGTGGAATTGAAACAAACTATTCCCTCAATGGTGGTGGTTTTAAGTTCGCGGTAGGAAGCGTAAGCGGAAATATCTACCTGAGAAAAGGAAACTAAAGGATTGCGGATGGCGGATTTTGGATTGCGGATTTAGTAGTTCTAATCATTAATAATTCATTTCAATGAAAACAATTACAATATTAGTTGTAGTCTGGCTATGCTTTTCCCCTGTGAAGGCTCAGCAGATTATAGAAAAACATATGGATTTCTCAGGAAAAGAATCTCTCACGCTGAAAATTCAGATCGCCGATTCCATAAACATTCAGACATGGAATAAAAATGAAGTCTATGTTAAGGCCTCAGTAAATATCAATGAAAATAAAGACAATGAAGCTTATCTGACCTCCTTCGACGAATCAGGCAGTTCCCTGACTGTCAATGCAAAATTCAGGGATAAATATTTTAGCGGGAAGAATAACTGTTGTAATAAGACTGATATATACTGGCAGGTCTTTATGCCTGAAAAAACAAAATTTTCAGTTGAAACCATAAATGCCGACATAACTATTACAGGTCAGACCAGGGAGATGAGGGTAAAATCAATCAGCGGATCCATTGACCTTTCCGTTCCGGTGAACAAGCAGGCATTTTTGGAGTTCTCAACAATTTCCGGCAGAATGTATTCGAATCACGAAATTGCCCTTAATAAGCTTCATAGTGGTATCCCTCTGAAAATATCTGAAAAACTTAATAATGGAGGCGATCCTATTAACCTTGAAACAATCAGTGGGGATATCTACTTCAGGAAATCCAATTAGCCTTGCTGTTGGATTCTCGGAGGTGATTGCAAAATTTTATAGAATTGCCTGCAGCTTTCAGTGGAAATCAACGTCTTTAAAAATATTGTGTAACCCTCAAGGTCGCGAAGCGTTACCAGTTAAATAAGCAGAATCCGATTAAATTACTTCTTTATAGAATTAACAAGATGAAATGTTCATTTGTAAAAAGGATTATTCTAAGCCTGATACTGATCCTCATGCTTACGGCAGGCTATGCCGCTAAACCAGACTCAACTGTTGTAAAAAGAACATATCAGACAGCTTTTACAAAAACGCCTCCTGTCATTGATGGTATCGGAAATGATGAAGCGTGGAATCTGGTCGAATGGACTTCTGACTTCATCCAGTCTCAGCCAGCAGAGAATAAACAGCCTTCACAGCAGACTGCTTTTAAGGTGCTCTATGACAATGATAATATTTACATTTTTGTTCGTGCATATGATACCGAACCTGACAAAGTCAGTAAAATAATGTCGAGGAGGGATAATTTCAACGGAGATATGATATTTGTGGAAGTGGACAGCCACTTTGACAAGCAGACAGATTTTCTTTTCTGCGCCTCTGCGTCAGGTGCTAAGAGCGATGCTGCTATTTCAGATGATGGCATGAGTGAGGATGACAACTGGAATCCTATATGGTATATGAAGACCTCTATTGACGACAAAGGCTGGTGTGCTGAAATGAAAATCCCCCTGAGTCAGCTTCGCTTTGGGAAGAAAGATGAGCAGATCTGGGGACTTCAGGTTACGCGTAACATTTTTCGCCTGCAGGAACGCTCTCAATGGCAATACATTCCAAAAGGCTCTCCGGGTGTAGTTCATTTGTTTGGTGAATTACACGGTATAAATAACATTAAGCCAAAACATCAGATTGAGCTGATGCCTTATACCGTGGCGCGAACAGAAAGATTTGAAAAAA
>Ga0208079_1000594_pt1 | contig 19656 bp, 18 predicted proteins | sample NGESurdeep092012_5_FD_184474 | JGI IMG/M metagenome (GOLD analysis project Ga0208079, IMG submission 184474) | Arctic peat soil microbial communities from Barrow, Alaska - NGEE Surface sample 210-2 deep-092012 (SPAdes) | ecosystem: Environmental > Terrestrial > Soil > Wetlands > Peat ... | reverse complement strand
CAACACGCTCCCAATTCCACGCCCTGACTCCATCGCGTGGCGCAATTCGCCGTACCTCAGCGCAGTGCGAAACCAATGGGATCCGGTCAAGGTATCGCTGGGCCTGACGCCGACTGAGCAGGTCGACTTGAAGGCCGATTACCTGCGGATCGGCAAAAGCGGTGGCATTCCGCTGTCCATGAGCTTCTCCGGATCGAGCGGTCCCACGCGCGAATTCGTGGCGCCGATCGACCAGACGATGCACGACTTCAGGCCCTCGCTCAGCTTCGCTTCGGGTGAGCGCAAGGAGAACAGCGCACTGTCGTTCTTCAAGAGCTATCAGGTGATGGCGACGTACGATTACTCGAAGTTCCAGAACGCCTTTACGTCGACGCTGGTGGACAATCCGCAGAACAGCGTAGCCTCCTTTTCCGCCGGAACGAATACGGGACGCGCTTCACTGGCACCTAACAACGCCGCACAGACCGGGACAGTTACGGGCGCAGTGAATCTCCCGCTGCACACCCGTGTGATGGGTACGGGCTCGGTCTCGGTGATGACGCAGAATGATGCGTTCCTTCCACAGGCGCTCAACGATTCGCTTCGTAGAGACCCGAATTACGGACTGGTGGGTACTTTGCCCAGAGCGAGTCTTGACGGCAGGGTGAAGACGACGATGGTCAATCTCTCGGCGACGAGCAGACCGATCAATAATCTGTCGCTGGCTGCGAAGTATCGGAACTACGACCGCACCGATGAGACCGCCCCGTTCCATCTGCTGGCGATGGTCGTCAGCGACCGCACGGTAACTCCGGCCGATTCGGAAACCAGAGAGACGGATCCCTTTACCAAATCGAATACGGATCTGCGCGCCGCTTATCAGCTCATGCCAGCGCTCTCTTTGACCGCTGGATATTCCTGGGAGAACTGGAAGCGCAATGCGGATGTGCGGAACGATGTCGGGGAGACCAAGGAGAAGGGGCCTCGTGTAAGCCTCGACTACAGTGGAATCGAATGGTTGACCCTGCATGGCAGCTACGCGACGGGTGAACGGCGCGGCAATGGCTATCTCATTTCCGGAACTGAAATCACCGACTTCCGCCGCTTCGATCTGGCCGACCGCGACCGCAAGCAGACGAACATTCTTGCGACGGTGACGCCGATCGATCAGGTCAACGTGTCGTTCAACTACCAGCTCGGTGACGACAAGTTTCCCAATTCGCTGTACGGCACGCAGAGCGACAAGAGCGAATCAAAGGGAGTCGATGTGGATTGGACTCCCATTAGCCGCGTCAGCGTTAGCGGAGGATACTCGAGGGACGACGCCACGAATGTACTGAAGAGCCGCTATCGGACGGGCGCGGCGGGATCGGTGACGGACAACAACCTGAGCTACGTCTGGATCAACACGAACACGGACAAGAACACGACGACCTATGCCAGCATCAATGCCGTGCTCATCCCCGACAAGCTGGAGTTCGCCGGGAGCATCTCGAATATCGATGGGCACTTCTTTGTGTACAACGTCAACCCGACGACCCCGACGGGTGGTACAGCGGCCCAGAATCTTGCCGCGACCGCGGAAAACTGGCCCGAAGTCACGCAGAATCTGAAGCCGGTCTCGCTGTCCTTGCGCTACAGCTATACAGCTGATTGGGCCATGACGCTGCGCTATCAGGCGGAGAATTACCAGCAGAACGATTTCCGGACGCTCGCTCCGGTGTTCACGAACACCGGTCTCTCGACCGGCACTCCGCTCCCGGGCAACTTGACTGGCAATCTTCCCGCTTCGATCGGAGCGGTAACCGGATCGAACACCGGTCAGTACCATTTCCTCAGCAGCGGCTACCTGCCATACGTGGCGAACTGGTTCACGATATTGATTAGTTATCATCCGTCGGCGCTGCCGTTCAGCAAGGCGCGTTCGACGATCTAACGGCGCCAGCGCTGGACTGAAGGAGGAAGACGGCGGCGAGGGAGTTCCCTCGCCGCCGTCTTCGCGTACGGGACTGGACACGGCGAAGCTGTCGGCTCGGAGTTGTCAGCCAGGTCCACGGCTGAGCCGGCAGCCGCGAGCCGTCAGTGTTCTGTTGCCTCGGCTGCTCCCTGCGCGAGGAAGGCATCACGTGCAGTCTTGAAAGCCTCTGCGCCCTCCGCGGTCGCGACGCGGCGGACCTGCGCGCCGCGACAGGCACGACACCGTAACGCAAAAGGCCCCGGGAGTCGAACCCCGGGGCCTTTTGCGGTTCTCATTTGCTGTGCACCTGCCTGGTGGCCTGCTCCCGTATCATCTACTCTGGTTGGAAGCGGGCCACGACTCCGCGCTGACGCTCAGTTGCCCGCGCCTGTCGGCAGGACCTCGGCCTCGCGCGGCGCGCGGGTCAGCACGCCTCTCAGGCCGTCCATCATGTCCATCGGCAACGGAATGATCGTGCTGTTCCCGTCGCCAGCGATTTCCACGAGCGTCTGGAGATACCGCAACTGCAACGCCGGCGGTTCGTTCCGAATGATGCGCGCGGCCTTGCCGAGTGTCGTCGCCGCGAGGAATTCGCCGTCGGCGCGAATGATCTTCGCGCGTTTCTCGCGCTCCGCCTCGGCCTGCGCCGCCATCGAGCGCTGCATCCCTTCCGGCAACAGAACGTCCTTCACTTCGACGACGGAGACCTTGACGCCCCACGGTTCGGTATGCCCGTCGATGATCTGCTGCAGGGTGTGATTGATCTTCTCGCGGTGGGCGAGCAGTTCGTCGAGCTCCGACTGGCCCAGGACGCTACGGAGCGTCGTGAGAGCGATCTGCGATGTCGCCCTGGCAAAATCCACTACCTGCAGGAGCGCCTTCGCTGGATCGATCACGGCGAAATACACCACCGCGTCCACCTTGATCGTCACGTTGTCCCGCGTGATGATCTCCTGGGGCTCGACCGTGAGGGTCACGGTTCGCGTGTCGATCTTGTACAGGCGGTCGACCAGCGGAATGATCACGTTGAAGCCCGGCGATCGGATGCCGGTCAACCGACCGAGGCGCAGCAGCACTCCGCGTTCATACTGCTGCACGATCTTTACGCCAAGCCTGAGGGCAACGACGACGATTGCTGCGACGATCCACGGCACATAGGTGCTACTCATTTCAGTGTCTCCTTATGGTGGCGGTATCAAGAAATCACTTGAACTTCGTGAAACTCCCCAGTGGCACGTACTCGGGTGGCCTGTCTCTCAGCCACCGCGTTGGAAAGGTCGAGATGGGTCCCCAGAGCGGCAGGACCCGCGAGAAGACCAGCATTGCAATAAATGGAAGCGAGAAAAGGAAGAGCACGGCGAGCAGGCCTTCGCGCCCATAGATGTCGATGTGAAAATCCAGGAATCCGCGGAAGCTCTTTGAGAACATCTGCCCGCCAATGACCACGTTCCAGCGCATGGCGAGGACCTGCACCAGGAGCAGGAGACCGGACACGAAGCCCATCACGTTGCGCACGCCGGCAGGGATCCTGTTCTTGAACACCACGGCCGTTCCCAACAGGACGAAGGGAACGACCGATCCGATCAGGAACTGCACCACAAAGAGGCTTACGAAGAGCTTGTCGACGATCAGGTGCTTCATGATGTCCCAGTCGTGGTTGGCCATGTACGCGTGGTTCAGCAGCTCCAGCCCTTCGAGCGCGACGTCGACCATCAGGAAGTACCAGGCCGATTCCATCATCGACTGTGCGCACTCCGAGTCGACGGGCCTCTTGTTGAACCACTGCACGATGAGGTAACAGACCATCACCATCGCGATGCCGGAGACGATCGCGCTGAGGAGGAAAATCACCGGCATCAGTGGGCTCGCCCACCACGGGTTCGCCTTGATCGCGCCGAAGAGAAATCCGACGTACCCGTGCAGGAAGCACGCGGCCGGAACGCCGATGGCGGCGAGGAACAGCATCACCTTGCGGTCGAGCGCCTTGGCTTCGTCCGAGATCTCGGTCACGCCGAGCGCCATAACCCAGTACAGGCGGCGCATCATTTCAGACTTGGCGTTGCTCGCCAGGAAGACGATGTCGACCCGGTACAACAACCAGATCTCGACCACGAGGATGAATAGGTAAATGCTGTAGATGAAGCCGAATCCCGCCATCGCCGACGTCACGTTGGGCGTGAACATGATGCTCAGGGCCCGCTCCGGATGCCCGAGGTGCGCCAGCAACGGGAGAGGGGCGCAGAGCAGAAAGGCCAGCGCCATCAGCATCGCGAAGCGACTGACCGGCTTCAGTTCATCCCTGTCAAAGACGTGGTGGAGCGACGAGATGATGAATGCGCCGGCGACGATGCCTGTGATGTATGGATACAGGACGATCATCATCGTCCAGTAGATGTGCGCCTGATTCGGCAGGACGTAACCTTGGGTGACGTAATGATGCATGCTTAGATGACCTCCGAATCGAGCCCGATGTAGCGGGTTCTCGGATTCGTTCCCAGGTATGACTTCAGGACCTGCACGCGGTTGTTTGCCAGGATCTGGCTGATCTCGCTGTTCGGGTCGCTGACGTTGCCGAAGATTCTCGCTTTGGCCGGGCACGCCTGTACACACGCCGGCAGCATCCCCTTTGTGATCCGGTGGTAGCACCACGTGCACTTGTCAGCGGTATTCGTTTGGGGATTGATGTACCGGGAGCCGAAGGGGCAGGCCTGCACGCAGTAGCCGCATCCGACGCAGCGCTCTTGATCGATCAGCACGACGCCTTCCTTGGTCACATAGGACGCGCCGACCGGGCAGACCTGAATGCAGGGGGTGTTGATGCAGTGGTTGCACAACTTGGGAACGAAGAAGCCGCGCACCGGGAGCTGACCAAGTTCCTCGGGCATGTTGCGGTTTGGAATATCCTCGCCGAAGCCGTCTGCCCCGCCATTTGGCGAATTGACGATGATCTCGCCGTTCGGGAAGAACGTGTACTGTTCGACCCACGTTCGAGTGAAACCGTCGGGTACGTTGTTTTCGTCGCGGCAGGCGCGGACGCACGATCCGCAACCGATGCATTTCGTCGTGTCAACCACGAATCCGTAGATCGGGACGTTCGTGCCCTTCGCGGGCGCTCCTTCCGCGCGCGCGCGCGCGTCCGGTGGGTCCTGCGCCAGGAGCAGATTGGCGGTCGTGACCACGAGCCCGCCGAAGACGAAGGTTTTCGCGCCGGCCTCGGCGCACTTCTCGAAGAATTCACGCCGGCTGATCTCGGGTTTGGTCCAGAGGATCGTCATTTGACCGCCGTCGTATGAGGGTTGTGGCAGTCGGTGCACTTCGACGTGGGAGTGAACGTTCCTCCCATCGCCGTGATGTGCTCGCCGACGGACGTGATGGACTTGAGGATGCTGGGACGTTCGAACGTCTTCAGGTGGCACCACTCGCACTCCCGAATGCCTGTGGTCGGCCGGAGCGCGTTCTTGTTCTTCTTGATCGGGTCGGGGTACGCGTCCACCGAATCCTCGCTCACCACTTTCACGTGCAGCATGCCCGGACCGTGACAGTTCTCGCACTGGGGGACGGTGTGCTTTCCCTTCGACCAGGGTCCGCTGATGTCGGAGTGACATTCGGCGCACGCCGCGCTGCCGAGGTGTCGCGGTTCGCGCGCGGCGGCGTCAGCGATCGCCGACGCTCTGAAGTGTCCGAGCTTGCCGAAATCCGCGGGTACAACTCTCGACCTGACTATGAAAAAGGCAGCAGCTGCGATGGCGAGCAGCGCCAGCAGTCTGATGAAGTGCTTGGCCGAGTTCATGGGTTGGACCACCGTGCTGACGTGGTCGGATTATGTGCTCTAGTGAATTCCATATTTCTCCAGCCGGTATCGCAAAGTGTCGCGTGAAAGTCCGAGCAGGCGCGCCGCTCCGGTCTTGTTTCCCTCGGCGCGGGCGAGCGCCTGGCAGATCAGATCGCGCTCCAGTTCTTCGAGATCGAGTCCGTTCGCGGGGAGTACCATACCCTTGCGATTCCGCGTTCCCGTTCCGCGGATTTCCGCCGGCAAATGATCAGATTGAATGGCATCAGAATCCTCGAGCAAGAGCACGCGCTCGATGACGTTCCGCAATTCGCGAGCATTGCCGGGCCAGGAGTACGCCTCGAGCGTGCGGAACGCCTCCTTCGTCACCTCCCGCACGGGCTGTCGCAGATCGTGGCACAACAATTCGACGAAGTGCACGGCCAGCGGCGCGATGTCTTCGGGGCGCTCGCGCAGGGGCGGAATGACGATCGGCACGACATTGAGCCGATAGAAGAGATCCTCACGGAAATCGCCGAGGGCGACCGCCGCCTCGAGATTGCGGTTCGTGGCCGAGATGACGTGCACGTCGACCTCGATGCTGCGCACGCCCCCGACTCTGCGGAACTCGTATGTCTCCAGGAAGTGCAGCAACTTGGCTTGCATCGGCTTCGGCACGTTGCCGATTTCGTCGAGGAACACCGTGCCGCGGTGCGCGATCTCGAAGAGACCGCGTTTGGCTTCACGCGCGTCGGTATACGCGCCCGCTTCGTGGCCAAACAGCTCGCTTTCGACCAGTTGCTCCGGGAGCGAGGTACAATTGACATTGACGAACGGCTGTGTGCGGCGAGGTCCGCGCGCGTGGATCGCTCGCGCAACGACGTCCTTGCCGGTGCCGCTTTCCCCTCGCACGAGCACGTTCATCGTGCTTCCCTTCGCACCGAGTCGGGTGATCAGGTCGGCGATCTTGCGCATCGCGGGCGAACGTCCCACGAGGGAGACGTCGGCAAACTGCCACCGGAAGCCGTCGCGGAACCGCTCGATCTCGCTTCGGAGTTCCCGCGCCTCGAGCGCTTGCTCGATCAGGAGGAGCAACTCGGGAAGATTGATCGGTTTCTCGAGGAAGTGATGCGCTCCGGCTCGCACGGCGGCCACGGCCGTTTCGACTTCGCCATATGCCGTCATCATGATCACGGGGAGCGTCGCGTCGAGCGCCTTGATGCGCGGCAGCAGTTCGAGTCCGGTAGCGTCGGGGAGTCGCAGGTCGAGGAGCACGAGATCCGCGGGTTCGCGCGCGAGCGTCGCGAGCAGGCTCTCGCCGTCGGCAACATCCTCGGTGACGAGGCCCGCTTCGTTGAGCCGCTCCGCCAGCCAGAGGCGAATGAGCATCTCGTCGTCACAGATCACGACGCGGGCCTTTTTCATTCCGCAGCCTCTTCTGACGCGGCGGCAGCGCCGCTTGCGTGTGCGGGGAGCCGCATCGTCACCGTCGTTCCTTCGCCGAGCCGGCTGCGCAGCGCGACGGTGCCGCCGTGACGCTGAATGATCTCGCGGGTGATCGAGAGCCCAAGCCCCGTGCCGGTGTGTCGCGTGGTGAAGAACGGCTTGAACACCGACTCGAGGTGTTCCGGGGAGATGCCGCGCCCCGTGTCAGCGATATCGATCTCGATCCAGTCCCCTGACGTTCGCGTGTATACGTCGACGCGGCCTCCGTGCGGCGTCGCCTCGATGGCGTTCATGAGAAGGTTGATGAGCGCCTGGTGGATCATTTCCGCGTCTGCGAGGACGCTCGCGTGCGAGGGATCGAGACGAGCCTCGATGCGCACGCCGCCCTTGTCCGCGGTTGGTTGCACGAGTCGGATCGCCCGTTCCGCGAGGTCGTTTGCGCTCACGGGAGCGAGCGCCGGTATCGCGGGGCGCGCGAAGGTCAGCAATTCCTGGATCGCGCCCTGCACGCGCCGCATCTGCCGCTCCATCTCATCGATGATGGGCAGCAGCGTCGCATCGGTGCCCGCGCGGCGACGCACGATGTCGAGACCGCTTGCAACGCCGACAACCGGATTCTTGATCTCGTGCGCAATTCCGCTCGCCAACTCGCCCACCGTGGCGAGCTGCGAGGCACGCTCGATCTCTCGCTCGTGCAGCTCGCGCACGTCGTTGGTCGTCTCGGCGAGCGCGGTGGTCATCTCGTTGAACGCGTGACCGAGTTCTCCTATCTCGTCGCCAGCGTCGTCCTTCACCCGAACGCTGAGATCGCCTCGCGCGACGCGCCGGCTCGCATGCACGAGCCGGCTCAAGGGTGCCACGACGTTGCGGGACACGACGACCGCCGTTCCGATGAGTACGGCCACAAGCAGCAGCTCGAGCAGCAGCGCCAGGCTGCCGAGACGCCGCAGCGCCCCGAATGCCTCATCGGCCGGTACCTCCGCAATCAACCGCCACTCATAGTCCGGCAGCGCCACGATCGTGCCGAGAACGGGTGCGCCGTTGCCGGCGAAATACTGCTCGTGAACGCCGTCGGGCAGCGCGAGCAGTGGGGTGACGAGGGGTACGGCGTAGTCCACACTGTCGTGAGGATGCGACACGAACAGCGGCCGCCCGCCTGCGTCGACGATGAAGCTCTCGACGTGTCCGGCGACCCGATCGGGGAGTTGCAGCATATCGCGGAACCCGTCGAGGCTCAGCGTTGCGGCGAGAAACGCCACGGGCACGCGCTCACTTCCATTCACCGGAACAACGAGGCGGAACATCGGTCGCACGCCGCGCGGCGTGGACAGCAGCATCGCCGAGAGCGACGCGGCGGCTTCGTGCGCGGGCAGGTCAGTACTGAGGTTCTCGCGGATGCCGACTGACGCGGCGATGGCACCGTCGGGGGTGAATAGATACAGCGCGTCAAACAGCTTGAGCTCGTCGAGCTTGCGGCGTAAGAGACGCTCCATTTCGGGGCGACTGGCGGCCTTGCCCATCACGCCCGTCGGAAGTCCCTGTGATCGCAGAGCTCCCGCCGCGAGAAACTCGTTGCCGGCAGCGACGGCCTGGAGGAGGAGCAGCGCGCGGTCAGTCCGATCCCGGACGTGCTGCGCCTGGACCTGCGCTATCGCGCTGAGGTACCGCTCGACCAGCTGCGTGATGATCCCTTGGCTCCGGCGATAGCCGATGGCGTTGGTGACCAGGAGCGGGAGGAGCGAGAAAAGCAGGAACCAAGCGAGTAGCCGACGGCTGAGACGGCCGTGCCGTCCCATCTCCGTCGTCGTCGGTTCCGGCGGCGTCATTGAAACCCCTCGCTCCTTTGAGCCTGCAGACAGGACCTTCGATGGATACATCGGTCCGCATATGCAAGATGAGCGCCGCTCGGTAGTGCTCTGTAAGCGTATATTCTACAACGAGTTATGCATATCGTACACATATTGAGTGGGGCATATGCACCATAATAGTCAAAGCGGTCGGATGACGATAGGGTGATCTCCCCCACTTATTGCCAGGCATGCGCAACCTCTTGTGAAGCACAGGCTTGCGCGTTCGGCGAGGTCTGTCAAGAACGCAAACGGTGGCGACGCGAAAACGCGCGTCGCCACCGTCGGTCACCAGTTCAGGCCGGTTTTCGTCGACCCGGCTTCAGGGGTCAGATCGACGGGTTTTCCGGGGGTTTGGTCCAACGCCGCATGGCGACGACTACCACGACGAGTCCGCCAACGACCGCCAGCACGGGGAGCGCATAGATCAGGATGTTGAACCCTGACGCGCGTGGCTGGAGGAGAATCCACTCGCCGTACTTGGACACGAAGTAGGCCTTGACCTCGTCGGGACTCTTGCCGGTGCGGAGCTGCTCCCGGACCAAGTCGCGCATCTGCTGGGCGAGTTCTGCCGGCGAATCCTGAATGGAGACTCCCTGGCAAACCGGGCAACGCAACTGCGTAGCCACCGCGTTTGTCCTGGCCTCGAGGACGCTGTCGGCTGCCGCCTGCTGAGCGACTGGGGCTACGCTTGCTCCAACCGCCTGTGCGCCGGCACGACCGGTCAGCGCCGCGAGCAGCGCTGCGGAAACGAGCAACGTGTTGCGCTTCACGATCCACTCTTCGTTGCGGGGGCTGTCGGATGCTGTGGCAATACCGCGATCAGCGAATCCACGATGTGCGCGAGAAGCACCTCAGACGCGGGGCCGAGTTGTTTGTAGGCCACGCGCCCGCTGCCGTCAATGAAAAAGGTCTCCGGAACACCGTACAGGCCGTAGTCGATTGCAGTGCGCGCGCCAGGGTCTTGCATCGAGGGATAGCTCTGTCCCCCCATTTCCGCGATCCATGCCACTCCCGCCGCCGGGCGATCGTTGTACAGCACGCCGAGAAAATGCACCGGGCGTTCCGCATACCGGCGAGCCGTCGTTGAGAGGACCACGTGTTCATCGCGGCAAGCCAGACACCACGACGCCCAGAAGTTGAGCACGACAACCTGTCCGCGCAGGTCAGCCAGACGGACGGTGTCTCCGACGGGGCGACTCAGCGGCGGTTGACCCGGCGCGAATACGTCGAGCGCGAACAGCGGTGCGGCGTGCCCGGGCAGGGGTGACGGAATCGTCCCAGGGTCACGCGTGAATCCCCACGCGAACAGCATGATCAATGGAACCGCCGCGACCGCGGCGATCAGTGAGCGCTTCCAGTTCACGGTGCCGCCTCCGCTGCAATTGCCCCCAAGTCAGGCACCAGGTCCGTGTCGGCCAGCGCGCCGTTGCTTCGGCGGCGCGCTGGGATCATGCCAATGATCGCGCCGAGTACGACGATGCCCCCTCCGAACCAGATCCACGACACGAGCGGCTGCACGATCGCTCTGATGGTTGCGTTTGCTCCGTTCGGATCGAACGCCATCAGCGTCAGGTACAAGTCGCCGCCGATCGTGCTGCGCACTTGCGGTGTGGGGACAGGCTGATCCGACGTCGGGTAGTAGTTCATGTGCGGCTCGATCACGCCCACGACTCGCCCGTTCTTCAGGACCTCGAGGGTCGCGCCGACCACCGAACGTTGTACCTCCTCTCGGCCCCACACTCCTTTCAGGCGAATGGTCTGTCCGGCGACGGTCAGGGTGTCGCCGGGCTTCATGGTCGCCTCACGTTCTTTGCGGAACGATGACGAACCGGCGATTCCAAGCGCGACGAGCAGGAGGCCGAGATGCGCCAGATAGCCGCCGAATCGACGCTGGTTGCTACGCATCAGGAGAAAGAGCGCCGTGGCCCAGCCCTCTCCGTGTGCCTGCCGGCGAGCGCGCATCCCGATCCAGTACTCGCGAAGATTCGCCACTGCCGCATAGCCGACGAAGCTGAACGCCACGACGCCGTAGAAGCTTCGCGCCCCTGCCACGAGCGCTCCTGCGCAAAACAGCAACGCGCCAATAAAAGGCGGAAGCAACTTCGAACGCATTTCCGCCGCCGTCGCGCTCCGCCAGGGGAGCGCAGGTCCGACGCCCATCAGGAAGAGCAGCATCACAATGAGCGGGAGCGACATCCGATTGAAGAACGGTGCGCCGACGCTGACCTTCACCCCGCGTATCGCTTCAGCGACCAAGGGGAACAGCGTCCCGATCAGCACCGTGAACATGAATGCCGTCAGGAACAAGTTGTTGAGCAGGAAGACGCTCTCACGTGACGCGGCCGAGTCCATCTTGCCAGACGTGCGAAGCCGGTCGGAATTTCCCGCGACCATCACCAGCGCAGCAATGAGCACGACCGCGATGAAGGCGAGGAAATAGTAGCCGATCACACCGACGGTGAACGCGTGTACCGACGAGATGATGCCTGAGCGTGTGAGGAACGTCCCGAGCACCGTGAGGACAAACGTCCCGACGACGAGGTTGACGTTCCACAACCTGAGCATGCCGCGCCGCTCCTGCAGGATCATCGAATGCAGGTATGCCGTGGCCGTGAGCCATGGGAGAAACGATGCGTTTTCAACCGGATCCCATGCCCAGTAGCCGCCCCAGCCGAGCACCTCGTACGACCACCACATGCCGGCGATGATCGCGGCAGAAAGGAAGGCCCACGACAGGAGGGTCCAGCGATGACTCAGCTTGATCCAGGCATCGCCGGTCACTTCGCCGGACAGCATCGCCCCAACGGCGAATGCGAACGGCACCGTCATCCCGACGTACCCGAGGTAGAGGAGGGGAGGGTGCACGCCCATCAGGATGTGGTTCTGCAGCAGCGGATTCGGGCCCGGTCCGTCAAGAGGGACGGGAAAGACCGGGTGAAACGGATTGGCCGGCCCGACAAGGAGAATGCCGAAGAACAGCGAGACTGCGAGGAGCGCCAGCGCGGTGTATGGGATAAGGTTGCCTGGCCGGTTGCGATTCAACCACACAACCACGGTGCCGTAGAGCGCGAGGACCCACGCCCAAAACAGAATCGATCCTTCGAGCGCGCCCCAGAGCGAAATCACCGTGTAAAAGAGGGGCGTGGCACGGCTGCCGACCTGCGCAACGTACGACACGGAGAAATCGTGCGTGACGAGGGCGACGATCATTGCGACCGTCGCAATGGTCACGAGCAGAAAATTCGTATAGAGCGCACTGTACGCGATGGGAATCCACTCGCGCCGGCCCGTACGAACTGCGACGGGTGCCAGCACGATGCCCAACACCATGATGGGCAGCGCGACGAGCAACGCGTCATGCGCGAGAAGGCCGATCACGTGCCCGTTCCCTTGATAAGGGTCTTGTACATGTCCTTGGGTTTTTGACCAGCCTTCGGTGGATGGTATTCGTTCGAGTGCTTGACCAGCAGGTTCGTCGCCTGGAAGAGTCCAGTGCGCTCATAGCGCCCCTCGACAACGACGCCCATGCCATCGCGAAACATCTGCGGCGGCGCGCCTTTCGAGCGAACTGCGATCTCTCCGGTGCCATCGGTGATCGCGAACCGAAGATCGAGCGTTTTCGCGTCCCACTGCACCGAACCTGGCTTGACTTGCCCACCAAGCCGAACTGGGACTTCATACCCATCGACGCCCTTGGCGAGCAATTCCTGCGGCGTCAGGAAGAAGACGATGTTCTTGTCGAGATTCCCATACAGCAGCCATGCGAATGCGCCGAGCGCCACGACGACTGCCACGAGGGCTGTTTGGCGGCGGGTCATCGGACGGGCTCCGTGTGCTTCGACGCGTTCTCGAACTCCGCGCGGGCCTGTCCGAGCGCGCGATGCACGCGAATCAAGTAGCCCAGGATCACGCCCCAGGTAATTGCGTACGCCGCGTAGATGAATGCCAATTGCTGGTCTTGCATTTTCACATACCCCCTAGTGCCGCCGCGTCGGCAATGAGCTCGGTCGCCCGGCGAAGGCGCGCAAGCTCGTACCGGCGGCGGATGAAGTAGATCATGATGAGCAGAAACGCAATCGCATTCGTGCGCAGCCCCAGCACGTACGCGGAGTCCATCGTGGAAGGGCTCGATTGTATCTGGTGAATCGTGCGCCACCACCGCACTGACATGTACACGATCGGGACATTGATCGCCCCAAAGGCACCGACTGCGGCGCTCCACTGCGCCCGTTGCTGCGGGTCGTCCACGAACGATCGCAACGCGAGGTAGCCGACGAAGATCATGAAGAGGACGAGGGTCGAGGTGAGGCGGGCTTCCCACACCCACCAAGCGCCCCACGTCGGCTTCCCCCAAATCATGCCCAGCACCAACGTCAGTCCGTTGAAGGTCGCCCCCACCTCGGCGGCGGCAGCCGCCAGAAGATCGTCCTTCTCCTGGCCGCGCAACATGTAACGAACGCTGTACACCAGAACGACAAGAAAGGCGAGAAACGTGATCCACGCAGCGGGCACGTGCACGTACAAGATCTTCTGCAGGTGCCCCATGTCGCGATCTGCGGGCGAGGTCAGGACCGCGTACGCCTGCGCCGCAATCAGCGCGACGAACGCGAAGACGCCAAAGAGCGACCAGGCGCGCGATCGAGGAACGTTCATGGTGGCGGCGGTTTCATTCATGCGAGATCCTCAGGCTTCAATGACGTGCTCGAACGCGAGCAATGTGGCGGCGACGAAGATAATGTCGTACGCAATGAGCAACCGAATCCACGCGCCGGCCTCATGCATCAAGTCGCCGGTCAGGAGCGCCTTCGACCCAGAGATCGCCGCGAGCAGCACCGGGACCAGCATTGGAAAGAGGAGCAAGGGGAGGAGCACTTCGCGCGCGCGAGTCCGGCTCGACATCGCGGCGTAAAATGTGCCGAGGACCACGAGACCAACCGCACCGAGCGCGAACAGGCCGAGAAGGGATGGCCACGCCTTGGGAATCGCCACCTGAAAGAGCGTCACACCCACGATGACGACGATGGCGAGCATGAGCCCCACGAACAGCGCATTCGCCAGGAGCTTACCGGCGAGGATTGTCCAGCGCGAGCCGGGATACAGCAACAGAGGCTCGATGGCGCCGCTTTCGAGCTCGACCTGAAATGAACGATTGAACGCAAGGACTCCGGCAAAGAGGGCGGCGAGCCACATCGCCCCGGCTGCGGCGTCGCGCAACGCTTGGGCCTCTGGTCCAAGCGCAAAGCCAAAGAGCACGAGTATCGTTACCGCCAGCGCCACGACGCTGTTGAAGCCGGCTTTCGAGCGACGCTCCGTGGTGATGTCCTTCCACGCGATCACACGGACGCGGCGCAAGTCCTCTCGCCAGGCCATCAGCGTGCGCCAGCGGGCGAGGCCAGCGCCAGCGTACTCGCTGCTGGCGGGGCGTTCGCGGCCGGTCCATGTTCCTCGGCGGCGATGCGGCCATCGACGAGCGTCAGCACGCGATCGAGCATGCCCGCCGCCGGAGCGAGTTCGTGAAGGACGAGGAGCGCCGCGCCGCCGGCGTTCCGCACCTCCGCAATGACTGCATTCATGATGTCGATGCCGGCCGCGTCGAGGTTGGCGTAGGGTTCGTCGAGTAGGAGCAACCGCGGGCGCACGAGCATCAAGCGCGCGAGCGCCAATCGGCGCTGCATGCCGGCGGAAAAGCCGCGCACCCGATTGGCTGCGACGTGGGCGAGGCCGACCCGATCGAGCGACGCCTCAAGACCGTCGGGCGATCGGCCCAACATCTCCGCGGCAAACCGCAGATTCTCGAGCGCCGTCAGGTCTTCGTACAGCCCGGCTGTGTGCGCGAGGAAACCCACGTGCCGGCGCACATCATCCGCAGCCCGCGTGACGTCGTGTCCGTAAACCCAAGCCGCGCCGGCGTTTGGCTTGAGCAGGGTTGCAAGGACACGCAGAAACGTGGTCTTGCCGCTCCCATTGGCACCCGCCAACCCGACGACCTCGCCGGGCCGGACCTGCAGTGACACTCCACGCAGATACCAGCGGGCGCCGAACCGACGCGCAATTCCCTGGGCGTCTATCGCGAGGGATGACTCTGCATTCATTCTAGTCCGTCGGGTGCGTCTGGGTACGATTGGCTGAGAGGCGCGCCCACTGGCCGCCGGACTGGCGCCGCGCGAGTCGATGGCTCGCCGTGCTGCTCAGGATCCTACGCCCAAAAAGCTGGACGTACCGTCAGGAGGCTGCCTCAACCAATGTAGTCATTTCCCCCACAAGGGGGAGTGTCCTGGCGACCCCGTTTCCGGGGCCGAGGAAGCGCGGGAGCGATCTACGAGCGTGGCGGTTTCGTGCCCGCGCGCTCCGCGCGGCGCGCGATTGCGCGCGACATCCCGGAGAAGAACAGCTCGTGGATGGGATGGAGCAGATACCAATAGACCAGGCCGAGGAAGCCGTACGGTTCGAAGAACGCCGTCTGCACGAGTAGCGCGCCGCCGCCGGGCATATTCGAGGCTTCGAATTGCAGCCACGCACGGCCGGGGACTTTCATTTCGGCGCGCAGCCGGACGAGGCGTCCAGGGTCCACTGCCTCCACTCGCCAGAAGTCGAGCGCATCACCCGGACGCAACTCGTCGGGGTTGCGTCGTCCACGTCGCAATCCGACGCCTCCCACGAGCCGATCCATCGCCCCGCGCAGCTTCCATCCCCATTCGCCGTAGAACCAGCCGCGTTCACCGCCGATCCCGGAGAACGTCGCGAACAGCTCGGCGGCGCTGGCTGCCGATTCGACGCGGCGTTCGTCGAGAATCATGCCTTCGGTCACCTTGAGTGTGACGCCCGGCTGGAGTCCAGTCCGCGCACCGGTCCAGTAGGTCTCGACGCCGCCCGATTGAATGCGCTGCAGCGCGCGCCGAACCGCCTCGTGGTACGGGATGAGTGCCACCGCGAACAACTCTTCCGCCGAGTGATCGTGCACCACGACTTCATTGCGCATGCCTTCGATGAGCGCGCGTGAAATCGGCGCAGGGATCGGGGTGATCATATGGAGGAACAGCGACGACAGTCGCGGCGTCAGCACCGGGAGCGGCACCAGAAGTCGCCGGAGTTTTCGCGCTGAGGCGTAGCCCAGCATCATCTCGCGGTACGACAGCACGTCTGGACCGCCGATCTCCAGCGTGCGCCCCACCGAACCCGGCTCCTGCAGCGCGAGCGTCAGATAGTCGAGCACGTTCGCGATCGCGATCGGCTGGCAGCGCGTCTCCATCCATCGCGGCGTGAACATCATGGGGAGCCCCTCGATGAGGTACCGAATGATCTCGAACGAGATGCTCCCCGAGCCCACAATCACCGCGGCGCGGAACTCCGTGACCGGCACGCCGGACGAACGCAAGATGCGGCCGACTTCATGCCGGGACGCGAGATGGGGAGAGAGCGCTTCGTCGGCCTTGCCAAGCCCGCCGAGGTAAATGATTCGATGCACACCGGCCGCGCTCGCGGCCATGCCGAAATGCTCGGCGGCCATGCGATCGCGGTCCTCGAATTTCCCCTCGCCCTGCGTCATCGAGTGGATGAGGTAGTACGCGACGTCCACCCCCTCCATCGCCGGGAGGAGGCTTCCTGCATCGAGTGCGTCTCCTCGGCGGATGTCGACCCGCTCCCAGCCCCGTCCGGAAATGTGCGAAGGATCCCGTGCGAGGCAGACGATCTGATGCCCGATGGTGAGGAGGCGCGGAACGAGGCGTCCGCCGACGTACCCGGTGGCACCAGTGACGAGGATCTTCATCGTTGCTCAGACGGCGCGTAACTGGAAGGCATCGACAGAATGTATCTGAACGTCTACGTCCCCACGCTGCAATATCCCAGCGGGGTGGCCACCTTTCTGCGCCAGCTTCGCGGGGCGCGGTACGCCTCATCCGTCCTGCTGCTGCCGCTCACTGACGCGTTCGTCTCGAAGATGGACGCCGTCACCGCGACGCGCCAGACGGTGGCGTCGCTATTTGCCTGACAGCCCTCGCGCAGTCGCAAGGCCACCGTTTCCTTGTCTTCTTTTTCGACGGACGCAAAGTTGATCAGCACGCAAGCCCCTTCGACCTCTTCCGTCATCGTTGGAGAGCAGCCATCCCTGCCACCTCACGACGGGGCGGGACGCGCCCGCATCGCGCTGGCGGCGCTGGCGCTGGGAGTCGCGTGGGCGTGTTTGCCCTTTCTCTCCGGGCTGCTTGGCGCCGCCGTGCTGTGCGTGATCGCGACGCCGGCCCATCGCGTCCTGGCGCCGAAGGTGGGTGAACGCACCTCGGCTCTGCTGTTGACGATCGGCTCGTTCCTCCTCCTGGCCGCGCCGGCGCTGTTGCTGCTGGCCGCGGCGATCCAGCAAGCACCCATCGCGCTGCAACGCACACTGGAGAGCACCGCGTTCGCACGGCTCGCGGCGCTTCATGTCGGGCCGGTGGACGTCGGGGTGCAAATCACCGAGGCGGGGAAAACCCTCGTTGCGTGGGGTTCGAGTCGGGCGATCGCCGCGGCAGGCGGTGTGACGCGCGTCGTGCTGAATCTGCTGATTGGCCTGTTGGGCTTCTATTACCTGCTACCGGCGGGCCCCGCGCTGTGGCGCCGTGCACGGCGGCTCATTCCCTTCTCGTCGTCCGGCGCGGATCGCCTGGCGGAGCGCTTCACATCGATCACGCGCGCCGCTCTGCTGAGCATCGTTGCCACCGCGCTGAGTCAGGGACTCACGGTGGGGCTCGGATTCCTGCTCGTCGGACTGCCGAACCCATTCTTCTGGGGTGTCGTGACGGGGGTGGTCTCCATCCTGCCGATCTTCGGCAGCGCTCTCATCTGGGTACCAGGAGTGGCCGTGCTGTTCCTGGACGGGCGCATGGGGCCGGCGATCACGCTCGGGATCATCGGCTTCGTCATCTCCTCGAACGTGGACAACCTCATCCTGCCCATCATCTACCGCCGCGTGTCGGGAATGCACCCGATGACATCGCTGCTCGGTGCGTTCGCTGGAGTGAAGCTGCTGGGGATTTTCGGTCTGCTGCTCGGCCCCCTGGCGCTGACGTACTGTTTCGAACTGTACTCGCTCTATGAGGCAGAGTACGGGACGACCGATGCGAATGGTGGAGCGCCGCGGAGTTGATTGGGCACGTCGCGAACTATTCCCGACGCGGTGTAGCGCGGTTCACGGACTGCGCGACGCGCGACACACAGGTACCGTCAGGAGACACAAGGACAGGTCGCTCCGGACGAGAGCCAGAAGGAGGGCGTATGCTACAGATCCGCGATGTGATGACGCACGACGTACTCACCGTGACGCCGGAGACGACTCTTCGAGAAGCCGCCGATCTCTTCGCTCGCCATCACATCAGTGGCGCGCCGGTCCTCGCGGGGCACAGCATCGTCGGAGTGGTGTCCGCGACCGACTTGCTCGAGTTCGTGGCATCGAATGATGGTGTGCGATCGCCGAGCGATGATCGTCCCGCTGTCGAGAGTGGAGAGCGGATGCCGGCGGAGTACGACGATGAAGCTGCGTCTCTCGTCTTCACGGATTGGCCGCTCGCGAGCGAGACGGACGATGCCGAGCCGTTCGTGATGGACGACACGCTGCCGGCGGACCTCTTCGGCGAGCATACCGTCAGTGAGGTGATGACGTGCGAGATCTGCTCGCTGCCGCCGCATGCGCTGGTGACCGAGGCGGCGCAGTACATGTGGAAGGCGGGTGTGCATCGCCTGCTGGTCCTCGAGCGGGGGCATCTCGCGGGGATTCTCTCGACATCGGATGTCGCGCGCGCCGTGGCGAGGCGGGAAGTGAACGTGCCGCGCGGCGGAGGCAATCCCTCGTGGCGATCGTCCTGAAGAGACAGGCGGCGCAGAGGCGCATGGCCGCCATCACGCTCGTCGGCACGGTGCTTCTGCTGGCCGTGTCCGCACGATCAGCCGCCCAGGCGCCGACGGCGCATGCGGCTGTGCTGGCGCTGCGCCGCGCGATCGTTGCGGGCGACATTGCCGGCGCGCAGCACGGTGACCTGGCGCGCTATCGGCCGGCGCTGCTGCGGCTGTATGGTGACAGCGGTGCGCAGCTGCTCTGGCTGAGCGGCTCGCGGCTCACGCAACAGGCCGAAGCGCTACTCGGTGAGCTCGCTGCCGCAGAGGCACGCGGGCTTCGCGCTTCGGACTACGACGTTGAGTTTCTCGCACAGCGGGTCGCGACGGGCGGGATGGGCTTCGGAGACTCACTGACCGAGGAGGGTGTCCTGCGTTTCGACGCAGCGATGTCGCTCTCGGCGATGCGGTTCATGGACCACGCGCATCGCGGACGCGCCGATCCGCGTTCGCTTGGCTTTGCGCTCCAGGTTCCTCATCTGCGGCACGACCTTGCTCCGCTCGTCTCGTCGTTGAGCCGCTCGCGCGACGTACACGCTTCGATCGATGCGCTCGAGCCACGCTATGCGCGGTATCGTGCACTCGTACATTTGCTCGCCGTCTACCGCGCGCTCGCGCCCGACTCCACGCTCTCCGACCTGCCCGCCACGCGTGGAAGCATACAGCCGGGGCAGCCGTGGGCCGGCACGGCGGTGCTCCAGCGGCTCCTTGTGGCGCTGGGCGATCTCCCCGCAACCGCGGTGCGACCGGTGCGCGCAGTGTCGGACACGTTCGGCGGCGCGGTGGTG
>Ga0208079_1000592_pt1 | contig 19683 bp, 18 predicted proteins | sample NGESurdeep092012_5_FD_184474 | JGI IMG/M metagenome (GOLD analysis project Ga0208079, IMG submission 184474) | Arctic peat soil microbial communities from Barrow, Alaska - NGEE Surface sample 210-2 deep-092012 (SPAdes) | ecosystem: Environmental > Terrestrial > Soil > Wetlands > Peat ... | reverse complement strand
CCCCGAACGAATCGACCGAGGTGACTACATGGCGTTCATGCCCGAGGATGTCCTCAACAAGAATTTCACCGCGACTCAGTTCCGTCGTGGCTACGATGAGCATGAGGTTGACGGCTTCCTGGACGAGATTGTCGTTGAACTGCGTCGTCTGACCAATGACAACGACGATCTGGCCAAACAGCTCAAGACCTGCCTGGAGAGCAAGGCTGTCATCCCACCTGAGGCCAAGGACAAGGTCGCAGCCGTCAGAATGTCGATCGAGCAGGCAGAGAAGGATGCTGCCGCCCGTATCGCCAAGGCGAACGCCGACGCTGACCGAGCAGAGGCGCTGGCAGCTCAGCGCAAGGAGGAAGCAGAGGACGCGGCGAACGAGATCGCCAAGTCCACGTCTGCGGTCCCGGCCGCTGTCAAGGACCAAGGGCGAGGCGCGGCCGACAGCGGTGTTGCCGCAACAGCTCTGGGCTCCGCGGCTGGCGTTCTTGCTCTCGCGGAGAAGCTGCACGCTGAGTATGTGGCTGAGGGTCAGAAGACCCGCGAGCGTCTCATCAGCGAAGGACAGCTTCGCCATGACCAGGTTATTGGTGAGGCTAACGCGAAGCAGGAACAGCTGGGTTACTCAGCTCAGGCCAAGCACGATGCCCTCATCGCCGAGGCAACATCTCGGCACGAGCAGATGATCACCGAGGCGCGCGAGCGTGCCACCGGAATGGTCGCCGAGGCCCAGCAGAAGAGGGCTGAGGTACTTCAGACGCTCGGACACGAGCGGAGCCTTCTGCAGCAGAAGATCGATGAGCTGAGGATCTTCGAGCGTGACTACCGCGCCCGTCTGAAGTCCCACCTCGAGAATCAGCTGCGTGAGTTGGATGAGATCGGCGCTGATAACACCGTTGGCAACAGTGAGGCCCATCAGCGGGTTGATCAACACCACAGCAGCTGACCTCGAGCAGCACCGCCGGCTGGGGGCCGGCCGTTATGGTTAGCAGACTCGCTTCGCTCACCTCGGCTGGTAGGTGACCGGCTCTGCGGGGTTCTGCCGGGGACTAACCGAAACCAGGGCGGCGTTTCTCCATTGAGAACTGCGCTGGATGGCCTTATCCTCACCCACACGTATGTGATTCGCCGGGGACGACGAACTGCCATCTTGAAGGGGCCGAGCATGGCTGTAAGGAAGGCAACCGCTGTTGCCAACAAGGGTGAGCGGCCGACGAAGGCTGCGCCAGTCAAGGCCGTTGCGGCGAAGTCAACTGCCGCCAAGATGACGGCAACGAAAGCCACAACGAAGGCAAGTGCGACGAAGGTGACGGCGACCAAGGCCGCGGCGACGGCAAGTGCGACCAAGGCGACGCGGGGCCGCGGGGCCGCGGGGCCCACCCACGCAGCCGACCAGCCACTGCGGCTGCGGGTCCGTGAGAACGAGAAGCCGTGGACCGTCAAGGAGCTTGCGGCGGTCCGCGCCGAGCTCGAGGCCGGTCTGGCCCGCTTGCAGAAAGAGATCTTGGCGGCCGAGTTCGACCTTGCCGGTCTCATGCGCGATGTCGGTGACGGTGCAGGCGATGACCCGGCCGACGCTGGCACCGCGACCTTCGAGCGCGAGCAAGAGATCTCGTTGGCTAACAACGCCCGCGAGGTGTTCGACCAGAGCGCACGCGCCCTTGCCCGCCTCGTTGACGGTAGCTATGGCATCTGCGAGTCGTGCGGTAGCCCGATCGGCAAGAATCGTCTCCTGGCCTTTCCTCGTGCAACGCTATGCTTGACATGCAAATCCAAGCAGGAGCGCCGCTAATCACTTCACCGGGCACGAACAAGAACACGACTGCGCAATCGACACCTCGCCGGCTGCTGTATCTGGCAGTGGTGATCGTCGCCGTGCCGGTCTACCTTGCCGACCAGCTAACCAAGGCCTGGGCCTCAGCCAACCTCCAGCCTGACCAACCACGTGCCTTGGTCGGATCGGTACTGCAGCTCAGCTTGACCCGCAACTCCGGGGCTGCCTTCTCGATAGGCACCGGAGCGACCTGGATCCTGACGGCCATCGCCTGTTCCGTAGTCGTTTTCGTCGTGGTGACCGCTCGACGGCTGGGCAGCCGAGGCTGGGCGCTGGCGCTGGGGCTGTTGCTCGGCGGATCGCTGGGCAACCTGACCGATCGTATGTTCCGGGCTCCCGGACCCGGTCGTGGACAGGTGGTGGACTTCTTGCAGCTACCGCACTATCCCATTTTCAACATCGCCGACTCGGCCATCGTCAGTGCGGCAGTCCTGATCGCGGTGATGGCCTTCCGTGGTGTCGGCATCGACGGAACCCGGGCGTCCAGCCACACTCCCAAGCACAACCCCGACCAGAACCAGCGCGCTGACCAGCAGGGCGCCGAACCCTCGGCAGGACCAGATCACGATGTCTGATGTTCGTTCCCTGCCCGTGCCTGACGGTCTTGAGGGAGAACGGGTCGACGCCGCGCTCGCGCGCCTCTTTGGTCTGTCGCGTACCAAGGCGGCAGACTTGGCCGCTGCAGGAGCGGTGACCGTCGACCAGCGCACCGTGGGCAAGTCAGATCGCGTATGCGCCGGTGCCTGGCTCGAGGTGTCGCTGCCGGACCCGCCCCCCTCCGCCGGGCTGGCGGTGGTCGCAGAACCCGTGCCGGGGATGGCCGTGGTCTACGACGACCAGGACCTCGTGGTTGTCGACAAGCCCGTTGGCGTTGCTGCCCATCCCAGTGTCGGATGGACGGGCCCCACGGTGATCGGGGGACTGGCAGCGGCCGGCTATCGGATCTCGACCGCGGGCGCGGCCGAGCGTCAGGGAGTTGTGCATCGTCTCGATGTGGGCACCAGTGGCCTGATGGTGGTCGCGAAGAGCGAGCACGCCTACAGCGTGCTTAAGCGGGCGTTCAAGGAGCGTACTGTCGACAAGACCTACCATGCTCTTGTTCAGGGTTTGCCCGACCCGCTGACCGGCACCATCGACGCTCCGATCGGGCGCCACCCCAACCACGACTACAAGTTCGCGGTGATAGCCAGCGGCAAGGCAAGCGTCACTCACTACCAGGTCGTTGAGGCGTTTCGGTCCGCCTCGCTCGTGGAGGTACACCTTGAGACTGGGCGTACGCACCAGATCCGGGTTCACTTCTCTGCGCTTCACCATCCCTGTGCCGGCGACGTGACCTACGGCGCGGACCCAGTGCTGGCCCAGAAGCTCGGCCTGCAACGCCAGTGGCTGCACGCGGTCGGGCTCGGGTTTCAGCACCCCAGCAGCGGTCAGCGGGTCGACTTCACCAGCCCTTACCCGCAGGATCTGCAGACCGCGCTGGAGCGCATCAGCGGGTAGAGAACCCCTCCAGAACACGCCTGCGCAGCGACGGCAAGCCGTGCCAGGAGTGTGCGCCGTCCGGCATAGACTCTGTGTCAATGTCTCAGTTGTCCACTCCCGCAGCGGGTTCACCCGACCAGAGCTTCGTCCACCTGCACGTGCACACCGAGTACTCCATGCTCGATGGTGCGGCCCGGATCGACGAGCTGTTCCAGACCGCCGCCCAGATGGGCATGCCAGCCCTTGCCACGACCGACCACGGTTACATCTTCGGGGCATACGAGTTCTGGTCCAAGGCGAAGAAGTACGGCATCAAGCCGATCATCGGTTTGGAGGCCTACCTGACTCCGGGCACGCACCGCACGGACAAGACGAGGGTCAAGTTCGGCGATGGCGGTCGTGATGACGTCTCTGGTTCGGGCGCCTACACACACATGACGTTGCTGGCGCGTAGTACGGAGGGCATGCACAACCTCTTCCGGATGAGCTCGCTGGCCTCGTTGGAAGGCTATTACTTCAAGCCGCGCATCGACCGGGAGCTGCTGGCTACCTACGGCCAGGGTCTGATCGGCACGACGGGTTGTGCCGGCGGCGAGATCCAGACCCGGCTTCGCCAGGGTCAGTACCGCGAGGCGGTCGCGGCGGCGGCGGAGTTCCGTGACATCTTGGGTGCAGAGAACTTCTACTGCGAAGTCATGGACCATGGCATCGATATCGAGCGCCAGACCATGAAGGACCTGCTGCGCCTGTCCACCGATCTCGGCCTGCCGCTGCTCGCGACCAACGACCTTCACTACACGAAGGCCGCCGACGCCAAGGCCCATGCAGCGCTGCTGTGCGTGCAGTCCGGCTCAACGCTGATGGACCCAAACCGGTTCAAGTTCGACGCCGACGAGTTCTATCTCAAAAGCCCTGAGCAGATGCGTCACCTCTGGCGTGAGCTGCCCGAGGCTTGCGACAACACGTTGCTGATCGCGCAGCGCTGTGACGTGGGGTTCACCGAGGGCGAAGGCGCCTACATGCCTCGGTTCCCGTGCCCGCAGGGTGAGGACGAGACCTCCTGGTTCATCAAAGAGGTGGAGCGCGGGCTCCACGTGCGCTACCCCGGCGGGGTGCCGGATGCGGTCCGCAAGCAGGCGGCGTACGAGACCGAGGTCATTGTCTCCAAGGGTTACCCGGGCTACTTCCTGGTCGTCGCCGACTTCATCGGCTGGGCCAAGAAGAACGGCATTCGGGTCGGCCCGGGCCGCGGATCAGGGGCAGGCTCCATGTGCGCCTACGTCATGGAGATCACCGACCTCGATCCGTTGAAGCACGGTCTGATCTTCGAGCGGTTCCTCAACCCTGAGCGCGCCTCGATGCCCGACTTCGACATCGACTTCGATGAGCGACGCCGTGGCGAGGTGATCCACTACGTCACCGAGAAGTACGGCGAGGAGCGAGTCGCCCAGATCGTCACCTACGGCACCATCAAGGCCAAGCAGGCGGTCAAGGACGCCTCACGGGTGATGGGCTTCCCGTTCTCGATGGGTGAGAAACTCACCAAGGCGATGCCGCCGGCGATCATGGGCAAAGATGTGCCCCTTTCGGGGATCTTCGACCCCGAGCACAAGCGCTATGGCGAGGCTGCGGCCTTCCGGCAGGTACACGACGAGGACCCGGCGGCGCAGGAGGTCGTCAAGACCGCGCTGGGCCTGGAGGGCTTGAAGCGACAGTGGGGCGTGCATGCAGCAGGCGTCATCATGTCCAGCAAGCCATTGATCGACCTGGTTCCGATCATGCGCCGCGAGCAGGACGGCCAGATCATCACGCAGTTCGACTACCCCAGCTGCGAGGCGCTCGGCCTGGTCAAGATGGACTTCCTGGGCCTGCGCAACCTCACCATCCTTGACGATGCGTTGATCAACGTCCGAAGCAACCGCGGCGAGGAGATCGACCTCGACGCCCTGAGCAAGACTCTTGACGACCCGGCCACCTACGAGCTGCTCGGTCGCGGCGACACCCTGGGTGTCTTCCAGTTCGATGGCGGACCGATGCGTGCGCTGTTGCGGCTCATGAAGCCCGACAACTTCGAGGACATCTCGGCAGTCGGCGCGCTCTATCGTCCCGGCCCGATGGGCGCTAACTCACACACGAACTATGCCCTGCGCAAGAACCATCTGCAGGAGATCTCCTACCCGCACGTGGACCTTGCCCACGCCCTGGAGCCGCTGCTAGGCACGACCTATGGCCTGATCGTCTATCAGGAGCAGGTCATGGAGATCGCCCAGAAGCTGGCCGGCTACACCCTCGGCAAGGCCGACCTGCTGCGCCGCGCCATGGGCAAGAAGAAGCGCTCGGTCCTGGACGCCGAGTACCTCGGCTTTGAAGCAGGTATGGTGGCCAACGGCTTCAGCCCGGCTGCGATCAAGGCATTGTGGGACGTGCTGGTCCCCTTCTCGGACTATGCGTTCAACAAGGCGCACAGCGCGGCGTACGGCCTGGTCTCGTACTGGACCGCCTACCTGAAGGCCAACTACCCGGCCGAGTACATGGCCGCTGTGCTGACCAGCGTGCGCGACGACAAGGACAAGTCGGCGCTGTACCTCAACGAGTGCCGTCGAATGGGCATCAAGGTCCTTCCGCCGGACGTCAACGAGAGCTCGGCCAACTTCACAGCGGTCGGCACTGACATCAGGTTCGGCCTGGCTGCCATCCGCAACGTCGGCCACAACGTGGTGGAGGCGATCGTTGCGGCGCGCCAGGACAAGGGGCGGTTCGTCTCGTTCGAGGACTTCGTGCGCAAGTCACCCGCGGTCGTGTGCAACAAGCGGACCATCGAGTCTCTGATCAAGGGTGGATCCTTCGACTCGATGCAGCACACCCGTCAGGGCCTGGTTCGAGTCCATGAGGCTTACATTGACGCCCTGGTGGACGAGAAGAGGCAGGAGGCGATCGGCCAGGATTCGCTGTTCGGTGGCTTCAGCTTCGGTGACGACGGTGCGCAAGGCGCTGAAGTGACCCGGTCCGTGGCGTCGTTGCTGGCCATGCCCCCGATACCGACGATCGAGTGGGACAAGTCCACGCTGCTGGCTTTCGAACGCGAGATGCTCGGTCTCTACGTATCCGACCACCCGCTGTTCGGTATCGAGCACATCCTGGCTCAGCATGCAGACACTTCGATCGCTGCCCTGACCGGTGAGGACAGCAAGGCCGACGGGGCCAACGTCACCATCGCCGGGCTGATCACCGGGCTTCAGATCAAGCGCACCAAGAAGGGGGACCTCTGGGCAATCGCTACGGTGGAGGACCTCGATGGCGCGATCGAGTGCCTCTTCTTCCCCTCGGCGTACATGACTGTCTCGACCATGCTCGGCAACGACGTTGTGTGCGTAGTGCGCGGGCGCCTGAACCGTCGTGATGAGACACCGACAATCTTCGCCCAGGAGCTCACCTTGCCTGACATCAAGGACGGGCCCCGAGGGCCCGTGGTGGTGACCTTGCCCCTGGCCAGGGCCACCAACGACGTGGCGGAGCGGATCAGGAGAGTCCTGAGCGAGCATCCTGGTGTGACCGAAGTCCACCTCAAGCTCACCCAGCCGGGGCGTTCCGTGCTCATGCGGCTGGACGACTCGTTGCGGGTGGCCGCATCGCCGGCGCTTTTCGGGGACCTGAAGGCCCTTCTTGGACCAGCCTGCCTCACCTGAGTGGCGGCGGGGCGCCTGCCAGCCCATCGCAGCATCGGTTGGCGCCAGAGTGGATTGCGCTGTCGGCTACCGTTTCGTTGTGAACACCGCCAAGCCTGTCGTCACCAAACACCTCGAGCATGTTCGTGAGCACCACGGCGACCGGGTTACCGACCCGTTTGAGTGGCTGCGGGACAAGGACGACCCTGAGGTCATTGCGCATCTGGAGGCCGAGAACGCGTATGCGGAGGCCATGACGGGTCATCTCGAGGCGCTGCGAGCGCGGATCTTCGATGAGATCAAGTCCCGGACGCAGGAGACCGACCTGTCGGTGCCGGAGACGTACCGAGGCTGGTGGTACTACTCGCGCACGTCCGAGGGCAAGCAGTACCCGGCACAGTGCCGGGTCCGCAAAGTGACTGGCCGGGGCCGACCCCAGCTCGAGCCCGGGGTCACTCCCGAGGGCGAGCAGCTGCTGCTGGACGGAAACCTCGAGGCCCAGGGGCACGAGTTCTTCTCACTGGGGGCCTTCGAGGTGAGCACGGACGGGCGCCGGATCGCGTATGCCGTGGATTTTGAGGGTGATGAGCGTTTTGCGCTGCGGGTCAGAGACATCGAGACCGGGGCGCTGATCGACGAGGCCGTCACTGCGATCGGCTACGGCGCAGTGTGGTCGCTGGACGGGCAGCACCTCTTTTACACCAGGATGGATGAGTCGTGGCGCCCTCATCAGGTCTGGCGTCACGAGGTCGGCACTGCGGCCCGCGACGACGTGCTGGTGTTCGAGGAGGCGGACGAGCGTTTCTGGATGGGGATCGGGTCCTCGCGCGACGACGCGTGGGTCATCATTCAGGTGGGTTCCAAGCTGACCTCCGAAGTGTTGTTGATCGACGCCGCGGCGCCTCTGGCAGACCCCCGAGTAGTGGCGCCTCGTCGGCACGGGGTCGAGTACGACGTCGAGCCGGCGGGGGATCGTCTGCTGATCGTGCACAACGCGAACCACCCTGATTTCGAGCTGGCGCAGGCTCCGCTGGACGCCACGGATCACGAGCAGTGGTCGTCGCTGGCCGCTACGGTGGCCGGGGAGCGGCTGCTGGGTGTCGAGGCCTTCGCCGAGCATGCTGTGGTGTCCCTGCGGCGCGACGGGCTGACCGCATTGAGGGTGATGCCCCGGGACCTGTCGGCCCCTTCCGGTTTTGGTCCCGCCAATGACCTCTCGTTCGACGAGCCGCTGTACTCGGTCGGTACCGGTCACAACCCTGAGTATGAGACCTCGGCGCTTCAGGTCGTGTTCGAGTCACTGGTCACCCCCAAGACCATCTCTGACTATGACCTCGTCACCGGTGAGTACACCCTGCTCAAGACCCAGCCTGTTCTTGGTGGCTATGACCCAGCCGACTACGAGCAGCGCCGTGAGTGGGCAACCGCCCCGGATGGGACGCTGGTGCCGATCTCGCTGATCCATCGTCGCGAGGTGAGCGCGGACGGCACGGCTCCGGGGCTGCTTTATGGCTATGGTGCCTACGAGATCTGCATCGACCCATACTTCTCGGTGGCTCGTCTGTCATTGCTGGATCGGGGATTCGTCTACGCCATCGCCCATGTTCGCGGGGGCGGGGAGATGGGGCGGCAGTGGTACGACTGCGGCAAGATGGAGCACAAGACCAACACCTTCACCGACTTCCTTGCCTGCGCTGAGCATCTGGTCAGCTCCGGGTGGGTGGCACCGGATCGCCTGGTCGCGGAAGGTGGTTCCGCCGGCGGCTTGCTCATGGGTGCGGTCGCCAACCTGGCGCCTGGGCGATTCAGGGCGATCCACGCGGCGGTGCCGTTCGTCGACGCGCTCACGACGATCCTTGACCCGTCGCTGCCCCTGACCGTGCCGGAATGGGAGGAGTGGGGTGACCCGCTTCACCACGAGGACGTCTACAGGTACATGAAGAGCTACACGCCCTACGAGAACATTGCGGCCGTGGACTATCCGGCCATCTTGGCCACGACGAGCCTGAACGACACCCGGGTCTACTTCGTTGAGCCGGCCAAGTGGGTGGCTCGCCTCCGGGAGACCGTGACGAGTGACCCGGTGCGACGACCCATCCTTTTCAAGATCGAGATGGTCGCGGGCCATGGCGGCAAGAGCGGTCGGTATGACGCGTGGGAGCAGTACGCCTGGGAGCTCGCGTTCCTGATGGATCAGGTGGGCGTCAGCTGACCACGGCTGTCGGCCCGGGGGACCGGGGGACCGGCAACCCTAGCAAGGCTCGAAGCGATACGTAATTCTTTGCCAAAAGCGCTTCTGCGGGGTCCCCCAGACGTAACCTTGGTGTAAGCATGTGGCGCCCGAGCGGTGACACACGATCCTTATGGTGTCGGTCCCGCGCTGCGTTGAGTCGCCGAGCCCGGCGGCATAACCCGAGGGACGCCCCAGATGTATGACCAGCCGCTGTTCCTCGAGACGTTGTCCAGATTCGCCGTGGTTCTGCCAGCCCGGTATGACCTGGAGGCAGCCCTGAGCGAGCTGACCGAGAGCGTCACCCAGGTTTTGGACCTGGCCGGCAGCGGGGTCACGATGGCTGAGGAGGGGCGGCTGCGTTTCGTGACTGCGGTGAGCCAGGCGTCCGGGGAGCTGGAGCGAAATCAGGAGGATCAGCAGGCAGGCCCGTGCCGGGATGCCTACGACACCGGTGAGGTGGTCCGGGTTACCGACGTGAGGCAGGAGTCCGCCCGGTGGCCCGAGTTCTCCGCCACCGCAAGCCGCCTGTCGGTGGCTGGCGTAGCGGGGATCCCGATGCGCCTGGCTGACGAGATCATCGGCGCCCTCAACCTTTACGCTCGCGGGCCGCGGGAGTGGTCGGATGAGGACATCGCGGTCGCCGGGGTGCTGGCCGATGTGGCGACCAGCTACGTGGTCAACGCCTCCAAGCTGCGCCAGCAGGAGCAGCTGAGCGAGCAGCTGCAACATGCGCTGGAGTCCCGGATCGTCATCGAGCAGGCGAAGGGCATCACGGCCCAGCAGAACTCCGTCACGATCGACGAGGCATACCAGCTCATGCGCGGTCATGCCCGCAACAACAACGCCAGCCTACGGACGGTCGCCGAGGCGATCGTTGTCGTGGGGCTTCGCGTCTGAGGCCGGCAGCCGTGCGGCCCAACGGGTCGTCGGGGGTCGTCCCTCGCCCTCAGGTGTAGAGTTCTAGCGGCTGCGTGCCCCCAGACCACGGTCGCGCTGGCTCCTGCCCGTGCTACTCCCGAACCTTGGTGGCCCGTGCCCTTCCTCCCGGGACCACCGAAACGAGCTTGCCATCCAGCCCCCCAGCAATGTGCACGATCTTCCCGCAGACCGCCGGGTGGGCCCTTACCCGACCACCTTTCCCGCAGCGCTGGCGGGCGACTTGCCGACGCAGCTGCCAGCGAAGCCGATCGGGCGCACGGCCGCCCCTCGGAAGGTGCGAGCCAGGACTCGTGCCATACGTCAGGTAGTCGTCGTCGAGGTTGCGGGCCCGCTCAGTGAGGTCGTTGAGGATCTGGACCGCGCGATCCAGCTGGCTCTGGGCGACGGACCCCGGGGCGTGGTCTGCGACCTGTCGGGGGTGTTCGAGGGGGCCGACCCGGTAGCGGTTGAGGTTCTCGCGACTGCGGGGCGCCATGTTCGCGACTGGCCTGGGATCCCCGTAGCCGTGGCCTGCCCCGACCCAGTGGTTCGCGAGGCTTTGCGCGCCCACCCTCTGGGTGGTCACCTGATCGTGACCGCCTCGTTGTTCTCCGCGATGTCCGAGGTGCTGGCCACTCCCGCGCTGGCCGTTGAATGGCTACACCTTGCCCCGCACCCGACGGCGCCTCGCGCATCGAGGGACTTCGTCACTCGTACCCTGCTCGACTGGCGGTTAAGCAGGGTCATTCCCTTCGCGAGCCTGGTGGTCAGCGAGCTCGTGGCCAGCTCCGCGGCATCTGCCGGCACTGACATCGACCTGTCCGTCGCCTGGAACCTTGAGGCCCTACGTCTGACAGTCCGAGACCACGGCCATGCGCTGCCGCATCAGGGTCACACAGTCCATGACTTGCACCGGCGAGGGCTCACCGTCGTGGCTGGCCTCTCTCGCACCTTCGGGGTGCTGCCCACCGAGGGCGCCGGCAAGGTGGTCTGGGCTGTCCTAGAAGCACGCCGGCCACGCCTATGGGACAGACGAATTCAGTCTGAGCGCGTCAAGGAAGGCCAGCAGTCGCCTGTATTTGCCGCAGGCCGCGCCCTGGCAGGGCTGCCACTGGGCGCCGGCTCTCGCCCGCGCCCCAACGGAAAATTCATCCCCCCACTACCAGGTGGAGACGATCCGTTCCCCCGCGGCGGACCTGGCTTGCAGCCATGACGCTACCCATCTGAGTACTCAGGCAGTGCGAACATCCGACCGGTTGCTGGCCGATGTTCAGCTCCCGGCCGTTCACCCACCGCCGCAGGCACCGGGTTCGGTCAGTTCGTCTTGCGGGCCAGTCACTTCGCGGACCATGCACCCAGCGCAGCGAGGTTCCATGCACGGCCGGCAGCAGGGGCCCAGGTCATGATCGGACTCCGCAGTGATCGCCCTCAGCTCTGCGACATCCCAGTTACGCGGCTTCGACGCCGCGAACACAGGTCATCAGTTGCGCGGCGAGGCCATGAGTTGATTGTCGACGAACCCTGCGAGAAACGTCAGATCAGGTCCGCTGAGGTGAACAGCCTCCGTTCAGCGCGACAGCCGACGCGCGGTGAACCGAACAACCCTGGCCACGACGCGATCAGGTGCTCGGAGTCGAGGTTGCGGATGGCTCACCTGTAGGAGAGGAACGACCTGTGGTCACCGACAGGTGGGCGCGTCTGCTTCTGTTCCCACGCCGACAATGCCACGCGCGAGGTATCGACCGCTTCCTGTTGGGCGCCACACGTCATGCTCTGGGGACGCCGAAGGGCCTGGGCGTCACGGGTGACTTCGGCTCAGAAGCCAACCGAACGGCTGGGCAGTCCCGCCCGTTGGGCCGATTCCGACCGTTGGGATGTGCGGCACCCTGGATAGCGGGGTTGGTAGTGCTCACTCGGCAGGGAGTCGAAACATCGTGGGACTCACGTGTCGAAGGGTTGCCGGAAGACCGGTCGGTGCCCCCGACTCGCCTCGGTGGCGGACCTCCATATTCTCGATAGTGGCCGTGGCTATGGCTATGGCCGTGGCTTCGATGGCAGTATTGGTCGGCACCGCGCCACCTGCTGCTGCGGCGCAATCCTGTTCGGCGGTCGAAGTCGCCGCAGGTTCTTGGTTGGGCGGCGCCGGCCTCGATGTGCATTCCAACGGCAGCGACCAGGGCACTGGAACCTCATGCGCAGGCTTCAGCATCGCAACCCCCCGTATCCAGGAGGGCTACGGCTGGCAATGCGTAGAACTCGCCGCTCGCCTGTACGCCGTCAAGGGATGGGGCCGCGTCTACGCCGACGGCGGCGCCGCCGCCGGCGTCTACCGCTACGGCGCCCAGTACATCCCCGAAGGCAGCCCCAGCCTGAGCTTCCACCCCAACGGCAGTGGCTACCTTCCCGTGCCCGGTGACCTGATCATCGAGTCATGGACATCCGGGTTTGGGCACGTCGCAGTCGTCGACCGGAGCGTCGGCAACTCCGTGTACGCCGTCGAGCAGAATGCCGCCCTGACCGGACGCCACACCTACACGCTGACCGGTTCCACGCTGACCGGGCAGTACGGCACCAGCGTCCGCGGGTTCATGCACGCCCCCGCAAACACCGCCACCAACGCCCCGGGCGCGCCGGGGGCGTTGGTCACCGTGTCCCCGGCGCGGGTGCTGGACACCCGGACCGGCATCGGTGCCGCCGCGGCCCCGGTCGGGCCGGGTGCGGATCTGGTGCTGCAGGTTTCCGGGCGCGGCGGGGTGCCGGCCACGGGGGTGTCGGCTGTCGTGGTGAACCTGACGGTCACCCAGCCGGCCGCGCCGGGTTGGGTGTCGGCCTTTGCTGACGGCAGCGTGCTGCCGCCGGTGTCCAACCTGAACTTCGTCGCGGGCCAGACGGTCCCCAACCTGGCCATCGTCCCGGTCGGGGCCGACGGCAAGATCAGGCTGCACAACGGCCCGGGTGGAACCGTCCAGCTGGTCGCCGACGTCTGCGGGTACTACCTGCCCTGACCGGACCGCACGACGGCAGGACCAACGGCCCTGTCCTCTGGCGCTGTGTAGGGAAAGCGTGGAAGACGCCAGTGATCCGTCGCGACTGGGGGCAGCAATGACGAGCAGCAAAATGCCGGAAGACCACACGTACCCCGAGGTCGACGCGGTGGTCGCCCGAGCAGCCGATGCAGCACGCGCGTTCCGCGAGCTCGACCAGGAGCAGGTTGACCACATCGTCGACGCGATGGTCAGGGCCGGTGTGCGTGCAGCCACCGAGCTGGCGAAGCTGGCCATCGAGGAGACCGGCTTCGGGGTGTTCGAAGACAAGGTTGTCAAGAACTACGTCGCGACAGAGTTCCTCGCCGACTACCTCAGGGACAAGAAGTCCGTGGGCGTCGTCGACCAGGAGGTCGAGGCCAACATCGTGCATGTCGCCGAGCCGATCGGCGTGGTGCTCGCCATCACGCCCATCACCAACCCCACCTCCACAGTCCTCTACAAGGCCATCGTGGCTGCGAAGACCCGCAACGCCGTGGTATTCCGCCCCTCGCCGTACGCCGTGCGCTCCTGTGAGCGAAGCGTCGAGATCCTGTGTGAAGCTGCCGAGGCGGCAGGCATGCCCCCAGGAGCCCTACAAGTCATCCCGGATGCGGCACACGAGGTGACCCACTACCTGTTCCAACACCCCGACGTCGACTTCATCTGGGTCACCGGGGGGCAGAAGATCGTCGCGCTCGCCAATGCGGCCGGCAAGCCGGGTCTGAGCGTCGGGCCGGGCAACGCCCCGATCTACATCCATAAGACGGCCGACGTCAAAGGTGCGGTCGTCGACATCCTGATCTCCAAGACTTTTGACGCATCCGTGATCTGTCCGGCCGAGCAGACCTGCATCGTCGACGACGAGGTGTACGACGAGATGCTTGCCGAGTTCGAACGGATGGGCGCCTACCTTCTCACCGGCGAGCAGACTGACGCGCTTGCCGAGTTTGCCTTCGGACACGGTGACAAGGTCAACATGGCTGCCCTGGGCCAGCCTGCTTCCGAGCTCGCTGAGCGGGCCGGGTTCTCTGTGCCACCGGCGACGAAGATCCTGCTGGCCCCGCTGCCCGCGGACCTTGAGCAACTCGGTCAGCACCCGCTGGTCCAGGAGAAGCTGATGCCTGTTCTCGGGCTCGTCCGTGCACGCAGCGCACAGCACGGGATCGATGCTGCCGTCCTGGTGACCGAGCACGGTGGCCTGGGCCACACCGCCGCGATCTACGCCAACGACGAAGACGTGGTCGCGGCGTACGGACGCGCCGTGCGCACCGGCAGAATCCTGGTCAACGCGCCCACGGCCGTCGGTGCGTTGGGTGGGATCTACAACAACCTGACACCGACGTTCTCGCTCGGATGCGGCACGTGGGGCGGCTCATCGACGACCGAGAACGTCAACTACCGGCAGCTGCTCAACATCAAGACAGTCTCGCGTCGGCGTACTCCTCCCCAGTGGTTCCGAGTCCCGGCCAACATCTTCTTCAATGCCGGGGCGTTGGAGAACCTGCGTGACATCGATTGCCAGTCCGTCGTGGTGGTCACCGACGGCCCGAACCAGGAGCGGGGAGTCGTCGACCAGGTGCGGAGCAAGCTGCGGACCAGCCACGTCCAAGTCTTCAGCGAGATACAGCCGGAGCCCGATGAGGAGATGATCCACCGGGGTGTCACGCTGCTTGAGCGTGCCCAGCCAGACCTGGTTATCGCTCTCGGCGGAGGTTCGGTCATGGACGCGGCCAAGGCGATGCGACTGTTCTATGAGCACCCGGAGAAGACCCTGGAGGACCTCACCCTGCCGTTCCTCGATCCCCGCAAGCGGGTGGCCGACTACCCGCGTGACGCCCACACGGTGCAGCTGGTGGCGGTGCCCACGACATCGGGCACCGGCTCGGAGGTCTCACCGGCAGCCGTGGTGACTGTCGGGGACTGCAAGAAGACGCTGGTCGACTACTGTCTGGTCCCCGACATGGCAATCGTCGACCCCCTGCTGACCTTGTCGATGCCGCCGTCAGTCACCGTCGACAGCGGTATCGACGCACTGACCCACGCCCTTGAGGCGGCCGTGTCGATCTTCGCCTCGCCATATACCGACGCCTTCTGCGTGCAGTCTGCGCGCCTCATCTTCGACGCCCTGCCGAAGGTCTACGACGACCCGGGCGACCTCACGGCACGAACCGATATGGCCAACGCCGCGACGCTGGCCGGACAAGCGTTTGCCAATGCGTTCGTCGGCACGAACCACGCCCTCGCCCACGCGGTCGGCGCCAGGTTCGGGATCGCCCATGGCAGGGCAAACGGGGTGTTCCTTCCCCATGTGCTGGGCTACAACGCTGCCCTACCCAGCAAGTTCATGCCCGCACCCGGCTACTCGGCCTACATCGCCCCCGACAAGTACGCGCAGCTCGGCCGTGTGGTATTCGGCGGACGCGAGCCGCAGGAGAGCCGAAAGCGGCTGTTCGAGGGTGTGGCCGAGCTGCTCGACCGGCTGCACATGCCGCGGTCGCTGAAAGCGGCGGGCATACCCGAAGACGAGTTCCTCGAAGCTATGCCCGCGCTGGCGATGACCGCCTTCGAGGACTTGAGCAACCGCACGAACCCTCGGATGCCACTGGTCAGCGAGATCACCGATCTGCTGAAGCTGGGCTACTACGGAACCGACTGACCTCTCAAATGCGCGTGTGGCCACCTCGTGCCCTCCGGTGCTGGGATCCAGGAAGAGGTTCTCGCCAGCGCTGCTTGTTCCGCCGCCAGAGTCCGGGAAGGCGAACAGGTTGTTCAGGCTCCCCGCCTTCTCGTCGAAGGGAGGAGTTACCGATGCGGCCGGCCTTCCAGTTGTCCTGGATGAATCGCAGGATCGAGGACTGGTCAGCGGGGGGTGTGGTCAACGAAGTTGGCCTTCGCATTTGGGGAAGACGACGACCAGGGGCAGGCGCGGACCGTAGCCGCAGCGGTCCTGGTAGCCGCCCGCGATCCGGCTGGCCTTGGTGCCGTATGTACTCGTGTCAGTCAGCCCGTCGTGCGCGGAGTCGTTCGACTGGCTGACGATTGGGCTCATTTGGTGGTCGTACCAGCCGTCGCTGTCGTCGTGGGAGATCACCACGGCGGTGTCCTTCCAGTCCGGGGTCTGCTGTAGCCGGTTGATCGTCTCGACGATGAAACGCTGCTCGTCCAGTGGGCTGGAGTACCCGGCGTGCCCGTCCTCGTTGGCCGGGGCCTTGAGGACACTGACCGCGGGCATGGACTTGGCGTCCACCGACGACCAGAAGTCTGTGAGGTCGTACTGGTGGTTCGCCGGCGCGGCGTGGCCGATCTCGAAGATGCGGGCCGCGTGTGCTGCAGGTTCGCCGTGCTTAGGTAGTACTGGAACGGATCGTAGTCAGGAATGTAGTCCGGCACTGCTCACCCCGCCGATATTGCGGTCAGTGGCGGCGCAGTCGGCGAAGCCACCGTGGAACCAGCCCCACGTGGTGCCCTTGGCGTTGAGCAAGTCACCGACGTTATTGTTCTTCGGGTCGATGGATGTGGTGGTGTCGCGGGTGTCGAGGGTGTCGCGGTGTCGCACTTGTCCCGGGTCGGCTGCGAGTCCCCGATGACGGTCGGGTTCGCGGTCACTGCCGTGCTGGTCGGGGCGAAGCCGCGGGCCTGGCCCGCTGCAAAGTTGTGCGCTCCCGTTGTGGAGGAGCCGAAGGTCGTATCGTACGAGCTGTCGCTCATGGCGAAGTGCTGGGCGTAGTTCCACAGTCCGGTGACAGTGTTGCCGCCGTAGCAACCCATGACCAAGCCCTTGCCCTTGACGTAGTCCGGGCAGGTGACCGCGCCGCACCCGAGGGTCTCAACGAAACTTGTCCATGAGGCCCGAGTCGGCAGCCTTCTGCTCGTCGGTGTAGCTGTGGTCCTGATCGCAGGTTAGTGCCTGGTTGGGCCCCAACCGGAAGGGCTGCACGGAGTTTGGGTTGTTCGGTGCCTAAAGTGCGGTGTTCAGCCCGGCAGCACGCTCTGAGCCGAAGTCCAGTGGGACGGCGACGGTGTAGTCAAGGCCCTGCTCGCAGACCTGGGACGGGCCGAGCTCCACATTCTCGGTCCCCTTTGCTACCGGTCCGGGCAGATAGCCAGAAGTGGCTTCCGTGGCGCTGATGGAGAGCTCGGTGCGGAACCCCCCAGACCAGCCGCGAACACTTTCCGCCGATTCTCGTGCCCCACTCGTCAAAGATGCCGACGTCGCAGGAGTTTCCCAGTAGCCCGCTGGTCACCGCGGGCGGTTGTCGGATCTGAAGACGACGGAGATCTTGTTGACGCGGGCCGGGACCGCAACAGGCAAGTCGATGAAATCGACCGCACCCGGTTCCAGATGCCCGGTGACTGTTTTGGTAGTGCCCATACCCGTCAGGGCTGAAGCGAAGGCCATGGAGGCCATGGTCAGGGTTCCTGCACAGCCAAGGCGACTGCGAGGAACCCGCGACTTGAGGGGGAGAAGGAAGGGTGGGCGCCATTTTGGCCCGCCGGGAGTTGACGTCATGCGGCCAAAAATGGTTGCTCGCACTGAACAGCAGGCAGCACGTCAGGCAACAAGGCCTGAACGAGGCACGACCATCGGTGTGCGGATCCGCGCCACGAGATGACGTCCATCCAGTCGCCGCAGCCACGTCCTGACCCCCTGGCTCGCTGGGTCTTGTCGCAGGAAGGCCCATCCGCCGTCGCAGTCTGGCCGCTTGTCCTCCGTTCAAGCCTGCAGCTCGGACGTCCCGTAGGCCAACATCCAGGTCCAAGCTGGCAGGCCACACCAGCTACCTGACCATCGCGGGAACCGCGACCTGACTTGTGTGGTTTGGCACTGCGCCTGGTCCCCTGCGCCGCGCGCCGTAGCAAGCCGGGGGCGGGTTGGACGCCGAACCCGAATTCGCCGAGCGTGCACCCTCTGCACGGACCATGATTGCTACTGCTCGCTCTAGATGGGACGACGAGGGGAACCGATGTCAGAGCCTGGATGGCCTGCCGCGTGGTATGCGGACCCTCACTCGCCGGGTCTACGGCGTGGTGGGACGGTCGCACATGGACGGAGCACACCCTCCTCTCGAGCGCCGACCCGAAACTGACTGCAGCCGCCGAGCCACGTTCGCCTGCATCCATCGTGTCCTCGTCGCTCACCGCTGAGGCGTACGGCACCCGGTTGGTCTTCGACGGTCGGACGCTGACCGTTCAAGCCACCAGTTTCCTCGCGAGGGTTGCCCTTGGCGCCACCAGCAGAACCGTCCAGGCATCGGAGACCACCGCGCTGGACCTGAGCACGCCAGGCGCGACGAAGATCGGCACGTTCACCGTCGGGACGATTACCGAGAAGATGCTCGTTCGCTACAGCGGCAAGCAAGCATCAGGTGTCACGACCATCTACAACGCACTTTCTGAGGCCGCCACCCGCGAGCTCATCAGGGCGGCGAGGACGTTCGATGGACTCTCGGCGAGTGAAGCCGAGAGGGAAGGTTTCAATCTTGGCAAGGGCGAGAAGCTCTACGGCATCGTCGAGGGCGCTCACCTGGTGGAGATCAAGCACGCCAGGGGGTACCGCCCGCAAGCCGGGTCCGGTACGCGTTTTCGCATCACCAAGGGCATCTCCGTTGGCGCTGGCGGCGGCTGCTCCTTGCTCCCCAGACCGGGCGCACCGACCACCATCGACGAAGGTCGGGCAGCCATTACGAACGCGCGCATCACGTTCCGTGGCCCGAGGCAGTCTCGGGAGTGGGTCTTCGCAAAGCTCACGGGCGTGGACCACGCAACCGACTCCAGCTGGACGGCACTGCGCGTGGCCAGGCGGCAGGCAACCTCGGGGCTGGGATACCCCTCCGCAGCAGCCGAGCAGGTCCGGTTTCAGATGCGGCTGGCGGTAGCTGAGTTTCACGACGCTCGTGAAGATCTGGTGGGCTACCTGAGAAGCGACCTGAAAGCTGAAGGGGCCGTCGCTGGTCGCCCGAGGGCGGCCGGTGAGGCAACGAGCGTGGCCGGGTTGATGCCGTGGTGACCTGCAGGACCCCCCGCAGGTCCCTGGACCGGCCCGACGTGGACGGTCCTGTTCTTTGCCGCAGATGTCGGATGCGGCGCAATGTGGGATGCCTGCAGACTGACATGTCGGGCTTCGGCCACCCGCCGCCCTGACTGAGGCATCTGAGCAAGCGACGGCGCTCGTACTTCGGGTTCTGCGTCAAGGCTGAGGGCGGCCTTCCACGTCGCAGGGCAAAGAGTCGTGACCTCCGTCGAAGAGCCGATGACGGCATAGGCTCAAGCTCGCACCCCTAACGTACTAAAGGTCCCCATGGTCGCTCGCCACATTGGGTGACGGCCGTCTCCCACGAAGGAGGAGCAGTCGATGATCAGCAGTGTCGTGGTCAGCTACAAGGTACGGCCCGAGGCCGTCGTCGAGCACGTTCGACTGATCGAGGGGGTATTCGAGCAAGAGGGGGTCTCCATTTAGGTACCCTTGACAGGTGGTCGTGAAGCATGCGGCTGGCCGGGACTACCCGCGGTCGTACGCGGAGTTGCGGGCGTGGTTCG
>Ga0208079_1000590_pt1 | contig 19686 bp, 21 predicted proteins | sample NGESurdeep092012_5_FD_184474 | JGI IMG/M metagenome (GOLD analysis project Ga0208079, IMG submission 184474) | Arctic peat soil microbial communities from Barrow, Alaska - NGEE Surface sample 210-2 deep-092012 (SPAdes) | ecosystem: Environmental > Terrestrial > Soil > Wetlands > Peat ... | reverse complement strand
GCTGCTCTTGCGCGCCTGGGCGGCCGCGCCTTCGGCACGCTGCGTGGCATCGGTCACGCGTCGGCTGATGGTGCCGATCGACGTCGTCATCGCCTCCGCCGAGCCGGCGACGGTCTGGACGCTGGTGCTGGCCTCGCTCGCCGCGCTGGCAACCGCATTGGCCTTGGCGGTGGTTTCATTGGCGGCCTGCGACAGGGTTTCCGCGCTGCTTTTCAATCGCACGGCCGACGAGGCGACGCTGCCGACGACATTGGCGACCAGACCGTTGAAATCCCGAATCTTGCCGTCAAGATAGCGGGAACGCTCGGCCTGACGCTGCGCTTCCTGCAATTCGTGCTCGGTCAGGCGCTGCCGCTCGATGCCCGTTGTCTTGAAGACTTCGAGCGCGCCGGCAAGCTGGCCGATTTCGTTGGTGCGGCCCAGTCCGGGGATCTGGGTCTCGTATTTTTGGTCGGCGACCTCGCGCATCGCATGCACCATGGCTGCCAGCGGCCCGACGATGCCGTTACGACAGGCAAAATAGGTAATCAGGCAAACGGTCGAGGCGAAGACCGCAATGGCACCGCACGCCATCAGAAAATACGAAAATGCCGCCTGGGCCTGATGATAGATCTGCAGCGCATGGTCGTGCCCCGGACCGCTTAGCGCACCGAAGTCGGAGGAGAGACTGGTGATCTCGTTGTTCAAGTAGAGGACGGCGACAAATCCTGTGCCCCCGCCGACCGCCAGCAGCAGCAGCAGGGCCGCCACGACGCCTCCGATCAGGAAACGGATAGTCAAATTGCTGTTGGAGAACATCGGTTTGCTCGACTCGGAAAAAGGTGGGATGCGGGAATTCAAACTTTCCAGATAAAGGTCAAAATTGCATGAAGGGTCCGGCTCGCGACCGCGCAACGACGACATGAAAGATCAGTTGCTGCGCCGGCGACATTGCAATTCGGTCGCACTTGTAGGCTGCTCCGTAACATCACGGAGCTTAAGCCGGCTTCTCCGGAGACGCCTCGTCGGCCATCAGCGCCGCCAGCCGGGCTTCCTCGTCCGGGCTCAGCGTGACCGTCGCTTGCGCCACCGCCAATCCGGGTTGCCGCCGGCTGTGCATCCACAGCGCCAGCCCGCCTCCGGCCAGCACCAGCGGCGGCAAGAGCCACAGCAGCAACGTGTGGGGCTCCAGTCGAGGCTTCAGCAGCACGAATTCGCCGTAGCGTGCGACCAGAAAATCGATCACCTGGGCATCGTTGTCGCCGGCCGCGATCCGCTCGCGCACCAATAGCCGCAAATCCCGCGCCAGCGGCGCCTCGGAATCGTCGATCGACTGGTTCTGGCACACCATGCAGCGCAATTCACCCGACAACTCGCGCGCCCGCGCCTCCTTGACGGGATCAGCCATGATCTCGTCAGGCTGCACGGCATAAGCGGATGACGATGCCGACACCACGGCGATGGCAAAGATGAGGGCCAGAATTTTCTTCAACTGATCACCCCGCCATTCCGCCGCGCGCGGATCGGCTGGAAGAGCGCGCGCACAACCAATTTGCGCGCACGATGAGACCAAAAGCCGGTCCACACTTTTCGGCATCACGCATGGCGATTTTTCGCACAAAATCGTCCGAAATCCGCTTCACACCTTCGGCATCATGCGCGCGCTTTATCCTGCGCCTGATGTTGTCCGAAGACCGCCTCACACTTTTCGGCATCTTGCTATCCATCAAGTCCGAGATTTTTCAGGCCATCGTTCAGTTGCCGCAGCCGCTCGGCGTCATTGGCGACGGCCTGACGCGCCTCGATCAGCGCGCCTCTCGCCTTGTCGCGATCGCCCATGACCATGTAGGCCCGCACCAGCCGCAGCCACCCCTCGACGTCGTCGCCATTCTGCTTCAATCGACCCGCGAGACGCTCGACCATGCCGCGGATCATCGCGTCCCGGTCGGTTCCCTTCATCTCCTTTGCCGCCGCCACCGCATCATCCGACAGCGCCGGCGCAGCAGACCCGCCGACCCGCGCCAACGCTGCCCGAACCAGCGGGCGCCACGGCGCATCCGGCGTCGCCTTCGCGAGCATCGCACGCCAGATCGAGGTGGCCTCGGAGCCGCGGCCGTCCTGCTCGGCCGCGAGCCCAAGGAAGTAGTTCGCCTTGGCCCCGTCGGCATTCAACGCGCAGCCGTGGCGTTTCGTCGTCGTCGAGGACGCCGCGCTCAAGGCGAAGCTCGCCGCCGCCGCATTCAACCAGCGCCAGGTCCTTTCAGCGCCTGCGGTGATCGTCCTCTACACGGACATCGTCGATACCATCGCCAACGTCAACGAGATCATGCATCCCGGACTCCCCGCCGAACAGCGCGAGCAGTCGGTGACGAGGATCGTCGGGTTCCTCCAGGAAAAGGGCGAAGCCGACGCCGAGTCGTGGGGCGCTGCGCAGGGAAACATCGCGCTCGGTTTTCTCCTCCTCGCCGCCGAAGGGCTTGGGTACCAGAGTTCCGCGATGGCAGGCTTCGATCCCGAAGCGGTGAAGCAGCTTCTCGGTCTCCCGGCGAACGTGCGCGTCAACGCACTCGTTGCGGTCGGCAAGGGAGCGGAGGAAGGATTCCCGCATCATCGTCACCCGGTGTCACGGCTCGCGAAGTTCGTCTAAGCGGCGATTGTTCTTGGCTTTCGCCGCGCGTTTGCGGTGATGGCGACTCGTGCCCCAATTTGCTTCCATGACCCAATTCATCCGCCGTCGTGCGACACGCTTCTCATTCACCGCGGCGCTCCTGCTCGTCCCGGGTCTTGCCGGAGCGCAAGCGGCCCGGAATGACGCCAAAGCCGCTCCCGTCTTTCTCAATGGAATGGCGCAGGTGGTTCGGGCGTTTCAGGATTCATCGAAGTGGATCCGCCACGACCTCTGGGTGGAGACCGACTTCGACACCGACCACGACGGCAGGAAGGACCGGGTGCACGTCGACGTCACCCGCCCCGCGCAGACCGAAACGGAAGGACTGAAGGTCTCGATCGTCTACGGATCCAGTCCATACTACGCCGGGACAGCGAAGAGCCAGGTCAATTGGGAAGTGAAGCAGGAGTTGGGCGCCCAACCGCAGCCGCGCGGCAAGATGAACGCGCCCGCGTATCAGCCGGACCGGCATCGCATCTCCAATGCGCTCATCAGCGAATGGGTGCCGCGCGGCTTCGCGGTCGTGCACTCCGAGGCGAGCGGCACGGGGCTGTCGCAGGGCTGCCCGACCGTCGGCGACTACCCCGAGCGCGCGGCAATGAAGTTCGTGATCGATTGGCTCAACGGTCGCGCACGGGGATTCACGACTCCGTTGGGAAATGAAGAAGTGACAGCGACGTCGTGGTCGACAGGAAAGGTCGGAATGATCGGCACGTCGTATGAAGGCACGCTTCCGCTCGCCGCGGCGACGACGGGCGTGAAGGGACTCGAGGTCGTCGTTCCCGTGTCGCCGAACACGTCGTATTACCACTACTATCGCTCCAACGGACTCGTTCGCTCGCCGGGCGGCTACCTCGGCGAGGACGTTGACGTTCTCTATGATTTCATCGCCAGCGGCGATTCCACGGGTCGCGACAACTGCGACCGGATCTGGAAGAACGGGATCTTCGCCGGACCGAAAGGACAGGATCGTGCGACCGGCGACATGAACGACTTCTGGTACGCGCGCGATCTGCTGCCCTTCGTGAAGAACATCAAGGCGGCGGTGCTCCTCGCGCACGGGTTCAACGATTACAACGTCGTGCCCGAACACAGCGTGCGCATCTACGATGAGATGAGAGCGCGCGGACTTCCGGTCTCGATCTACCTGCATCAGGGCGGTCATGGCGGCAATCCGCCGGCGGACATGGTGAACCGCTGGTTCAGCCACTACCTGTATGGCGTCGACAACGGAGTGGAGAAGGATCCGCCGGTGTGGATCGTCCAGGACTTTGCTTCACAGGCGCCGGGAGCAGTCGCGCCGGTCGCGCCGGTCGCGGCGACTCCAATTCCGCAGCGCGGTGGAGGGCGCGGACGAGTCACCGCGCCTCCGACGCCGTTCGCTTCGTTCCCGGTCCCGGGCTCTGTGCCGGTCGTGTTGCATCCGATGTCGGGCGGCACGAGGATCGCGGCGCTGTCGTTCACCGCCGCCGCGGAGGGATCGGAGAAACTCGTCGACGACGTCGCCATGAGCGGGAGCGCGAACGCGAGTGCAGCACGGTCGCCCAACCGGCTTCTTTATGCGACCGCGACGGTCACCGACACCGTTCATATCTCCGGCACCCCACGCATCACGCTGCGCATCGCATCGAACAAGCCGGCGGCGAATCTCAGCGTCTGGCTCGTGATGCTTCCCTATGACTCGGCGCGCGTTGGGTCGCAGAGTCACGCCGGTGTGATCACGCATGGCTGGGCCGACATTCAGCACTACCAGTCGCTCGCCAAGGGCGGAAACTATGAGTCGAAGCGCGCTGGTGAAGCGCTCCTTCCCGGCAAATTCTACGATCTCACTTTCGACCTTCAGCCCGACGATGAATTTGTTCCGGCCGGCAAGCGGATCGCGGTGATGATCATGTCGAGCGATCGCGAGTTCACGCTGTGGCCACACGCAGGCACCGAACTGACGGTCGATCTGGCGCACTCTTCGTTTTCAATTCCCATCGTCGGCGGCGTTGGTGCGCTCGCCAAGGCCGGAGCGATACACTAGTCCAGTGACTTCCGCGTTTGTGAGGAACGTCCGAGCGCGCGGTCGACAAGCTTGGCCAACGCCGTGGCCGCTCCGTGCACCGCCGACTCGACGGTCCCGGCGTGGTGAGTCACCGCGAGCGGTTTCCGGCCTTCGAAGCGCGCTTCCATCATGCATCGTTTGTCATCCGGGCCGCCCTTGGCGCCGTTCTCGTCCCCGAGATGAACTTCCACGCGCGTAATGTGATCGCTGCAATGTTTCAACGCGGCAGCCACGACGGTGCTGACGTGAGTGCTCAATGTTTCGTGGTCGCCAATGGCGTGGTCGGTCTTGGTCAAAACCTGCACGGGGATCCTCTGTTGCGCTGAAGAGTGATTGCTGGAAGGTTCCGGGGATGCGGAGTGCGCTCTACACAGTCGGTTCGTCGTCGCTGCCGCCGCGGAATCCGTCGGCAATGTGCTCGCCCGCTTCATCGTCGAACAGCGTCACCAGATCTTCGTCGGTCCCGGTCGCCTTTCCCGTGAGTTCCTCGGGCAGAGGCATGCGTCCCTCGAGCTCGGGGGTCTCGGGTCGGGTCGTGTCGCCATCTGCGTGCGACTCGGAGTTGTTCTTGCGCGGTTTCTTCATGGTGTTACGGTATCATTCCGCGCAGACGATCCATATCGGCTGAGAGGGTGACAGCGGAGGTAGCACGAACGGGGGAGTCGGGTGCCGTCGCGTCGGGGATCGATCCGTTCGTGCGTTCGCGTCCGCGCATTGCGCCGCGTACGTTTTGCGACGTGACCGCAACCCTCTATCAAGCCACTTCCATATGAAACGTTTCGCCTTCGCGCTCTGCTTCGCGTTCTGCGCGGCCATCCCGCTCGCGCTCCCCGCACAGCAGCCGCGCCCCGCATTCGACGTGGCCGAAGCGACGATCCCGCAGCTGCAGGCGGCGCTCGCCGCGGGACGTGTGACGTCGCGTGAGCTGGTCCTTCTCTACCTTGCGCGCATCGCGACGTACGGACACACGCTCAATGCGGTGATCGCGGTGAGCCCGACGGCTCTCGCAGAAGCAGACGCGCTCGATCGCGAACGCGCTGCGGGGCACGTGCGCGGGCCGCTGCACGGCATCCCCGTCGCGCTCAAGGACAACATTCACACGACGAATATTCCCACGACGGGCGGAGCGCTCGCCTTCAAGGGGCTCGTGCCGCCGTATGAGGCGACGCTCACCAAGAATCTCAAGGACGCGGGCGCGATCATCATCGCCAAGACGGTGATGACCGAACTGGCGAACTGGGTGGCCGGCGGCCCCACGCCGATGCCGGGCAACTACAGCGCCGTCGGCGGCTACGGGATGAACCCGTACGATCCCCGTCCCGATCCGCGTCCGGGCTTCAACGACGGCCGGGCCGTGATGGGTACGGGCGGGTCGAGTTCGGGCATCGGTACGGCGGCGAGTTTCTGGGCCGCGAATGTCGGCACCGAAACTTCGGGCTCGGTGCTCAGCCCAGCGAACCAGAACATGCTCGTCGGTATCAAGCCGACGGTGGGACGCATCAGCCGCTACGGCGTCATCCCCATCACCGCCGACCAGGATACGCCAGGCCCGATGACGCGCACCGTCGAGGACGCCGCGATCATGCTCGGCGCGCTCGAGGGTCCGGCGCCAGATCCGAGCGATCCGGCCACGCGCATCTGCACGCCGCCTGCAAACCGCGACTATCGGCCATACCTCAAGCGCGACGCGCTGAAGGGCGCGCGCATAGGCATTCCGCGCGCCTTCTATTTCGAGCCGTTCACCATTCCGGGCACCGGAACTCCACGGGGCGGACTCAGCGCCGCGCAGACCGCACTGATGGCGGAGGCGATCGCGGCGCTGAAGAAGGAAGGCGCGGTGATCGTGGATCCCGCGAACATTCCAAGCGTGGTCACCGCCGATACGCTGCGGAACATTCTGCTCTGGAACACGTGCAGCGGCGCGGAAAATCGAAAAGGGCACAATGCGAACTGCTCCATCGATTTCAACTACGGCATGAAGCGCGACTTCAACGCGTGGCTTGCATCGCTCGGTTCGGCGGCGCCGTTCCGCACGCTGACGGAACTGCGCTGGTTCAACATCGCAAATGCCGGACGAGGCGCGATGAAGTACGGCCAGTCGCAACTCGACATCTCGGACGAGATGGACCTCGTGGCCGACAAGGCGAAGTACGATGCCGATCGCGCGAAGGACATCGACCTCGGCGGGCCGCACGGGATCGCGCAGTTGATGCAGGCCGAGCGGCTCGACGCGGTGCTCTTTCCGGCTGCGAACGGCGCGGCGATCGCGGCGAAGCCGGGCTACCCGACGGTGATCGTCCCGTTCGGCCGCGTGCCCAACGCGCCGGTGCCGGGCTTTCCGCCTGGATTCGACGCGCAGGCGGTGCCTTACGGCGTGAGCTTCACCGGCGGCGCGTGCAGCGAGCCGCGGCTGATCGAGCTCGCGTACGCGTTCGAGCAGGCCACCAAGCGGCGGGTGCCGCCGGTGCTCAGGTAGCGGATGTGGGATATTGGCAGCTGATGCTGTGAGGCGGCGGTATGCCTACAGCCATGGGGCGGACCCCTGATACCAGATGAGCGCCCGCAAACGAATACTCAATGAGTATGCGTTCGTTATCGTTGTACGCGGTCACTGCGCTGATGGTGGCGCTGCCATCGGTGGCCCGCCGTCCTGCTGCCATCGTCTGTCGCACGACGTGCTCGGCCGCGCTGGTGTCGTTCGCCGATTCGACCTTCACACGGCGCCTGGACTACCGGCTGCTCGTGCGCGCCTTGGCGCGGTATCGCTTGCTCGCGGCCGATTCCGCGATCCCGGCATTCGCGACGCCGTCCAGCCGTGTGGTGCGGCCCGGCGATTCGCTCGCGATGGTGTCGCAGCTGCGCGCGCGCCTGATCGCGCTCGGTGACCTCGCTGTCACGGCGGCATCCAACCCGGATGGCCGGTACGCTGAGCCGGTGGTCGGAGCGGTACGGCGCTTCCAGGAACGGCACGGCCTCGACGACGACGGCATCATCGGACCACTGACGTTGACGGCCCTTCAGTTTCCGCTGGCGCTCCGGGTGCCGCAGATCGAGCGGTCCCTCGAGCGCATCCGTCAGGAGCCGCCGATGGACAATGGCCCATTCATCACCGTGAACGTGCCGGCGTACCGCCTGTTCGCATTCGACGGTACCGACATGGACAGTGTGCCCGCGTTCGACATGAAGGTGATCGTGGGCCGAGCGGTTCGCACACCCACGCCGACGTTGGTCGAGCAGCTTCGGTATCTCGAATTCTGGCCGTACTGGAACGTGCCGAGGAGCATTCTCGTCAAGGAGATAATTCCGAAACTGCGCCGCGATTCGGCCTACCTGCATCGCGAGAACATGGAATTGGTGGGGCAGGGCGACGCTGTGCTGGGCGACGCGGTAACTCCGGCCGTGATCGGCGCGCTGAGAGCCGGCCGGTTGCGCGTGCGGCAACGGCCGGGCGCCGCCAATCCGCTCGGTCTGGTCAAGTTCGTGATCCCGAACGAGAGCAACGTCTACCTGCACGACACGCCGAACAAGGCGCTTTTCTCGATGGTGCGGCGCGACTTCAGCCACGGGTGCATCCGGTTGGAGGACGCTCGTGACCTCGCCACCTGGGTGATGAAAGGTCATCCGGCGTGGAACGAAGACAGCGTGGCCGCGGCGATGGCGGGTCCCGGGACCCGGCGAGTGGCGGTGCCGCGAACCATTCCGGTGCTTGTGGAGTACAATACCGTGCTCGCGACCGCGGACGGCCGCGTGTGGTTTCTGCCCGATGTTTACGGCCGTGATTCGGATGCACTGAACAAACGGCCAGAAGGTCCGGCCGTCTGTCCGTTCGAGCGTTGAATGGCGTCCCGGTACTGGTTAGCCTGAGAAGATCCCCGACAAGTCACAGAGGTTGCACTTGGCTCACGCGTCCGGCCGCCTGAGGGCGGCGTTTTTTGCCCTCTCGTTGTTCGTTCCGCTTTCCGTCGTCGCCGCCGGAGAGCCGCTGCGCGACCCCGTCGTGGCGCCGCACATCGACTCCGCCACCGTGGCTACGGTCGAGCGCGCGGCCCAGGAATCGGGTCTTCGCCTCTCCGTTCTCCATGCGGCGCTCGGTGCCTACCGCGAAGCCGCAGGTGCGGGGGCGGTCAGGCGCGCCGTGCTCACGGTGATCGACTATTCACTGCCAAGCCACGTGCGCCGCCTCTGGGTGCTCGACCTCGGTCACGGAACGGTGCTGGCCAGTGAACTCGTGGCGCACGGCCGCGGCAGCGGAGACGACGTGGCATCTCGGTTCTCGAACACGACAAACAGCTATCAGTCCAGCCTCGGCGCGTTCGTGACGGCGGACAGATACGAGGGCAAGAACGGGCTGTCGCTTCGACTCCAGGGCCTGAATCCCGGGCTCAACGACCAGGCCCTGTCGCGCGGGATCGTCGTGCACGGGGCGTGGTACGTCAGCGAGGACATGATCCGCAAGTCCGGACGGCTTGGGCGGAGCGAGGGATGCCCGGCGCTGAGCAAGACGGCGGCGCCCCGGATCATCGACATGATCGAGGGCGGGTCGGTGCTGTTCGCATATTACGCAGCGCCGGAACTGCAGCGAAGCCTGCGCACGCAGTAGTCGAGCTGTCGCGCGACTCGCTCCCTGCGTACACGGCAATTGCGCCGGCCGTTGCGCCGGCGGCGCGGCACGCCGTGATCAACCACATCTCGTTCGGCGTTGCGCAGTGGGACACGGACGGCGTGGCGGCGGAGCTGACCAAGCGCGGTCTCTCGGCGCGGCCCGACACCGGCGGCTCACTCGAGATTCACGACGAGAAGAGGCACATTCTCCGGAGACGCGACCATGACCGGCCAGGGATCCGCGGGTAACGTGATTGCCGCAGTATGCAGCTTCTTCATTCCCGGCCTCGGCCAGCTCGTGCAAGGCCGGCTCGGGATGGCGATTCTGCAGTTCTGTCTGGCCGGGATACTGTGGTTCTTCCTCCTCGGCTGGATCATCCACCTGTGGTCGATCGTCGATGCCGCGATGTGGAAGCCGAAGCCGGAGATCGCGTGATTGCATCTCGCCTGAATCGATGGTCTCGATTCCGGAATTAGTCAGCGTGGGGTCGGTCGGGCTCCGCTGACAGCTCGGGCGCCACGAGCGCTCTCGGCGTGGTGACCACCGGCTCGAGCACCGCCATCTCCTCGCCGCTCGCAGCTCCGAGCTCGCGCAGCTTGCGCGCCGTGGGAAGCACGCGACTCTCGAGCGATCCCACCGCCGAGTTGTAGGATTCCACGCTCTTCGCGAGCGAACGGCGCAGGGTGTCGAGATGTGCCGCCGTCGTGCGCAGGCGGTCGTACAGCTCGATTCCCAGATCGCGAATGCGCTCGGCGTTCTCGCCGATGCGCTCCTGCGTCCAGCCGTATGCGACCGCCTTGAGAATGGTGATGAGCGTCGTCGGGCTCGCGGGAATCACGCCCTTGCTCACCGCGTACTCGATCAGGCCCGGATCGCGCCGGCAGGCCTCACTGAAGAACGCCTCGCCGGGAAGGAACAGCACGACGAAGTCCGGCGCCTCGGTGAGTTCGTTCGCGTAGTCCTTGCCCGCGAGCTGCTCGATGTGCGTGCGAACCTGTCGCGCGTGCTGGTCGAGAAACGCGCCACGCTTCGCTTCATCGGTCTCTTCCGCCGCATCGAGATATGCCTGCAGCGGCGCCTTCGAATCCACGACGACTGCCTTGTGACCCGGCAGATGCACGATGAGGTCGGGGCGCAGGCGCCCGTCTGCCGACGAAACCGTGGCTTGCTCCACAAAGTCGCAGTGCTCGAGCATCCCCGCGAGCTCGACCACGCGCCGCAGCTGCATCTCGCCCCACTGCCCGCGAACCTGCGGCGCGCGCAATGCGCGCACGAGCGTCTCTGTTTCGTCGGCGAGAAGTTTCTGGCCTTCGCCCATCAGCCGCAGGTGCTCGTGTAGCGCCGCATGACTGCTCGCCCGCTCCCTATCGAGCGCGGCCAACTGCTCGCCCATGCGCTCGAGCCCCTCGCGAATGGAGGCGCCTTGATTCTGCGAGCGCGTGAAGAGCCAGGTAAGGGAAACGCCGACAGCCAATGCAAGGAGCGCGACTAGGATGTAGTTCATCATCTATATAGTAAGTTGGCATTCGTTCTGCGACGCCGCGCAACGAGGAATCCAACATGTTTCTCACGCTTCTCGCCGTCACTTTCGGCATTGCGGCGGTGGTTTCCGTCATCGTCGCGCGCCTGTTCGATCGTCCGCTGCGGCAGATTCTTTCGCGCCTCGTCCAGGAAGAGCTGAGCGCCGCGTGGCACCGCTACATCATCTTCGCGATCTACGTGGTGGGGATAGGCGGCGGCGTGCGGGTCGCGTCCCTCCAGAAATACATCTATCCGGCGGCCGACGCCCGGCCGGCTCTCACGCTGAACGCCGACCGATGGACGCTCGAGATCTTCGAGACCATAATGGGGACGCTGCAGAGCGTCGCTTGGATGTTGCTCGTGTTCTTCCTCTTCGCGCTGATCGCGTACGTCGTCGTGCGCGGCCTCGAGGCGCGAAAGGGATGATTCGGGATCTCTCTCGTCCCAGGAGTTTCGCCATGGCGATATCGCCACGTTCGTTCGTCTTCTGCGCCGCCCTCGCCGGCGCGCTCTCGCCGTTCGCCTCGCCCGCGTACGCGCAGGTCACGCCTGCAGGCGAGCGCATCCAGTACGCGCGCATCGTCGCGAAGGACTATGTCTTCGAAGCGCCGAGCACGCTCAGCGAGGGGATCGTCACGTTTCACCTGACGAATCAGGGGAGCGACGTGCACCAGCTTGCGATCGTCGAAGTCGGCCTTGGGCACTCCATCAAGCAGTTCTTCGACGCGATGCGCGTCGCCGGGGTGCCGCCCGCTTGGGCCGTGACCGTGGGGATGACACCGACCATCCAGCCCAACAACGAGGCGTTCGTCACGCTCCGGCTCGTTCCCGGCCACTATGTCTTCGCGTGCATGATTCCGGCGAAAGACGGACGGTCGCATGTCGAGAAGGGCATGTACCAGTGGGTCACCGTTACAGCGCGGGCCAAGCCGGCGGTGCCCCCGGCCACGAAGAAGCCGTGACCAGGTTCTCTCTCTCGGAACGGTTGCGGGGTCTCCGTGTGCTCGTGGGCAACACGCCGTTGCTCGCGATCGAGTTCTCGCTGGACGACGGGCGCACGCGTCACCTGTACGCGAAGGCCGAGAACCTCAACCTGACCGAGAGCATCAAGGACCGGATGGCGCTCCACATCGTGCGCGAGGCCCTCGAATCCGGCGCCCTGCAAGCGGGGGGAATGATCGTCGAGGCTACGAGCGGCAACACCGGCATCTCCTTCTGCGCGATCGGGCGCGCACTCGGTCACCCGGTGACGATCTTCATGCCGGACTGGATGAGTGCGGAACGGATCGCGCTCATCCGGTCGTTCGGCGCGAACGTCAGGCTCGTGTCGAAGGAAGAAGGAGGCTTCCTCGGATCGATCCGGCTCGCCGAGGAACTCGCCGCGAACACGCCGGGTTCGTTCCTTCCGCGCCAGTTCAGCAATGAGGCGAACAGCGACGCGCACTTCCGGACCACGGGACCGGAACTCTGGGCGCAGCTGCAATCGGAGAATCTCGTGCCGGCGGCGTTCGTGGCTGGTGTAGGAACCGGCGGTACGATCATGGGTGCGGGGCGCTTCCTCCGGAGCGTGTGCCCCACGATCCGTCTCCATCCCATGGAGCCATCGAACTCGCCCACGCTGTCGACGGGACACAAGGTGGGCAAGCACCGCATTCAGGGCGTGAGCGACGAGTTCATTCCTGCGATCGTGCACCTCGACCAACTCGATCGCGTGATCGCCGTTGACGACGGGGACGCGATCCTCATGGCGCAGAAACTGGCGACGGAGCTCGGGCTCGGCGTCGGCATTTCGAGCGGCGCCAACTTGATCGCGGCGATGCTGGCACAGGAAGAGCTCGGCGAGGATGCGGTGGTGGCCACGGTGTTCTGCGACTCGAACAAGAAATACCTGAGCACCGACCTGCTTCGCGAAGAGCCCGTCAAACCCGGGCATTGGTCGCCGCGCGTGCAGCTCCTCGGGTTCCGCGCGCTGAATCGCGTATGCGACTTCTGCTTCGACTCCGAACATCCTGCGAGCGCTCCGCCGGGCTTCTATCGGATCGACCCCCTCCGCCGGGCGGGTGCCTTACCGCGGGCCGCCGGTCTGGCGTAGCTTACCGACCACGCCGGTAGGGTCAACCATCGCCGCCCACACGAGAGGACCGCATGTCGGGACCAGCACTCAACGCCCAGGATGCCTTCGTCAACTTCACCTGCAACGATATCCAGAAGAGCATCAAGTTCTACACCGAGGGGCTCGGCCTTCGCCTGTGGCTCAACACCACGCAGGACATCACGGCGCTCGCAAGTCGAGCCACCGCCGCCGGCCTCAAGCTCGACGAGGGCCCGAAGGCGTTGCCTTGGGGACCGATGGCGTTCGCCGTGACCGATCCGGACGGATTCAAGCTCACGGTCTCGAACCAGACGGCGTCCTGACATGAACACGCGCCGACAGTTCCTCGTCAGCGCGCCGCTCGGCGTCATGGGGGTGATCGCGGCGTGCAACGACGCTGCGCGTGATTCGGCGGGCGCGGCGTCTCCGGCGTCCGGAGAAGTCCCGTCGCCGCAAGCGGCTTCGCCAAGGAGCCTCGCGAACATCCCCGCGGATGCGCCGACGCTCAACTGGATCCCGAAGCATGAGGATCTCGTCTACACGTTCGGCGGCGCGACCCCGAAGCAGCGCATCAAGCCCGGCACGCGCATCGTGACGTGGACGGAGGATTGTTTCGACGGCGCGGTGAAGACTGCGGCTGATCTTCCATCGAAGAAGATGACGCCCGGGCACGACAATCCGCAGACTGGGCCGTTTTTTGTGGAGGGTGCGGAGCCGGGCGACACGCTCGCCATTCATCTCGTGAAGCTCGAGCCCGCGCGGTCGTATGCGGTGTCGTCGTTCGGGCCCGGGTTTGGCGCGCTCGTGGGAAACGACCAGACCGCGATGCTCGGGCCGGATTTTCCGGAAACGACGTGGCGATACGACCTGGATGCGAAGCGCAATGTCGCACGCGGTTCCTCCCGCGATGGCAAGCATGCATGGGAGGTGCCGCTCGCACCGTTTCTCGGATGTCTTGGTGTCGCGCCTGCGGGCGGCGAGGTGCGAACGACGATCGTCCCGGGGAATTTCGGCGGCAACATGGACTGCCCCGAAGTACGCGCGGGGAACACGGTATACCTCGGCGTGAACGTGCCCGGCGCACTCGTTTCGTTCGGCGACGGACACTACGCAATGGGCGACGGCGAAATCATGGGCGCCGCGATCGAGGGCGCGATGAGGGTCGAGGTGTACATCGAGCTCGTTAAGAACAAAGCGACGCCGATCCCGCGGATCGAAAATGCCGACGAGATCATGTTCGTCGGCTCCGGCCGTCCGCTCGAAGACGCCGCGCGCGTCGCGTTCAAGGCGATGATCGGCTGGGTGCGCGAGCGATCGGGGATGTCCGAGATGGACGCATACCAGTTCGTGTCGCAGACCGCGAAGGCGCCGATCATCCAGCTCGTGGATCCGGAGTACACGATGCTGGTAAAGCTCGAAAAGATGAGAATCCCCGGAGCGCGCTGATGGACGGTCCACTCGTCCTGGTGTTCGTTGTCGTCGCAGTGTGTTGCGCAGTGGCTTTCGCCGCGAGGCGCTTCGCGCGCAGGCGTGAAAAGGAAGGCGTCTGGAACGCGAACGGCCCGATCCATCCGACGGAACCGCCGGCGGACTGGCTGAGACTTCCCGGCTACGTCGCACGCCGGCCGACGATCGAGTCGGAGGACGAGGAGCCCGAACATCCGCCGGGGGACAGCGCCGGATCGTGACGCGCGTCGTCGTGATCGGCGCGGGCGCCGCGGGCACGATGGCCGCGATCTTCGCCGCGGGCGCGGGCGCCGAAACGATCCTGCTCGAACGTACCAACGATGGCGGCCGAAAGATCCTGATCAGCGGCGGCGGGCGGTGCAACATCCTCCCCGCACGGCTTGACGAATCGCGGTTCGTCACGGATTCGTCCGCGAACACGCTGCGCAAGATCGTGCGCGGCTGGCCGCTCGCGGAGCAGGTCGCGTTCTTCGAGCGTGACGTGGGCATCGCGCTCGTCGAGGAACCGGAATCCGTCAAGCTCTTTCCCGCGTCACACAAGGCGCGCGACGTGCGCGACGGGCTGCTCGCGCTGGCGCGCACACGCGGCGTGGCGATCCGGATGGACATGCTGGTGACGGACGTCGCTCCGAGTGGAGCGGGCTGGGCCGTGAGTTGTTCCGGCGCGCCGGCGATCGAGGCCGACGCGGTGATCATCGCGTGCGGGGGCCTGTCGGTTCCGATGACCGGGAGCGAGGGCGCCGGTCTGCGAATCGCCGAGAAGCTCGGCCACACCATTCATGCGACGTACCCTGCGCTCACGCCGATCATCGCGCAGCCGGCGCCGTTCGCGAATCTTTCGGGTGTTTCGCTTCCCGTGACACTCACGGCGACCGCACGCGGAAGGAGCGCGGCGGCGACGGGCGGGTTTCTCTTCACGCACGTCGGCTACAGCGGGCCAGCCGTGCTCGATGTGTCGCACGTGCTGGTGCGTTCGCGCGCGGAGCACGACGATCCGCTTGCGCGCCTGACCGTGCGCTGGACGGCGCACGGCGATGCCGAATGGACGGAACGGCTCAGACCGCACGGTGCGCGGACCGCGATCGGAGCGCTGCGCGCGGAGATGCCCGATCGCCTCGCGGCGGCGCTGCTGCTCACCGCGAACGTGGCGGCGGATCGTGTCCTGTCGGAGCTGCAGCGCGATGAACGCCTGCGCCTTGTGGAAGTCCTTGTGCGCGGCGCGCTCCCGTGGACGAGCGACGAGGGCTACAGGAAAGCCGAGGTAACGGGCGGCGGCGTGAGCCTGGCGGAGATCGATCCGCGGACGATGGAGAGCCGGCGGTGCGCGGGTCTGTATCTCTGCGGCGAGGTGCTCGACGCGTTCGGCCCGATCGGCGGATACAACTTCCTCTGGGCATGGGCGACGGGACGCGCGGCGGGGCTCGGAGCGGCGCGCGCGGCGTAGCACGACCGCGCCGGTCAGCCCGCCGGCTGCTTCTCCGTGAACTCCGCCGACATCAGCCCGGCCGCCGACCTGCCGTGCGGATCCTGCTTCGCGCGAATCTCGTTCACCATCTCGAGCGCCGTCTTCGTGCACGGCGGAAGCGCGCGATCGGTGGCGCCGAGCGGCGTGACCCGATCGCCCCAGCGCACGAGCAGCGAGGCCCAGGTGAGCCCGCCGCCGAACCCCGTCATCAACAACAGAGAGCCGGGTTTCACGCGGCCCGTTTCGAGCGCCTCGACGAGCGCGACGGGAACGGTCGCCGCGCTCATGTTGCCGTACTTCTGCACCGTGAGCATCACGCGCTCCATCGGGATGCCGGCGTACTTCGCGACGGATTCGATGATGCGCAGGTTCGCCTGGTGCGGCACCACGAGATCGATCTGCCCGGCGGTGACACCGCATTCCTGCATCACGCGTGCCGACGCGCCGCTCATGGCCTTCACGGCACGCTTGAAGATGACCTGTCCGTCGAAATCCCAGATCGTGTCGCCGAGCGTGATGCCCCGGCCCGCGTAGCCGCATCCGATTCCGCGCACCCGCAGCGACGGCCGTGCCTCCGCGTTGCAGCCGATGATGCTTCCGATCACGCCGGACTCCTTCTCCGACGCCTGCAGCACGACCGCGGCCGCGCCATCACCGAAAAGCACCGCGACGTTGCGGTCGCTCCAATCCATGTAGTGGGTGATCAACTCGACCCCGATCACGACGGCGTTCTTCACGACGCCCGTCCGAATCATCGCGGTGGCCGTGATGAGTCCGTACAGGAAGCTGGTGCAGGCGGTGTTGACGTCCATCGACGCCGCGTGTGTGGCGCCGAGGTTGAGCTGGACGCCGGACGCGCAGTTCGGGACCGCCTCGTCGTAGCTGCAGCTGCCGTAGATGATGAGGTCGACGTCGCCTGCCGGGAGGTTCGCGCAGGCGAGCGCGCGCGCGGCCGCAACGGTGGAGAGTTCGATTGCCGGGACGTGTGAAACGCGCCGTTCCTTCATTCCGGTTCGGCTGATGATCCAGTCGTCGGAGGTGTCGAGAAACGTCGCGAGGTCGGCGTTCGTCAGGACGGCGGGCGGCATGCACGCGCCCCACCCGGTGATGGCGGCGTAGGTCATAGAGGGAAGGTACGGCATTTTCGGCTTTCCAGCACGTGCCATAAACCGTAGGTTCCGGAATGAGGCCTCATGTCGCAATACTCGTCGCGGCGATCGTCGCGACGAACCTGAATGCGCAGGTCGCGAAGCCGCCCGCGACCACTCAGCTGCGACGGGGCATGGTCATCACGAAATCCACGACGCTCGCGAAGAGGACCTACCGGATCGGCGCCGCCCCGTCGCTCGATTCCGCGCTGATCGTCATCCGGGGCGACGACATCACGCTCGACCTCAACGAGGCGACGATCGAGGGCACCGACCCCGCAGCCGACCCCGATGTAGCCGCCGGCGTCGCGATCCGCGTGGACGGCGGCAAGAACATCACGATCCGGCGCGGCACGATTCGCGGATATCGCGTCGCGATTCTCGCGCGCGGCACGAAAAACCTCACGATCCGGAACACCGACCTCGGCCACAGCTGGAAGCCGCGGCTGTACAGCCTGGTCGAGCACGAGAGTCTCGCCGACTGGCTCTCGTTTCATCACAACGAGAAGGGCGAGTGGCTCCGTTTCGGCGCGGCGATCTACCTCGACGGAGTGAGCGGCGGTGATGTTCGCACCAACCGCGCCGAGCAGGGGATGAACGGGCTGATGATGGTGCGCAGCGATCACGTCCGCGTTCAGGACAACAGCTTCCGTTTCAACTCCGGACTCGGCATCGGACTCTACCGCAGTACCGACAACAGCATCATGCAGAACCGGCTCGACTACAACGTGCGCGGCTACAGCACCGGCTTCTATCGGCGCGGGCAGGACTCGGCGGATCTCCTGATGTTCGAGCAGAGCTCGCACAACGTCGTCGCGTACAATTCCGCGACGCACGGCGGCGACGGGCTGTTCCTCTGGGCGGGGCAGAGCACGATGGACTCGGGCGTGGGCGGCGCGAACGACAATCTCTTCTTCGGCAATGACTTCAGTTTTGCACCCACCAACGGGATGGAGGCGACGTTCAGTCGCAACACATTCGTGGGGAACCGCGCGGAGGGGAGCGACAACGGATTGTGGGGCGGGTACAGCTACGAGTCGAGAGTCGTGGGGAACTGTTTCGTGCGGAATCGCGTCGGGATCGCGATCGAGCATGGGCAGGACAACGAGATCGCCTCGAACCGTTTCGAGGGCGACGGCACCGCGATTCGTCTTTGGGGCGACAAGGTGGAGCCCAGTGACTGGGGGTATCCCAGGCATCGCGACACGAACAGCAGGAATGCGCGCATCGCGGCGAACGTGTTCTCGCGAAACAGGGTCGGAGTGAACGCCGCGAACACGCACGATCTCGCGATGGTCGGCAACTCGTTGGCGGCCGTCGATACACCGATGGTGTTCACGGACACCGCCGGAGTTCGAACGGAATCGAATGCCGTGCGTGCGACGAACGATGCGGCGCAAGCCGATCCGTGCGCGTCGATGGGTCCGCTCCCCGCGGAGTACGCGCGACTGGCGCCGCAGGCTGAGGGCGTCACCCCTGAAGTGCCGGCGTCGACCCGGTCGAAGAGCGATCGGTCGGCGATCATCGTGGACGAGTGGGGGCCGTACGACTGGCGCTCGCCCAAGCTGTGGCCGCTGGACAGCACGCGCGCGGTGCCGTTGCGACTGGCGGTGCACGGTCCCGCGGGGCGATGGCGCGTGGTCGGCCGGCGCGGCATCGCGGCCGTTTCCGCGATGTCGGGGCGAATGAACGACACGATTGTGGTGACCCCGCGCGCCGACTCGCTGCACGACTGGCAGGTCACGCTCGAGTACAGGGGCGTGCCGACGGTCACTCCGCGCGGGGCGATCGTGGCGCACAACACCCCGACTCGGTTTTCGTTCGGGACGTTCGAGCCGGCGCAGGAGTGGCAGGTGAAGTTCTTCGCCTGGAGCGACAGCACGGATCCGCGCGGCAAGGCGGGCGACTTCGTGGCGCTGTTGCGCGGCGCGCCGGTCACCACCGCGCGTGCGAGTCGGCTCGACTACATGTGGTATCGTCCGACGATCGCCGGAGTGCCGCAGGCGAAGTGGGCGCTCGAGGCGACGTCAGCCGTCACGCTCTCGCCGGGCACGTACACACTTCGCACGATCAGCGACGACGCGGTGCGCGTATGGGTGGATGGGAAGCTTGCGATCGACGACTGGACGCCGCACGAGTCCGCGGTAGACGCGGTGCCGCTGGCGGACGGGCGGCACGAACTGCGCGTGGAGTACTATCAGCTGGATGGCTGGACCGAGCTCAGGCTCGACATCGTACGCGGAAGGCAGAGAGCGTCCGGGTCGCCGGGCCCGCATTGATGGCGGCGACCCGGACGCGTCAATGCCGCGCGCCGATATTGATGATCAGCACCCACGCGATCATCGCCACCAGCACGACCATCGCGCCCATGAAGAGCTTCGAGCGCAGGTGCCGCTTTTCTTCCGACATTTCGACTCTCCTCAGATTTCGGTCTTTCGGTTGGCGATCATCCGCAGGAAGCCGTTGATGGCCGCATGGAGCAGTGCGTACACCACGATCGCGATGATGATAGGCAGCACGAGCGTGAAGCCGCCCTCGACCGACGGGCTCGGGACGATTCCGCGGAACAGCGCGTAGAGGGGATCCGTTATCGTCTGGATCAACTGCACGAAGCCATTGTTCGAGCGCGCCGCCATCATCGCCAGCACGAGTCGAATCGCGAGCAGCCCGTAGATCAGGTAGAAGATGTAGTCGAT
>Ga0208079_1000589_pt1 | contig 19706 bp, 17 predicted proteins | sample NGESurdeep092012_5_FD_184474 | JGI IMG/M metagenome (GOLD analysis project Ga0208079, IMG submission 184474) | Arctic peat soil microbial communities from Barrow, Alaska - NGEE Surface sample 210-2 deep-092012 (SPAdes) | ecosystem: Environmental > Terrestrial > Soil > Wetlands > Peat ... | reverse complement strand
GTCTTGTCAGTCCCGGGGGCGCTCGTGGGTGGCGATGAAGTCAGCATGGCAGTTTTTCATGAGCTTTCGCGGGCCGAAGGCCCATCCCAACAGACGACACAAGGTGATCGTCTGTCCCACTTCACTGACGCAGTTCGATGCGGTGGCTTTGGCCGTCATCCGCGAGGCGAACCGTGGCTGCGCTGCCTTGCCGCTTTCCATCGTTTTCGAATATTGCGGATGCATTGCGTATATTGCGGATAGGTGATAGCTTGAAGTTGGGAGAACAAGCCATGCTGCACGAACCAATCGCACTGCCCGAATCCGAGGGGACGCAGATCCGGGAGTTGAACCGGATGCTCCAAGGTGGCACGCCCGCGTTGGTCGGCGCCGGCGGCGAGAAACTGGAATTGCCGGACGCTGTTTTCCGTCTGCTCAAGGACATCGTGCGGAACATGCAGTTGGGGCGCGCGATCATTCTGATCCCGGAGAACCAACAACTGACAACGCAACGGGCAGCCGACCTGCTCGGTGTTTCGCGGCCTCATCTCATCAAGCTGTTGGAGGCGGGCGAGTTGCCGTATCACAAGGCCGGCAGTCATCGGCGTATTTATCTCCGGGACCTGGTGGCGTACCAGAAACGGCGCGATGCGGAGCGGAAGCGCGCGCTGGACGGCATTGCGAAAGAAGCCTATGAGGCGGGCCTGTATGACCGCACCGGGATTCCCGACGGCGGCGAAGACGAATGAGGGCCGACTACCGCGTTGTCCTCGATGCGTGCGTGTTGATCCCGATGCCGCTGGCCGATACGCTCCTGCGCATGGCTGAGGCGCCGCGATTGTATTTGCCGCGGTGGTCTAAGCTCATCATGGATGAGGCAACTCGGAATCTCATCGCCAAGTGGGACATGCCCATCGACAAAGCGCGAAAACGCGAGGACGAAATCCGCCGGCATTTTCCCGAAGCGTGGGTAGAAGGATTCCAGCCCCTCATCGATGTGATGACCAACCATCCTGGCGACCGTCACGTTCTGGCGGCGGCCGTCCGCTCCCAAGCGGAGTTAATCGTGACGTACAACAGGCGCCACTTCCCGGCCGATTCCGTTCAGCCGTGGGAAATCGAAGTGCAGAGGCCCTCCACATTTCTGCGTGGGTTATACGATCTGGAGCCGGGCTTGTTCGTGCGCAAGTTACACGAACAAGCGGAGGCGATCGGCGTTCCGCTGGAGGGCGTGCTGCGCAGCCTCTCGAAGAATGTCCCGAACTTTATCGAGTACTTCCGCGAAGAACAAGGCATCGGGTTTGCCGGATAAAGCCGGCCTGCGCGAGCCAACGGCCGGCCTCCTCACGCCGGGACTGTTCTGGCGTCATAGAGCACCTTCCCCTCTCGCACGATCGTCGCCGGCAAGGATGCTCTCACGTGAGCAGCGCGCGCATCGAAGTCGCTGGCCGGCCAGCGAACGACGTCCGCGGCCGTACCCACCCCCCAGAGCGCCCGGTGAACGCCCGGCCGGTAGAGACTCTCCGGCGCATCGTCCGGCAACACCACGCAGAAATCGAGATCGCTATCCGGACCGCCGTCACTGCGGGCGGCGGAGCCGAACAGGTAGATTCGTTCCGGGTGGTAGTAGTCCACCAAACGGCGCGTGATCTCGGCGATGGCCTGGTCCTGCGTCATCCACCTCTATTGTGCACTGAAGCTGGGAGACGGAGCGGAATGCCCCCAGGAATGGGGGCATGGCAGCCTGAAAGGCTACGCTACGGACCTGTCAGCCCCTGGCCTTCGGTGCACTGGTACGAACCGGCGCGCACGTTTTTGAATTCCTGCACTGTGCCGCTGGGCCACTCGATGACCAGGCGGCTGGCGGCGTCGCGCTTGCCGAGCCCGAAGGTCAGGGTCAGTTCGGATTGCGACAGGTAGCTGGAACCGGATTTGACCCGGCGGGATTGCGTGCCATCGGGGGCGAACAAGCGGGCGACCGCGCCGATAGCGTCGCGATTCGATTTGGTTCCGGTCAGGCGCAAGCGCAGTCCCCGGTTGCCGGACAATTGCTCGTTGCGATAGAGGTAGGCCGCGCCCTGGTTGGTGGTGATCAGAAGATCCACCGAGCCATCGCGGTCGAAATCGCCGTAGGCCAGGCCGCGGGCCACCTTGGGGGAAGCGAAACCGGCGCCCGCCTGCGCGGCAACGTCGCGAAAAACGCCCTTGCCATCGTTGAGGAACAAGTGGGGAGGTTGCGCGTATCCCACGTTGCCGTGAATGCGGCGGACGGTCTCATCGATGTGTCCATTGACGGCCACCAGGTCGAGGCGGCCATCCAGGTCGATATCCAGAAACGCGCAGCCGAATCCGAGGCTGGCGCGGGAAGCCTGGCCGACGCCTTCCGCCTGCGCCGCGTCCTTGTAAGTGCCATCGCGGCCGGGGCGGTAGAGGGCCATCATTTCGTTATCGAAGTTGGTGATGGCGATGCTCTCGGCGCCGGAGTTGTCGAAGTCGGCGGTGTCCACGCCCATGCCGGCGCGCGCTTTGCCGTCGTCGCTGAAGGCCACGCCCGCGCGCACCGCAACGTCTTCGAAGGTGCCATTGCGCAAGTTGCGGTAGAGCTTGTTGGGCTGCGTGTCGTTGGCGATCAGGATGTCGAGCCAGCCATCGCGGTCGAAATCCAGCAGGGCTACGCCCAGCGATTTCGACGTGCTGTCGAAGATGCCGCTCTTGGCCGTGACATCTTCGAACGTGCCGTTGCCGCGGTTGCGGAAGAGCCAGCAGGTTTCGCCGTGATAGGCCTCGGGCGTGCAATACGACTTGCGCTTGCCATCCACGCTGCAGAAAACGTCGTGCGCGGCGGACCACTTGACGTAGTTGCAGACCAGCAGGTCGAGCCAGCCGTCGCGGTCGAAATCGAACCAGATGGCCGAAGTGCTGAAGGCGCCGCGGCCTCCCAGACCGGCCTTTTCGGTGACGTCCAGGAAGCGGCCGCGGCCGTTGTTCTGGAAGAGGCGGTTCTGGCCGACGGCGGTGACCAGGAGGTCCGGGAAGCCATCGTTGTTGTAGTCGCCGATGGCCACACCCATGCCGTACATTTCCACTGCCAGGCCGGCGCGCTCGGTGACGTCGGTGAAGGTGCCGTTACGGTTGTTGCGGTAGAGCCGCATGGTGGTGCGCTCGCGGTGGTGATCGGGCCAGTCCATACCGTTGACCAGCAGAATGTCGAGCCAGCCATCGGCATCGTAATCGAAGAAGGCGCAGCCGGGGCCCATGGTCTCGGGCAGGTACTTGGCGCCGAATGCGCCGCTGTTGTGGCGGAACTGGATGCCGGCGGCCGCGGTGACGTCGGTCAGGCGGAAGTCCGGGCCGGGCGCGGAGGCGGCCAGCGCCCGCGCCGCGGCGCCACCCAAAAAAGCCCCACCCAGGAACGTGCGGCGGGTCACGCGATGCTCACCAGACCCTGGCGAATGGCGTAGACCACCAGTTCGGCGGTGTTGTGGATGCCCAGGGTCTGCATGATGTTGGCGCGGTGCACGGCCACCGTGTTGACGCTGAGCGTGAGCACGATCGCGATCTCTTTGTTGGATTTGCCGTGGACGATCAATTGCAGGACTTCGAGCTCGCGCGTGGTCAACTGGAGCGGCGGGCCGGCCGGTTGGTCGAGCGACCCCAGGCGTTGGTCGAGCACCTGCTTGCCGGCCGCCACCTGCTTCACCGCGGCCACCATTTCCAAATCCATGGCGTTCTTCAGAAGGTATCCACGCACGCCGGCCTCCAGGCAGGTGCGAACGTACGAAGCCTCGGCGTGCATACTGAGGATCAGGATGGCGGTTTCCGGCGCCGTCCGCAGGATGTGGCGCGCCGCCACCGCGCCGTTCATGCTGGGCATGGCGAAATCCATGACCACCACGCGCGGCCGGAGTTCGAGAGCGAGTTGTACGGCCTGGTGGCCGTCTTCGGCTTCGCCGACCACGCTAATCGCCGGGTCGTCCTCCAGCATGCGGCGGAAGCCACGCCGCACCAGGCTGTGGTCATCCACCAGGAGCACGGTAATTTGCGGTTCAGTCATGGGTCTCCTGAGGCGTGGCGGGTACGGTGAGCCGGACCAGCGCACCGCCGGAACTGCGATTCTCCAAGTCCAGCAGGCCGTTCACCAGGCCGGCGCGCTCGCGCATCGAGACCAGGCCCATGCCGTAAGCATGCGAGCTTCCGAAGCCAACGCCGTGATCTTCCACTTCGAGCACTACGGCTTCCGGCAGATACCGCAGGCGCACCGCCGCCCGGTTGGAATGCGAATGCTTGGCGATATTGTTCAGCGCCTCCTGCATGACGCGGTAGAGGTGGATGGCGACGGCGCGGTCGATCTCGCGTGCCGCGCCGGACTTCTCGTAGTGTACCTCAATGCCCGTTTGCTTCTGGAAGCCGGGCAGGTATTGATCCAGCGCGCCTTCGAATCCGATTTCATCCAGGATCACCGGATGCAGCGCGTGAGACAGGGTGCGCACCTTGTCGAGAGTGGACTGCACGATTTCCTGCACCTCGCGCAGATCGGCGCGCAGCGCGTCGGGGTCGGCAAGACGCCGGCTGGCGCGCTGCAGCATGGTTCCGATTGCCGTGAGGATCTGGCCGAAATCGTCGTGCAGGTCGCGGGAGATGGAGCGGAAGGTGTTTTCCTGCATGGCGATCAGTTGCTGCGCCAACTCGCTGCGCCGCGCCGAGAGCACCGCCACCTCCTCAAACATGCGCCGGTTGTACTGTACCAGGTAGAGGCTGGTGAGCAGAATCAACACCAGCATGGCCGCCATGAACAGGTAGACGTTGCGCTCCACACCGGCATACACGCCGCGAATGCGGGCTCCGGCCTGTTGCTCGATTTCGTTGTTCTGCACCAGCAGCCGCGCCACGGCGGTGCCGATGGCTTGCTGGCGCGCCTGGAGCGACAGACGGATCAGGGTGCGGGCCTCGGCCTCCTGGCCGCTTTGGGCGAGCGCGAAGATGCGGTCGAGGGCGTCCCAGAATTGGCCTAGCGAGTCGCGCAAGTACTTGCTCTGTTCGGCATCGCGGTCGAGGGGCGACGACTGGGCTTCGCGCACGATGGCGTCTTCGAGATCGGTGCGCAGCCTGCGAAATTGTCCCTGCCAGGCGGTGAGCGGATAGGGCTCGCTGCCCTCCAACATGTCGCGCATGGCCATGCCGAGCGAATTCAGGTTGTTCTGGATGCGCAGCAGGAGGAGGGAATCGGCGCGATTGCGGTCGATGATGCCGCCTTGCAGCCGTTCCAGGCCGCGGAGTTGCATGACCATGTAGCCCGAATAGAGGGCCACCGCGGAAAGCGTGATGGCTAGCCCCGCCAGCAAACGGACGGTAGGAGATCTGGGTTGGGACATAGCGGTCTTACGAAGGGAAGCCTACCATGGTTGGCGGGTGGCTGTCACAGGCGCGGCGCGCGGAGGGTGTGGGGCGGACCCGCGGTCCTGGGGTCCCCACTGGGGACGACGCGCACGCCAGCTCGCGCAGTCCGGATGAAACTGGTTTCGTGGGCGAGGAGCGCGCTCCAGGGGGACCCGCGCGGACCAGGCGTAGGCGTTAATAAACGCGCCCGGCGGGACGTCGCTGCCGATTGCCGGTGCGATGGGCTGTTCTCGCCGGGAATCGGTAAATCCTTGGCGACAAGGGAGGAGCTACTTCCCAAAAGGCAGTTTGCGGACAGATGTGCGGCGGCTGCCGGAGGAATCGCGTATTGGGCAATGCGCGCCGATCGCGCCCTTACGCTCAATATCTATTGGCGGAATGGCTTCCATTGCCTGGCTGAACGTAATGCGCGGTGCAGAGTCTCTACGCTATGGCGCCGCGGGCACCTGCGTGACTTTGTGCAAGGTGGCCACGACCTCGCGCGCCTTTTCGAGCAGCAGTGTGTGCTCCGCGGCGGCGCCCACGAATCGCATGCCGCGATCGGCCCACATCTTCGCCATCGCCACTCCCCGCGTCTGAATCCCGGGTACGACTCCGTGTTTGTGGCAGTTTTCGATCAGGCGTTCGATGGTCGAAACCACCAGGGGGTGATCGAACTGTCCCGGAACGCCCAGAGAAATCGAAAGGTCCGCCGGGCCAACCATTGCAATGTCCACGCCTTTCACCGAGAGCAGCTCATCGGCACGCTCCATGGCGGTGCGAGTCTCGAACTGGACCACCGAGATTACATTTTGGTTAAAGTGATCGACGATCTCGGGGAACGTGTGCGCTTCGTATTCGATCATGGTCGGGTTCACCCCGTACCCACGCTGGCCCACCGGCGGGAACCGGAACCAACTCATCGCTTCGTCGAGAATCTTCGGATCTTCCACGCGCGGGAGGATGACGCCTTGCGCGCCGCCATCGAGGACACGGGCAACCAGCGAGTACAGCAACTCGCCAACCCGCACGATCGGGGTGATACCGGCGCCCACCGCAGCCACCGCGATATCTTGCATCGTTTCCAGAGTGAAAGTACCGTGCTCCATATCGATGAAGACGAAGTCGAAACCGGCGGCGGCAAAAGTCCGCGCGATCTCCGGCGACCGGTAAGCCTGCATCTGGCACCCAAAGACCGTCTTACCCGCAACCAGACGGTCCCGCAAACGATTGACGCGCATTGAGACGTGCTCCTCCCTTGTCCTCTAATCTGGTCCGAACGTTTTTCGCGCCGAATGGTTTGGCGTCCTTGGTGCCGAGCTAAGCTAGAAGTCCACTCTAATCATGAACTCGATTCGGCGTGGGGCGCCGGACCCGACGGCGCCGGTGTTGATGATGCTGGTGATGCGTCCGAAGCCAGACGAAGACAAGTTGCCGTTCGGGTTGGAAAATTGCGGGTGGTTCAGCACGTTGAAGGCCGCCGCCCGAAAGTTCAGGCCCAGGCGCTCGGTTAATTTGAACCGCTTCTGCAGCGAGCTATCGATTTCGTATTTCCCTGGGCCCCGTGCAGCGTAGCGGCCCAGATTGCCCCAGGTTCCGTCGGATGGCGCGGCGAACGCAGCCGGGTTGAACCAGTTGTCGATCGTCCGATTCGCCGCGTAGATGGGTTGGCCGGGCACGTAGTTGGGGCGTTGCCGGGAGGCGTTTCCGTCCGGCAGGGCCGACGCCTTTCGAGTCATCGTGATATCGACCGGCAATCCCGTGCGTGCGCTGGCGATGCCCGCTAGTTCCCAGCCGCCGAGGATCCGCGAAGCCAGGCCGCTGCCGCTCAAGAAGTGCTTGCCCTGGCCGAAAGGCAGTTCATAGACCCCGTTGATTGTTACATTGTGGCGAACGTCGATGCTGGTGCTGCTGCGGTCGCATGCGCGGCACGACATATTCTGGATGGCGACGCTCTCACCGGACCCGATGGAAGCGTCGGTGATGCCGTGCGACCACATGTAATTAGCCTGGAACAGGAGGCCGCGCGTGAACTGCCTCTGCAAGGAGGCCTGCAACGCGTTGAAGTTGTTGTTGCCGTCATTCGCCTTGAGACCGAAAGCGCTGAAGTTGGGCAAAGGCCGCTTTCCGGTCAACGGGTCGATTCGGTTGATGGTGTACTGCGTGAACAGATGATGTCCCTCGCCGCCGACATACCCGACCTGTGCGACAAAGGCCCTCGGCAACTGCTGCTGAATCACAAAATCCCAGTTCTCGTAATACAGGTCCTTGCGATGGCGGTCGATCGCTTTCGGGGAGAAAAGCTGGTTCTTCGGATCGAGGAATGCGGTCAGGGGAAATGACAACGCCGGGAAGTCCGACTGCTGCAGTGAATAGCGCGGCACTGCGCTTTCCGCGGGAGGGCTGAAATCGTCGTTCTGGTTAGCGCCGTAGTAGATCCCAAAACCGGTTCGGATGGTAGTCTTTCCCTTGAACATGGCGGGCGCCCATGACAGCCCTACGCGCGGTCCAAAGTCCTTGGTATTGGGGTCATAGTAGGGCGTGCCTTTTGGACAGTAGCCGCCGCATCCCAGGATGTCCACCACCGCGGAGCGGTTCAGAATCTCGTGAACCACCGAGTAGTACTCATACCGCAGGCCCAGGTTTAGGGTGAGATTGGGCGTGGCTTTGAACTCATCCTGCACGTAGGCCTGGTAGAATGTGCGGCGGTTGCCGACCACGCCTTCGCCCTGGAGGTAAGTTGCCGATGCCGCCGTGTTATTGATGAAATCGGTCGCGGTGTCATAGCTGAGCGATGACGTGGTCAACGTGTTGCCTGAATTATTCAGGCGGATGCGCCGGATATCGACGCCGGTCTTGAAAGTGTGGCGGCCCCGGACCAGCGTCAGATTATCGATGTAGGAAAACGTAGTGCCGACTTCGGTATCGAGCGACGTGTCGACCACACCATCAAAAGGCCCGGGGCTCACGGCCACCGGCGCGGTTCCGTATGTGAAGTTGTGGTAGTTGGCGCGATTCACTCCGAACTTGGTCTCGTTGACCGTGGACGGCGAAAAGATGTGCTGCAAACTTAACACGAAATTGGTAGGGATATGCGGAATCACGTTGTGAGTGCCCAGCGCGTCGGTAGGAACATCAATATATGCGTTATCGACGTTGTAGCGCGCGAACGCGGTCGTCTTGTCCGAGAAGCGGTAGTCGAAACGGAACATGCCCGCGTCCTCGCGGATGGTGTCGGTAGCCACTTTGGTCACCTGATCGGTAATGCTATCAATAGGGGTCTGCCCGATCGGATAGGCGTCCAGAATGGGCTTGAGCACCGGGGACTTCGCGAGCACCTGGGCACGGAAAGCGGCGTTGGGCACGAAGTTGATGAACGTCTGCCCCAGATTTTGGCGCAAGCCCTCGTAGTTGGCGTAGAAAAATGCTTTGTCCTTGACGAAGGCTCCGCCCAAACTCGCGCCGAACTGGTGCAGTGTGAAGGGAGGAAGGGTGGAATCGTCGAAGGGCGAGCGCGCGTCCAACGCATCGTTGCGAAGCGCATAAAACGTGCTGCCGTGATATTGGTTGCCGCCGGTCTTGGAGACTACGTTGACCTGCGCGCCGCCGGCCGCGCCGGTTTCGGCGGTGTAGACGGCCGTGCTCACGCGAAACTCGGCGATGGAATCGAGCGCGATGTTCAAGCGGGTATCTGCTTTCTGGGTCTGCTCCTGCACTCCGCTGGTGTCGATGCCATCGAAGGAGAAATTGCTGTCGTCGAGGGAGTGGCCGTTGAAGCGGATGGATCGCTGCGCGCCGTCGCCGTAGTTAACCGCCCCTGGGGCCAACACCATCAGGGTGGCCCAATTCCGCCCGCTGATCGGGATATCGCGAATCTGTTGCGGTTCCACCAGGCCACCGACTTCGGCTGAGGTCCGATTCAGCGTTTCCAATGCCGCGGACACCTCGACCGACTCGGTGGCGGCGCCGACCTCCAGCCGGGCGTCGATGGTCCGTGGCTGGCCGACGGAAATCTCTACCTGTCCAAAGTCGGTGGACTTGAACCCTTCCTTGGCGATATTGACGGTGTAAGTGCCGATCCCCAGTGCGGGGATCTGATAGATCCCAGTGGCTCCGGTCAACGTCTCGCGTCGCAGGCCAGTAGCCTGCGATACCGCGGCCACCCTTGCGCCTTGAATGAGTGCGCCGGACGAATCGGTGACCGTGCCGCTTAGCGAGGCATAATCCTGCGCCAAGACAGGCAGGGCAAAAAGAAGCGAAACGATCAGGTTTTTGTGGCGTTGAACGTACATGACTACCCCCTCTCAACGAGCTTTCCAAAATTTTCCCCTAAGTATATCAGAAGCAATCTGTAAATCTGATGAAAGGGATTAAAACAGTGCGGTTCGGCACATAACCGCCGGCTACACCCTTGCCGGGCGAGTTCAGGATCGACGCCAAAAGGTCAAGCCGCGGAGGCGCTGCCCGAACGATTGGCGATTTAAACCATAGACGATCAGCCCGACGGACACCGCGATTAATGTGTCGCGCGCCTCGCGTAACGTGCTGTTGGATAGTAACCAGACGCCCAGCACCATAGATACGATTGCCAACGGCACGCCCGCCGGCAGCATGAACGTCGCTTTGGGAGCGCCCGGCCGGCGCCGAAGCACCGGGAGCGCACTGCACGTCACCAGGTATGACCCCAGCCGCGAAACTGTGCTCACAGTGACCAGGGCCATGAAGGATCCGGATAAGGTGAGCACAAGCATGATCGCGGTGGTCGAAAGGACTGCCATGGCAGGCGTGCGGTACCGCTGATGAATGGTGGCCAGGGTGCTGGGCAGGTCACCGCGTTCGGCCATGGCGAAAATCACACGCGAGGCGGACAACACCAAGACGTTGAGATTACCAGCCAACGAGATCACGATTCCTGCCGTGATCATTAACGCTCCCCAGGTGCCCAGGAAATGCGTGGCCGCATCGGCTAGCGGTCGTTGAGAGGTAGACAAGTGGGGCAGCGTACCAATGCATACCACCTGAATTAGAACGTAGAAAACAACGACTGTGGCCATTCCGGTCATCAGTGCCGCGGGGAGGTTCCGGCTGGGATTCCGGGCCTCCCCTGCTGGGATAACGGCCATCTCGAAGCCGGTGAAGGCGTACACCAGAAGCAGAACCGATTGGGAAAATGCGCGGTAGCCCGGTGCAACGGTCAGAGAGAAGCGTGCCGGGTCCAGAAAGAAGAGACCGATGACGATGAAGATGGTTAACGGCAGCAACTTGCCAATAGCGAAGACATTGCTGGCGCTCGCCACTAACCGCACACCCACAACATTGAGCACGGTCAATACGGCTACTACAACTGTCAGGAGGCACGCACGCGCCACGCCGGAGGCCACGCTGGGCACAAACAAGCCGAGGTAGGTTGGCAGCAGAGTGCAATTTGCGGCAAACGACGTAATCCGGGCTATCCACACCAGCCAACCCACGGTGAACCCCAATGCGGAACCGTAGGCTTCAGACGCGTAGAGATAAGGTCCGCCCGTTCCGGAATACCGGCTGGCCACTTCCGCAAAGCTGAGCACGATGGTCCCTACGAACGCCGCGCAAACCACAAACGCGATGATGCTATAGGAACCGGCCAAGCCGAACACTTTGGAGGGGAGGCCAAAGATTCCTGCACCGATGACGCCGTTGAGGACCACGCCGACCAAGTCCCAGCGCCGCAGTGAACGCACCAACCCGAGAGCGGACGTCCGGTCCATAGGCAATAAAGGAAAGGTAACAGATTCTTTCACCGTTGTGCCGCTTTTCGGATTCCGTCCAGGCCACCCTTGTATTGACCAGGAGGCGAAATGCGTTAGCCTGCGCCGCCGGATGTTCGCGCCTGCTCGGGGGCCGAGGTGCTCAAGGTTTCTAGAGCCAGCACGACAATTCGCCCCTGCGCCGAGTGAAATCATGCCGATCCCCTGCGCTCAACGCCCAGCCAGTCGCCCGAGCGAAGGGCGCCCCCGCGACTACCTGTCCGGCCGGAGTGGCAGCGGCTCGCGACCCATGGTGGATCGCCACCACGTTAGCGGCTAGCTAGATGCCAGACGGCGCTCCACTTTCTCGCCGCGCGGGGCAGTGCCGCGGTTGCCGTTCGCGCCTCCACTCGCGAACGGACCGATGCCTTTAGGGTTTGTCGGCAGCGACGGCAGTTTTCGCGCATGGGACTTGCGGAACTGAGCGGAGGTGAGCCCCGAGCGAGTCATAATTGCGCACGTTGGACGGAGCTTTGTTCGTGCAAGCTCACCCTGGCTATCGTGAGCAGCCGCGAAGACATGAACACGGCGATCACCCTCGAAAAACGCCGCAGGGTTTAGAAAGGCCGATAGCTGTCATCGCCCTACTGCAAGTGCTTCACCACGGGTTCGGGCGCGGGGGCGGATTGGTCGCCGGTCAACCAATCCAGCCGTTGCTTGACTTCTTCGGGGCGGGCCTGGCCGAGGATGCGGGCTACCACGCGGTCTTCGGCGTCGAGGAAGGCGGTAGCCGGCGCAGCGCCTGGACCTTCTGGCCGTTGGCATCGCGCAACGTGAGGGCGGCTTTGGGCGCGTCGGCGCACGGCGCCAGCACCGATACCAGCGCCGTCAGGGGAACCAGCCGCCCTATTTCTCCGTGTGCCCCTTGGCAGGCAGGCGGCAGGTGTAGCTCCGCAGCCAAACGTAATCGGCGAACGCGGCGTGGCCATGCGCGCCGAGTATCTTGTCGGGAACGCCGCGGGTGCGGTCGCGGAAGGCCTGCCGCTGAAGAATCATGCCCCACGCCGCTACCGGGTTGGATGGAGTAGTCCGCCGTGACCACGCTCGGCGTGGTTGCCGTAGCCGTGGTGAGCACGTTGTCCTTGCCGGCGGGCGACTGCACACCGCAGCCGGCGCTGAGGCTGCCGCGTCCGGCGCGGCGCGGATTCCAGAGCCAGCCCTGCGCCACCAGAGCGCTATCGCCAAGTCCCGCGGCGTGGGTGGTGGCGAAGGAGTTAGTTGTTCGAGCGGCGGCTAGCACGTGGCGGGGAAACGTGTTGTGCCTTGGCAATTCCGGAACGGGGCGTCAAGAGGTCATGGCGCGGGACGCCGGCTAGAAAGCCGTCCCCAGAGGGGACCCCAGCCAGGATAGGCTGCCGCACCTAGCGGACATCTACCTAATATCGCCGAAGTGGACGTTTTCCGGAACGCTCGGCGTGTCGAGGAGTTGCAGGGTGGTGGCAGGGCCGAGGTTGGCGGGATCGGTCCAGGAGCGGAGGGCCCAGACGAGCTTTTTGGCGGGAGTGAATTCCAGGGCCTGCACGGGCGTGTTGGCGGGGTTGACGGTGGTGCTCCATTGGTTGACCCAATTGTTGACGAGGGTGTTGCCGTTGGGGAGGCGGGTGGCGATCTGGAAGCCGTCGATCTTGTAGCCGGCGATATCGTCCTGCTTGAGTTCCCAGACCGTTTGGCCTTTGGGGTCGACTTCGACGATCAGCTTTTTGTTAGTGGTGATGAGGGTGTTGCCGTTGGGCAGGCGGCTGGCCGACCAGGGGCTCTCGATAGCGAAGGACCAGACCTCCTTGCCGTGGGAATCGTACTCGGCGACCTTCTTGTTGTCCATGTGGGCGACCAGGATGGTTCCAGCGGGAGTGAGGCGGGCGTGGCGGAAGTGGCCGTGGACGCTTTTGGGATTGCCGGTAGGGAGCGGGAACTCGCGCACGGTCTGGTTGGTGGCGATGTTGACCACGCGCAGGATGGCGGGGTCGCCGTTCTGAATGAAGACGACGTGCTTCGTGCCGATCGGTTGGGCGGTGTGGACTTCGGCGCCGGCGGGGGCGTCGTAGGACCAGAGGAGTTTCTTGTCGGGCGTGATGAGGGTGACGCCGAACTGGTGGGCGAAGAGGATGTTGCCGTTGGCGAGAAGGACGGCGTCGCTGATTTCGCCTTTGCTCGTGGCGTCGATGTAGGACCAGGCGATTTGTCCTTTTTTGACGATGAACATTTGGTGCTGTTTTTGTTCGCCGGCGTAGAAGAAATCGTGTTGGGCGAGCCCGTTGCCGGGCAACACGGCGGGGGCTAACGCTGCGTCCTGGGCGAAGAGGGGCGCGGCGAGAAGGAGGATGAGTGGTCTGGCAGTCATGATCGGGTCTCGACTTAGGGTAGCAGAGGTGGGACAGACGATCGGGTTTTGTCGTCTGTCAGACTGCGTGTTTTGGCGTGGCATGACAGACCACCAAAGGCGATGGTCTGTCCCACCGGGTTTGAGCCCTCTGTCACGGCTACCAAGCTTCGCCGGCGGGGAAGACGTTGGTGTAGAAGGCGCGGGTACGCGGCTCCTGGAACATGTGGCTCACCTGTTCCACCCAGGCGTTGTAGTGCGCGGTCTGCTTATGTTTGGCGGGGGCGTCGTCGTCGCGATAGACCTCGTAGAGGACGAATTTCGACAGGTCGTCCTGCTGCTGCAGGAAATCGAAGCGGGCTACGCCGGGTTCTTTGGCGCTGTTTTCGGCGTTGATGGCGGTGGCCTGCTTGAAGGCGTCGATGAACTCCGCTTTGACGCGCGCATGGACGATGAGGATGTGCATGCTTCTATAATAGGACCGCTATGTTGCGTATCGTATGGCTCGCGCTGATTGGCATGTTGGCAGGAGCCGCCCAGGCGCAGACCTCGTGGCGGCTGGAATGGGCGGATGAATTCGACGGGCCTCTGAACTCGGCGCCGGACCGGGCGAAGTGGACGCGCGATCTGGGGCAGACCGGCTGGGGCAACAAGGAACTGGAGAATTACACCAACTCCACGGATAACGCGTTCTTGGATGGCGCGGGGCATCTGGTCATCCAGGCCATCCGAACCCCCGAGGGCGGGTACACGTCGGCACGGCTGAAGACGCTGGGCCTCGCGGCATTCACCTACGGCAAGATCGAGGCCCGCATACAAATCCCTTATGGACAGGGGATCTGGCCGGCGTTCTGGATGCTGGGCGAGGATATCGGGAAGAACGGGTGGCCGCGCCGCGGTGAGATCGACATCATGGAGAACATCGGCAAGGAGCCGGCGACGGTTCACGGCACGGTGCATGGTCCGGGCTATTCGGGCGGGAAGGGAATCGGCGCGCCCTATGCGCTGGCTGCGGGCCGCTTCGCCGACGCGTTCCACGTATACACGGTGATTTGGGAGCGCGAGAGCATCGAGTTTCTGGTGGACGGGAAGTCTTACAAGCGGATCACGCCGACGGATCTGCCGGAGGGCGCCAAGTGGGTGTACGATCACGCGTTCTTCCTGCTGCTGAACCTGGCGGTGGGAGGAGGTTGGCCCGGGAATCCCGACGCGACCACGGAATTCCCGCAGCGCATGACGGTGGATTACGTGCGCGTGTACAGGCGGCAGTGAAGCGAAGAACGCCGGCAAGGACGCCGACGTTGCAGCCTGAAAGGCTACTCTACATGATTCAGAGCGTCTGCGTGTACTGCGCTTCGAGCAACCGGTCATCGGCGATCTATCTGGATGCGGCCGGGCGCCTGGGAAGGATCCTGGCGGAGAACGGGATCACGATTGTCTACGGAGGGAGTCGGCTAGGGTCGATGGGGCGTCTGGCGGCGGGGGCGCTGGAGGCGGGCGGGAAGGTGATCGGTGTGCTGCCGCGATTCATGGACGACCTGGAATGGGGGCATGGCGCGCTGAGCGAACTGCGCATCGTGGACGATATGCATGAGCGGAAGCGCGTCATGCTGGAGCTATCCGGGGCGGCGATCGCGCTGCCTGGCGGGTGCGGCACGCTGGAGGAACTTTTTGAAGCGATCGCGTGGAAGCGGCTGGGGCTCTACTTCGGTCCGGTGGTGCTGGTGAACGTCAACGGATTTTTCGATCCGTGCATCGAGTTGCTGAACCGCTGCGTGGACGAGCGGTTCATGGACGAGAAGCATCGCGCGATGTGGAGCGTGGCGAGCGATCCGGAGGGCGTGATGGAGACCTTGCGGCGGGCTGGGGAATGGAGTAGGGACGCGCGGGATTTCGCGGCGTTGCGGTAGGCGGGGCGGAGACTCTCCAGCGGTGGTATGCTCACGGAAGGCGCGAGCGGATGATTCACAAAAGTGCAGGATGGCGGGTGGTGGCGGGTACGCTCTTGGTCCTGACGTCTCTGGTGGCTCAACGGCCGTTCCGCCAGTACCCCGGAAACGAGTATAACGATTTTCCCCTGCCGCCCGATTATCAGGATAAGGCCGAGTGGGCGTTCGGGCGCCTGATGTACCCGCCGGCCATGTACGGCGGACGCGGCTTCGGGAGGGGGCGCTTCCGCGGCGGCGACTGGACGCAGGGATATTCCAGTTGGACCACGGACTATCCGCGCTCCGACCGGCATTTCTCCGAGGCCATGCGGCGGCTGACGCGGGTCCACAGCCGTAGCGCGGAGCAGCCGGTGAATCTGGATGAAGGCGATGCCTACGACTGGCCGTTTCTCTATGCCGTGGAGGTGGGCCACTGGCAGCTCACCGATGCGCAGGCCAAGGCGCTTCGCGAATTCATCGACCGCGGCGGGTTTTTCATGTGCGACGATTTCCATGGCACCCGGGAGTGGGAGGTCTTCCAGGAAAGCATGCGGCGCGTGTTTCCCGACCGGCCGATTGTGGACCTCAAGAACCAGGACGCGATCTTCCACACGATTTACGACCTGGACGACCGGTATCAGGTTCCGGGCGCGCAGTACATCCGCAGCGGCCGAACCTACGAGTACGATGGATACGAGGCCAAGTGGCGCGGCATCTACGACGACCACGGCCGCTTGATTGTCGCCATCTGCCACAACATGGACCTGGGCGATTCGTGGGAGCACGCGGACAATCCGCAGTACGCGGAAAGATTCTCGGCGCTGGGCATACGGATCGGGATCAACTACGTGGTTTACTCGATGACGCACTGAGGGGTGCGTGGAATTTGAAGCATGCGCTTCAACGCAGAGACGCGGAGATCGCAGAGATAAGCGCGGAGAAAACCAAAAGCAAGCTGGACGCGTAAGCGCTGCTTTTCGAGTTGGGGGGAACGGCCGGTTCGAGTGTCTGGATGGAATTGGACAACGTGCGGTTTTAATGATTATGCCGTTTCAGTAGGAAGAATGCCCCCATGAATGGGGGCATGGCAGCCTGAAAGGCTACGCTACGCGAGAGTGTACGAAGGAGGTCTTCACATGGTGGATCGCAGAGATTTCTTAGCAGCCGCGGCGGCGGCTGTCATGGGGAGCGCGGAAGCCGCTCCGCAACTGGCGGCAAATGGCGGCACGCCGGTGCGCGCCAAGCCGCTGGGCGGCGCCAATTGGGGGCCGCAATACTACGACGGCAAGGAGCAGCGGCAACTGGAGGAAGTGCTGGAAAGCCGCAATCCGTTCCGCTTCAGCAACCCGCTGGACAAGTCGAAAGTCGCCTTGTTTGAGAACGAGTATGCCGCGCGCATGCAAACCAAATATGCGCTGGCGGTGACTTCCGGAACCGCCGCGTTGCATGTTGCGATGGCGGCGCTCGAAGTGGGCCCGGGCGATGAAGTGATTCTGCCCGCATGGACGTGGTACTCGTGCTACAACACGGTGATCCAGGCCGGCGCGCTGCCGGTGTTCGCCGAGATCGATGAGAGTTTCAACATCGACCCCAAGGCGATCGAAGCGCTGATCACGCCGCAGACCAAGGTGATCATGGCGGTGCACCTGCAAGGCAATCCGGCCGACATGGACCCGATCCTCGGGATCGCGCGCAAACACCGGCTCAAAGTTCTGGAGGATGGCAGCCAGAGCGTGGGCGCGAGTTACCAGGGGAAGCCGCTGGGGTCGATGGGCGACATCGGGATCTACAGCCTGCAACAGAGCAAGACGATTACGGCGGGAGAAGGCGGTGCGCTGGTGACCAGCGATCCTTATTTGTACGAACGAGCCTGCCGGTTCCACGATGTGACGGTGCGGCGCGACTTTCCGAGCAAGCTGGGCTTCATCCCGGGGCTGAATTACCGGATGAACGAATTCACCGGCGGGGTGCTGCTGGCGCAATTGCGCAAGCTGGACACGATCATCGGCGATGTGCGGCGCAACGCGCGCCGCGTGTATGGCGGGATTGGCGACTTGCCGGACGCGCATCGGCGGCATCTGCCGGATCCCGACGGCGAACTGGGCACGGGAATTTTTCTGGGGTTCCGCACCAAGGAAGAGCGCCAGCGTTACGCAGACGCGATGAAGGCGGAGGGCGTCCCGGTGGCGGGTCCGGGCGGCTCGGTGATTTTGCCGATTGTGCCGGAGATCGAACAGAAGGTGACGGTGACGCCGCGCTGGCCGAGCTTCAGTTCCGACCGGGGGAAATCCATCCGCTATGGCCGCGAGTGCTGCGCGCGCACGATCGATATTCTGAGCCGCTTTGCGGGCGTGATGATGAACCCCAAGTACACGGAGCGGGACACGGCAGATGCCATCGCGGCGGTGCGCAAGGTCCACCCGGCAATCGTCCGGGCGTAGGAGGGGGCGCACCATGAAGAGCATTTTCCTGTTGGCCCTGATTGCCGCTCCGCTGGGCGCGGCCGGAATGCGCGCCGGTGTGGCGCGGGTGGACATTACGCCGCGGGGGCCGATCTGGATGTCGGGGTATGCCAGCCGGAATCATGCCTCCGAAGGCGTGCGGCAGACGCTGTGGGCGCGGGCGCTGGCGATCGAAGCGGGGTCGGGCGGACGCGTGGCGATCGTGACCACGGACCTGGTGGGTCTGCCGGCCGAGGTGTCCGGGCAGGTGGCGGCGCGCGTGCGGCGGCAGTTTGGAATCGAACGAGCGCGCCTGCTGCTGAACTCTTCGCACACGCACACCGGGCCGGTGGTCTGGCCGGCGCTAGCGACCATGTTCGACGGGCCGCCCGCCGAAGAGGCCAAACTTCGCGAATACGCGGCGCGCCTGGTGGACGATCTGGTGTCGGTGATTGGCAAAGCGGTCGCCGATCTTTCACCGGCCGAGGTGGCCTACGGTTTTGGGGAGGTAGGGTTCGCCATCAACCGGCGCGAGCCCACGGCCAACGGCGTCAAGATCGGGGTCAACCCGTCCGGGCCCAGCGACCACGAGGTCCCGGTTTTGAAAGTGTCCGCGCCGGACGGCCGCGTGCGCGCCATCCTGTTCGCCTACGCCTGCCACAACACCACGCTGGGCGGAGACTTCTATCAACTCACCGGCGACTACGCGGGCTTCGCGGAGGCGAGGCTGGAAAGCGATTACCCCGGGGCCACCGCCCTGTTCATGGAGTTGTGCGGCGGCGATCAGAATCCGAATCCGCGCAACACGCTGGTGTTGGCCGAGCGGCACGGCGAGGCGCTGGCCGGCGAGGTGCGGCGCGTTTTGGCGGGCGCGCTCTCGCCGGTGGGCGGACGGCTGCGCGTCTCCTTCGTAGTGACCAGCCTGCCATTCGCCCGGCGGCAGCGCGCGGAATACGAGGCGGACCTGAAGAACCCCAAGGCGTCGGGCTCGCTGGTGCGGCGGGCACGGCGGATGATCGAGGCGATGGACAGCGGACATCCGGTTCGGGAAGTGTCGTACCCGGTGCAAGCGGTTCGCTTCGGCAAGGACTTGACGCTCGTGGCGCTGGGTGGCGAGGTGGTGGTGGATTACGATTTACGCGCCAAACGCGAGTACCTCGGCGAGCCTCTGATGGTGGCCGGGTACTCGAACGCGGTGATGGGTTACATACCGTCGGAGCGGATCTTGCGCGAAGGCGGATACGAAGCTGTGGACAACCTGATCTACTACGGGCAGCCGGGTCCGTTCGCGCCCGGCGTGGAGGATCGCGTGTTCGACGCCATCCACAAGGCGATGAAGAAGGTCGGGCGATAGCAGGGAAGCCCATTCACCGCGGAGACACAGAAACTTGCGCAACCGGTGGTCACCTATCGGCCGGGGCGATAGATGCCGCCGCCGAGCGCGCGCATCATTTTGCCCCAAAGCGCCTGGCTCAGCTCGTCTTCGTCGGCGGCGCGCACGGGGACGACTTCGAGGTGCAATCCGGCCATTTCGTCGGTGGTGGCGGGTCCCCATGTGATGCGCGCGGGCGGGTGGTTGGGATTGCGCGGATTGGCGGCGGAATTATCGTAGGTGAATTCCATTTCGACGCGCGTGTCCTCGGGCAGGCGGATGGGCGCGGCGTAGCGATACTGGCGCTGCCAGTTGAAATTCCAATCGGGAATGCGCAGCAGGGTGCGGCGCGCGCCATCGGGGAGGACGGCGTAGGCGTACATGGTTTTGCAGACGTAGTGGGCGTGGGGGATGATGCCGATGGCGTCGACATCGACGGGGATGGTGAAGTGGTCGGTCACCTGGAAGGCGGTGGCGCCGGGCGGGATATCGATGCGGTTGGAG
>Ga0208079_1000584_pt1 | contig 19816 bp, 19 predicted proteins | sample NGESurdeep092012_5_FD_184474 | JGI IMG/M metagenome (GOLD analysis project Ga0208079, IMG submission 184474) | Arctic peat soil microbial communities from Barrow, Alaska - NGEE Surface sample 210-2 deep-092012 (SPAdes) | ecosystem: Environmental > Terrestrial > Soil > Wetlands > Peat ... | reverse complement strand
AAAATCACTTCGGAATCGGTGACACCCCTGAAATCAGCGTTCGTATTCTCTATCAATAGCTTACGATACGCCCTCGGGGAAATTGCCGGACAGCAATGGGATTATCAGTATAATTCGGCTCCAACTCTCTGCTCTCTGCCCAATATTATGGGCAGTTCCCGCTTTACCAAGTATGTTCATGGGCATGAGTGGGCGGCTGCCGCCGTACCGGCAGCCAAAAATCGCGCGCAAATGTCGAAGAAACGTGTTTCGCCCATTCAGATGTCGAAGAAAACCGTCTCGTTATCGCCCTGGACGCGGATGTCGAAGCGGTAGACCGGCCGCTCGCCGCGCGTCTCCTTGTGGGCAATGAGAGTCCCGCGGCGCTCCCCCGGCACCAGCGCCAGGATGGGATCGGCGTCGTTTGCCGCCTCGTCGGCGAAATAGAGCCGGGTGTAGACCTGCCGCAACATGCCGCGCGAGAAGATGCAGACCACGATATGCGGCGCCTGCGGCTTGCCGTCGGGGCCGGGCACCACGCCAGGCTTGACGGTGTCGAAGCTGTAGACCCCGGCCTTGTCGGTGGCGGAGCGGCCGAAGCCGGTAAATTTCGCATTCGGACGCGGTTTCTCGCCACGCGCATGGGCGTAGCGGCCTTGCGCGTCGGCCTGCCAGATCTCGATCATGGCGTCGTTGATCGGCTTGCCGTCGCCGTCGAGCACGCAGCCCTCGATGTGGATGCGCTGGCCGCTGGCGTCCGGCGTCACCAAATCGGCGCCGACGGTTTCCTTCCAGTCGTAACCCGGGTTCGGCTTCCAGTCGCAGCGGTTGTGCGGCGCCAGGCCATAGGCGAAGAACGGGCCGACGGTTTGTGAGGGCGTGATGTCCGACATTAGTGTTTTTCCGTATTTACTGGGGTCTGTTCGCGCCCGCGCAGCACGATGTCGAAGCGGAAGCACAGCGCCCAGTCGGGAACCGTGTTTTCCAGATCGAAGCTGGAGACCATGCGCATGCGCGCCTTCTCGTCGGTCACCGAATTGAAGATCGGATCGAACGGGAACAGCGGGTCGCCGGGAAAATACATCTGCGTCACCAGCCGAGTCACAAACGACTGGCCGAACACCGAGAAGTGGATGTGGTTGGGGCGCCAGGCATTGGGATGATTGCCCCACGGATAGGCGCCGGGCTTCACGGTGATGAATTTGTAATGGCCGTTCTTGTCGGTGACGGTGCGGCCGGCGCCGGTGAAGTTCGGATCGAGCGGGGCCGGATGCTGGTCGACATTGTGCACATAGCGGCCGCAGGCATTGGCCTGCCAGATTTCCACCAGCGTGTCGGCGATCGGGCGCTTGTCCTCGTCGTAGACGTGGCCGTGCACGATGATGCGTTCGCCGAGCGGCTCGCCCTTGTGCTGCTTGGTGAGATCGTGGTCGCCCTCCTGCACCGCGTCGTGGCCAAACGCAGGTCCGGTGAGCTCGGACAGCGTGTGCGGCACGATGATCAGCGGCTTCGACGGCGAGCGCTTGACCGTGCTGCGGTACTCGGGCGAGAGGTGCTTGGGATAAACACTCAAGCTTTCCCTGGGAAAAACCAGCATCATTGTTGTTATTCCTTCTTATCCTACAGCGTGATCCATTGCAGCTGATTCAGGAGACACGTTCAAGAGCGAGCGACACGCCCTGGCCGACACCGACGCACAAGGTGGCAAGCGCGCGCTTGCCGCCACGTTCTTCCAGGCCGTGCGCCGCCGTCAGCGCCAGCCGCGCGCCCGACATGCCGAGCGGATGGCCGAGCGCGATGGCGCCGCCATGCGGATTGACGTGCTCGGCATCGTCGGCAAGCCCGAGCTGGCGCAGGCAGGCTAGCGACTGCGAGGCAAAGGCTTCGTTGATTTCGATCAAATCATAGTCGGCAATCTTGTGCCCGAGGCGCGCCATCAGCTTACGGGTGGCCGGCACCGGGCCGATGCCCATAATGCGCGGCGGCACCGCCGCCGAGGCCATGCCGAGGATGCGCGCCCGCGGCGTCAATCCGTGCGCCTTCACCGCCGCTTCCGAGGCGAGGATCATCGCGGCGGCGCCATCATTGACGCCGGACGCATTGCCGGCGGTGATGGTGCCCGGATTGCGCACGAACGGCTTGAGCTTGGCGAGCTGGTCGAGCGTAGTGTCGGGCCGCGGATGCTCATCCTTGTCGACCTTGACCGTCTCGCCCTTGCGGCCGGCAATCTCGACCGCGACGATCTCCTTGCTGAAATAGCCGGAGGCGATCGCCTTGCCGGCGCGTTGCTGCGAGCGGATCGCGAAGGCGTCCTGGTCGGCGCGGGTGATCTGGAATTCTTCCGCGACGTTCTCAGCCGTGTCCGGCATGGAATCGACACCGTATTGCTGTTTCATCAGCGGATTGATGAAGCGCCAGCCGATGGTGGTGTCGTAAATCTCGGCCGCGCGCGCGAACGCCTCGGCGCTCTTTCCCTGCACGAATGGCGCGCGCGTCATCGATTCAACGCCGCCGGCAATGGCGAAGTCCATTTCGCCGGCACGGATGGCGCGCGCGGCGGTGCCGACCGCATCAAGTCCCGACGCGCACAGACGATTGAGCGTCACGCCCGGCACGCTGGCGGGAATGCCCGCCAGCAGCAGCGCCATGCGCGCCACGTTGCGGTTATCCTCGCCGGCCTGGTTGGCGCAGCCGAAAAATACGTCGTCCAGCTTTTCCCAATCGATCTTGGGATTGCGCGCCATCAGCGCCTTGATCGGCGCGGCGGCGAGATCGTCGGTGCGCACCTTGGCGAGCGCACCGGCATAGCGCCCGATCGGCGTGCGCACCGCGTCGCAGAGAAAAACGTCCCGGCTCATGTTGCTACCTTCCTCATGCCGCTTCGGAATGCGCGCGATTGGTGCGCGCATGCAGGTCGCGCAGCACTTCGAGCTCGCGCGCGGTCGGCGGCGGCGTCTCGGCCACCTGAGCGGCAAACGCAACCTTCCAGCCAGTATTCTCCTGGATCTGCGCGCGGGTGACGCCCGGATGGATGGAGACGACGGTCATCTCCTTCGTCTCCGGATCGGGCGCGAACAGCGCCAAATCAGTGATCAGCCGCGTCGGCCCTTTGGTCTTGATGCCGAGCTTGGCGCGCGAGTCGCCGCCGCTACCATGGCCGACCGAGGTGACGAAATCGAGCTTCTCCACAAAGCTGCGCTTGCCCTGCGCCATGATGATGAAGATCTCGCCGCAGGAGGTGGCGATTTCCGGCGCGCCGCCGGCGCCAGGCAGCCGCACCTTCGGTTTGTCGTAGGGGCCGACCACCGTGGTGTTGAGATTGGCGTATTTGTCGATCTGCGCGCCGCCCAAAAATCCGACTTTGACCCGTCCGCCCTGCAGCCAGTAGCGGAACATTTCCGGCACCGACACGGTGGTCAGCGCGGTCTCGCACAATTCGCCGTCGCCGATTGAGAGCGGCAGGATGTTGGGCTTGGTGGCGAGCGTGCCAGATTCGTAAATGAGCGTAATGCCGGGCGTGTGCGTGAGCCGCGCCAGGTTCGCCGCCGCCGACGGCATGCCGATGCCGACGAAGCAGACGTCGTCGTTCTTCAGCGCGCGCGCCGCCGCGATCGTCATCATCTCGTTCGGCTTATAGTCGGCCATGATCGTCCTCTATTCCGCCGCCGCGCGGACTTTGCGCGCATGCTTGGCAAAGGCCTCGGGGCCTTTCTCCAGAACGTTCTCTTTCATCCAGGCCAGGAAGCTGTCGCGCTCGCGCGCGATCCCGTCCCATTCCTTGTAGAAGCTGTTGTGGCGCGGGTAATAGCCCTGCGCATAGGACGGATAGGCGCCGCCCGGGACATCGACCACGTGGCCGATCGTCCAGTGCGGCAGTATTACCGCATTGAGGCTGCGCGGGCCAAAATCGTCGACGATCTCTTCCACCGTCACCACCGAGCGCTTGGACGCCAGCACGGCTTCCTTCTGCACGCCGAGCACGCCCTCGATCAGCACATTGCCGGCCTTGTCGGCGCGCTGCGCATGGATCACCGCCACGTCGGGCCGGTGCGCTGGGATAGCCGCGAGTTCCTCGCCGGTGAACGGACAGGTCACGCGCTTGATCTTGGGATTCACCTTCGGCAGGTCGCCGCCGATATAGCCGCGGAAGATGGCACAGGGGAGTCCCGCCGCGCCGGCCTCATAGGCGTTGGCCATGGCGGCGTGCGAATGCTCTTCCAGTTCCAGCTTGTGCGGCCAGCCGTTCTCCACCGCATCACGCAGGCGATGCAGCGAGCCGACGCCCGGATTGCCGCCCCATGAAAACACGAGCTTGTCCACGCAGCCCATGCCAATGAGCTGGTCGTAGATCAGGTCCGGCGTCATGCGGATCAACGTAAGATGCTTGCGGCCCTGGCGGATGATCTCATGGCCGGCGGCATGCGGAATAAGGTGGGTGAAGCCTTCCAGCGCCACCGTGTCGCCGTCGCGAACGGCATCCTTGATGGCTTCGGCAAGAGACGAAATACGCGCCATGCAGACTGCTTCCCGGTTGCGGTCCCGTATTTACGGCTGCTGCTCGGCAGGGTCAAATAGGCTCGTCCGCGGTTCATTGAAGGGTTCGCCATGCTCTCGCCCTCGCCGATTTTCACAATTCGCGCCGAACTCGAGGCCATCATGAATTTGGGCCGCACGCCCTATGGCGAGCGGCGCGTCATCGGCATTCTCGGCGGAACCGTGCGCGGCCCGAAGCTCAACGGCCGCATCGTTCCCGGCGGCGCCGACTGGCAGATCGTGCGCAGCGACGGTGCCGCCGACATCCAGGCGCGCTACATCATCGAAACCGACGCGGGCGCGCGCATTCTGGTATCCAGTGAAGGTCTGCGGCATGGTCCGCCCGCGGTCATGGGACGGCTGGCACGGGGCGACAGCGTCGACCCGGCTCTTTATTATTTCCGCACCGCGATGCGGTTCGAGACCGCCGACCCGTCGGTCGACTGGCTCAATCGCATTCTCGCTCTGGCGCGGGGCGCGCGCGAGGCCCGCACAGTGCGGCTCGATGTCTATGAGGTGGAATAATGGCGGCGGACCGGCTCGACATCACACTTCCCGCCTCGCTTGCCGCCGAGCGGCAGGGCGATATCGCCATCCTGCGGCTGGCGCGGCCGCAGAAGCGCAATGCGCTCGACGACGAAACCATCCTCGGCATCGAAACCTTCTTCACGTCGCTGCCGGACGGCATCGGCGCCGTGCTGCTGCACGGCGAGGGCGAGCATTTCTCCGCCGGCCTCGACTTGAGCGAGCTCGAGGAGCGCGACATCAAGCAGGGCATCGCCCATTCCGGGTTGTGGCATCGCGCCTTCGAAAAGATCCAGTTCGGCAAGGTGCCGGTGGTCGCGGTGCTGCACGGCGCGGTGGTCGGCGGCGGGCTGGAACTCGCGGCCGCCGCGCATGTGCGCGTGGCCGAGCGCTCGGCCTATTACGCGCTGCCCGAGGGCAGCCGCGGCATCTATGTCGGCGGCGGCGGCTCGGTGCGGCTGCCGCGGCTGATCGGCGTCGCGCGCATGATGGACATGATGCTGACCGGCCGCATTTACTCGGCCGAGGAAGGCCAGGCCATGGGGCTGACCACCTATCTGGTCGAACCCGGCCAGGGTATGGCCAAGGGCCTCGAACTCGCCAACCGCATCGCCGGCAATACGCCACTGACCAATTTCGCGGTCATGCACGCGCTGCCGCGCATTGCCGAGATGGAGCCCGCCAGCGGCTATGCGGTGGAGGCACTGATGTCGTCGATCGCCCAGGCCGACGGCGAGGCCAAGGCCCGGCTCAAGGACTTCCTGGAGAAGCGCGGCCCGAAAGTGACGCGCTCTTGAGGGACCTGATGGCAAACCCGCTCCGAGACGTCGCAAAAGCTGCCGCGCCCTTGCGTCCGGTGCGGCTGGGCGCGCTCGATGCCGTGCTGGAGCGGAGCGCCGACGGCACCATCCATATCCGCAGCGCGCAGGTGCTGGCGCCCTATCACAGCAAACTGAGCGAGCCGCTCGAACATTGGGCCAAGGCCGCGCCCGAGCGCGTGTTCTTAGGCCAGCGCGACGCGCAAGATCGCTGGCGCACGCTCAACTATGCGCAAGTGCTTAGCGACGTGAAGCGCATCGGTGCAGCGCTGCTGCGCCGCGGGCTCACCGCCGAGAAGCCGATCGCGATCATCTCGGGCAACGACATCGAGCACGCGCTGCTGGCGCTGGCGGCGCTGTATGTCGGGATTCCGTATGCGCCGATCTCACCGGCCTATTCGCTGATGTCGAGCGACTTCGGAAAATTGCGCATGATGATCGACTTGCTCACGCCGGGCCTGGTGTTCGCCAATGACGGCGGACCGTTCGCCCGCACCATCGCTGCGGCCGTGCCGAACAGCGTCGAGCTGGTGGTGACGCGCAACGCGCCAGCCGACCGCAAGGCCACGCTGTTCGCCGATCTCCTCGGTGCGGAGGACGCTATGAGCGTCGCCGCGGCCAACGCTCAGGTCATGCCCGACACCATCGCCAAATTCCTGTTCACCTCCGGCTCCACCGGTAGCCCTAAGGCGGTGATCAACACCCACCACATGCTGTGCTCGAACCAGGCGATGATCGCCGCCGGCTTCTGTTTCGTCGCCGACGAGCCGCCGGTGGTGGTGGACTGGCTGCCCTGGAGCCACACCTTCGGCGGCAATCACAACTTCAACATGATGCTGGTGAACGGCGGCTCGCTTTATATCGATGACGGCAATCCGACGCCGCCGGGCGTGCCGAAGACCGCGCGCAATCTGCGCGAGATCGCACCCACGATCTATTTCAACGTGCCGAAAGGCTACGAGGCGCTGCTCCCGCATTTCCACGCCGACGCGCAGTTGCGCAAGAACTTCTTCAGCCGGCTGAAGGTGCTGTTTTATGCCGGCGCCGGCCTCAACCAGACCACCTGGGACGAGCTGACGCGGCTCGCGATCGAGACCACCGGCGAGCGCATTATTTTTCTAACCTCGCTCGGCTCGACCGAGACCGCGCCGCTAGCGCTGGCCTGCAGCTGGGATTTCGACCGGCCGGGCAATATCGGGCTGCCGGCGCCGGGCGTCAAACTCAAGCTGGTGCCGAACGAAGGCAAGCTGGAAGCTCGCCTGCGCGGTCCGCACATCACGCCCGGCTATTGGCGGCAGGATCATCTCACGCGCGAGGCCTTCGACCAGGAAGGCTTCTACAAATTGGGCGACGCGCTGAAATTCGTCGACCCCAATGACCCCGGCAAGGGCCTGTTGTTCGACGGCCGCATCGCCGAGGACTACAAGCTCTCCACTGGCACCTGGGTGAGCGTCGGGCCGCTGCGCGCGCGCTTCATCGATCTTTTCGCGCCCTATGTGCGCGACGTGGTGTTCGCCGGCCCCGACCGGGACGATATCGTGGCGCTGATGATTCCCGACATCGAGGCCTGCCGCAAGCTCGCACCCGGTCTTGCACCCGACGCGTCGGCCGCGGCCGTGCTCGACGACGTCCGCCTGCGCGCAAAATTCGCCGATCTGCTCAACAAGCTTGCCGCCGCGAGCCCGGGCAGCTCGACGCGCGTTATGCGTGCCATTCTGATGGCGGAGCCGCCGTCCATGGACAAAGGCGAGATGACCGACAAGGGTTCGATTAACCAGCGTGCGGTGCTCAAGAGCCGTGCGGCTTTGGTCGAGGAGCTTTACGCCACGCCGCTGTCGGCGCGGATCATCGCGATCGCGGAGCCGACACGATGACGGGCAAGCGCGCGCTCGGCGCAAATTTCGAGGATGCCTGGCTCATCGACGGCGTACGCACGCCGTTCGCCGACTATAACGGCGCGCTGGCGCAGGTGTCGCCGATCGACCTCGGCATCAAGGCGGCGCGCGCGGCGTTCAAGAAGAGCGGCGTTTCGCCGCAAGACGTCGGCACCGTGATTGCCGGCTCGATGGCACAGGCGAGCTTCGACGCCTACATGCTGCCGCGCCACATCGGGCTTTATTCCGGCGTGCCCACGCAAACGCCCGCGCACATGGTGCAGCGCGTCTGCGGCACCGGCATCGAGGTGCTGTGCCAAGCCGCCGACGCGGTATCGCTCGGGCGCGCCGAGCTCGCGCTCTGCGTCGGCACCGAATCCATGAGCCGCAATCCGGTGGCGGCCTATACCCATCGCGGCGGCTTCCGCATGGGCCAGATCGAGTTCAAGGATTTTCTCTGGGAAGCGCTGCGCGATCCGGCCACCGACGTCAGCATGGGCGACACCGCGGAGAATCTGGCGCGGCAATATCAGATCACGCGGCCGCAAGTTGACGCCTATGCCGCGCGCTCGTTCACCCGCGCGGTGGCGGCGCAACAAAGCGGCTTCCTCGGCGGCGAGATCGCAGCCGTGACCAGCGAAAATTTCGAGGCCGATGGGCTCAAAACTCGCGGCATCAGAATCAAGGATGAGCTCACCGCCGACACCCACATCCGCCCCTCGTCTGTGGACCAACTTGCCAAGATCAAGCCCGCCTTCGGCGGCGTGCAGACCGGCGGCAATTCCTCGGCCATCGTCGACGGCGCGGCGGCGATCCTGGTCGGCGCGGGCGATTACGCGCGCAAGCTTGGCTCACGTCCGCTCGCGCGCATTCTTGCCGGCGCGGCGGTCGGCGTGCCGCCCGAGATCATGGGCATCGGCCCGGTGCCGGCGATCAAGGCGGTGCTGGAACGCGCCGGCCTCAAGCTCGACGGCATCGACCGCTTCGAGATCAACGAGGCGTTCGGCGCCCAGGTGATGGCCTGCGCCCGCGAGCTCGGGCTCGACGAGGACAAGCTCAACGTCAACGGCGGCGCCATTGCCATCGGGCATCCGCTCGGCGCCACCAACATCCGGCTGGCGCTGACGCTGGCGCGCGAGCTCAAGCGCAGCGCTTTGCGTTATGGTATCGCCTCTGCCTGCATCGGTGGCGGCCAGGGCATCGCCCTGCTGATCGAGAACACGAGCGCATGATCCCGAAAAGCGGGAACCGGTTTCGGACAAGATCATGCGCAAGAAAAATGTTAGGATGAACTAATGGAGATCAAGGGACACGCGGCGATCGTCACCGGCGGCGCATCGGGCCTGGGCGCCGCCACCGCGCGCGCGCTGGCGGCAGCCGGCGCCAAGGTCGCGATCTTCGACGTCAACGAGAAGGCGGCGGCGGAAGTCGCGACCGACATCAACGGCATCGCCGTGACCTGCGACGTGGCGGATAGTGCGGGCGCCGAGGCCGCAGTCAAAAAGGCAGCCGCCGCTCACGGTCCCGCGCGCATCCTGGTCAACTGCGCCGGCGTGGGTCCGGCCAAGCGCATCGTCGGCCGCGACGGGCCGATGCCGCTCTCCGATTACGAGCGCGTCATCCGCATCAATCTGATCGGCACCTTCAACATGATGCGGCTGGTGGCAGCCGCCATGCAGCCGCTGGAAACTTTCGCCGACGGCGAGCGCGGCGTGATCGTTTCCACTGCCTCGGTTGCCGCCTTTGACGGTCAGATCGGGCAGGCCGCCTATTCGTCGTCCAAGGGAGGCATCGCCGCGCTCACATTGCCGGCGGCGCGCGAATTCGCGCAGTTCGGCATCCGTGTGATGGCCATCGCGCCCGGCATTTTCGGCACGCCGATGCTGCGCGCGCTGCCGCAGGAGGCGCAAGATTCGCTCGGTGCCTCGGTGCCGTTTCCCAAGCGGCTTGGCGAACCGCGCGAATTCGCCGCGCTGGTGCTGCATTGCATCCACAACACCTATCTCAACGGCGAGGTGATCCGCCTCGACGGCGCGCTGCGCATGGCACCGCGTTAAGTAAACGGAACGGATCAACGTGACCATACTCAGCAACAGTCGCACTGTGCGCATCGAATGGGGCGACTGCGACCCCGCCGGTATTATTTTCTACCGCGCTATTTCGAGATATTCGATGCCTCGACCTCCGCGCTGTTCGAGCGCGCGATGGGTATTCCTAAGATCCAGCTGCTCAAGACCTTCAACTTCGCCGGCTTCCCGCTGGCGCGCACGCGCGCGCGCTTCCTGCGGCCTACGCGTTTCGGCGACGACGTGGTGGTGGAAACGACCGTCAAATTCGGCCACTCGAGCTTCGTGATCGAGCACCGCTTAAGTCTCAAAGGCGAGACCTGCGTCGAGTGCTCGGAGAAACGGGTGTGGGTGGTGCGCGATGCGAACGGCCGCCTGAAGTCGCATCTGGTCCCCGAGGCGGTGCTGGTGAAGTTCAATCTCCCGCCGTCATCCTGAAGTACGAGCAAAGCTAGCCTTGCAGGGTGACCGGGAAGGCTACTCAATCTCTGCCGCGATCTTCTTCAAAATCTGGATGAACCGCTTGCGGTCGCGCAGGCCAATGATGCCGTCGAGGATGCGTTCGTGCCGGCGCGCGCAGCGCGTCAGCTGGGTCAACGTTTTCTTGCCGGCGGCGGTCACATTCAAACGATAGGTCCGGCGATCGGCGCGCACGCGCTTGCGCTCCACCAGGCCGCGCCGCACCAGGTCTTCGACCACCGGCGTGAGGCTGGACTTGTCGCGACCATTGGCGTGGCTGAGTTCGGTCTGGCTGATGCCCGGATTGCGGGCGATCAGGGTCAAGGTGGCGAAGCGGCCGGGGCTTTCGCCGATCTCCTGCGAGCGGCGCGAAAACGCCTGGAAGGCGGACTCTTGCGCCATCCGCAGGTTGAACCCGACCCAATAGGCGAGCGGGCCGAAATTGACCGATTCGGCAACAGCTTCGCCGTTCTTGCCGCGGCGGGCGCCGCCCCTGCCGTTAGTCCCCTGCACCGAAATTTCCCCTCCCGGACCTAACAGCCTGACCGGCCCTCGGTCTGCGATATAGTTTGATATCAAACTATATACTTTACAACGCCACCGACATGCGGCTGAATATTAAAAAAGTTGGCATTGCAACCAACACCCAACACCGAGGGAGGAGTTTCATGAAATCCCGTTTTGCCGGATCTGTCTACGCCGCCGCCGTCGCCGCACTCATCGGCACCGCGACCGGCGCGTTTGCTCAGGATAAGACCTTCGAGCTCAAGCTGTCGCACTGGGTGCCGCCGTCGCACCCGCTGCAGAAGGCGCTGGAAGAATGGGGCGCGTCGGTGGAGAAGGATTCCGGCGGCACCATCAAATAGAAGGTCTATCCCGCCCAGCAGCTCGGCAAGGCCTTCGACCATTACGACATGGCGCGCGACGGCATCGCCGACCTCACCTATATCAATCCCGGCTATCAGCCCGGCCGCTTCCCGATTATCGCCGCCGGCGAATTGCCGTTCCTGATGGCAAACGGTAAGGGCGGCTCGCAAGCGATCGACGCCTGGTATCGGAAATACGCCGCCGCCGAGATGAAGGACGTCAAGTTCTGCCTCGCCTTCGTGCACGATCCTGGCTCGTTCCATTCCAAGTCGAAGAAGATCGTGGTGCCGGCCGACATCAAGGGCATGAAGATTCGTCCGGCGCACGCCACCATGGCAACGTTTGTGACGCAGCTTGGCGGCACCAATGTGCAGTCGAGCGCGCCGGAAGTGCGCGATATTCTGGATAAGGGCGTCGCCGATGCCGTGACCTTCCCGTGGGGATCGGTCCCGCTGTTCGGCATCGACAAGGTGACCAAGTATCACATGGAGGTGCCGCTCGACGTGACCACCTTCGCCTTCGTGTTCAACAAGGACAAATACAATCAGATGTCGGCGGCGCAGAAGAAGGTGATCGACAATCACTGCACCAACGAATGGGCGCTGAAGGTCGCGTCGCCATGGGCCGATTTCGAGCACAACGGTATCGCCAAGCTGAAAGCCGATGCCGCCCACGAGGTCTATGAAATCTCGCCCGCGCAACTCGCCGAGTGGAAAAAGGCCGCCGACCCGCTGCAAAAATCCTGGGCCGACAACGTAAAGAAAGCTGGCGGCAATCCGGATGCAGTGATGGGCGAACTGAAAGCCTCGCTCGTCAAATACAAGTCCGCCTACTGCGACCCGCGGCGGCTGCCGATGTCAGGCGGTCATCGATGTGAGGGCGTTGAAGCGGCGGCGGGGTGTCCCGCCGCCGTCAATTGAGCATCCGCTTAAGCGCGCTGGATGTCATGAACGATACTGACGTTGCTAAACAATCAGCCGGCGCCGGCACGCCACGCCCGCCGCGCAATGCGATGGACCGTTTCATCGACGGCATCGAGCTGATCGCCGCCGCTTTTGTCGGAATTGTCGCGGCAGACATCTTCATCTCGGTCATGCTGCGCTACTTCTTCAGCGTGCAAATACCGGATGCCTATGACTTCGGCCGGCTACTTCTGGGCATCCTCATTTTCTGGGGCATCGCGGCCACCTCCTACCGCGGCAACCACATCACAGTGGACCTGGTCTGGGCCAATGTCGGCAGCAAATACCAGCGCTGGATCGACGTCTTCGCGACGCTGGTTCTGCTGTTCGTGGTAACGGTGCAGACCTACACGCTGCTCGACAAGGTGACGAGCACCTATGCCGACCACATCCAGACATTCGATCTGCGTCTACCGACCTGGCCGTTCTTCCTCGTGGCATGGCTAGGCGACGTATCGGCGGTGCTGCTGATCGCCGTGCGCACCTACCGTCTGGTTTTCCAGCCGGAGCGGATGGGCGGCGGCGGTTACCAGATCAAGCCGGTGGAATGAAATGCCCACTTTGAGCCCCGACACCGTCGCCATTATCGGCTTTATCGTCTTGTTCGCGATGATGCTGCTGCGCGTGCCGGTCGGCATGGCGATGGGCTTGGTCGGCGTTGCCGGATTCGCCTATCTCAACGGCGGCGGCCCGGCCCTCAAGATCGTCGGCCACACCTCGATGCGCACGGTGACCGACTACACCTTCGGCGTCATTCCCATGTTCCTGCTGATGGGGGCGTTCGTCACCAATTCCGGCATGAGCCGCGAGCTGTTCCGCGCCGCCAACAGTTTCCTCGGCCATCTGCGTGGCGGACTTGGCATCGCCACCATCGCCGCCTGCGGCGGGTTTGCCGCGATCTCCGGCTCGTCGGTCGCGACGGCGGCAACATTCTCCACCGTCGCCTATCCCGAGATGCGCCGCTACGGCTATCCGCAATCCTTCGCCACCGGCGTGATCGCCGCTGGCGGCACGCTCGGCGCCATGCTGCCGCCGTCGACGGTGCTCGCGGTCTACGGCATCATCACCGAGCAGGACATCGGCAAGCTGTTCATTGCCGGCATCATTCCCGGCAGTCTCGCCGCCTCCATGTACATCAGCACCGTGGTGCAGATCGGTTTTGTGCGGCCGAATTTCCTTCCCGCCGGGGCGCGCCACTCCTGGCAGGAGCGCCTGCATGCCGTGCGCGACATCTGGGCGACCCTGCTGCTTTTCGTCTTTGCGATCGGCGGCCTGTATGGCGGCCTGTTCACGCCCACCGAAGCAGGCGGCATGGGCGCCGGCGGCGCCTTCCTTATCGGGCTGTTGCGCGGACGGCTCGACCGCGCGGCCGTGCGTCGCTCGCTGTTGCAAGCGACGCGAACCGCGGCGGCGGTTTTCACCGTGCTGATCGGCGCGCTGCTGTTCGGCTACTTCCTGACCATCACGCAGACACCGCAAAAGGTGACGGAATTCCTCACCGGGCTCGGCCTCGGCCGCTACGGTGTGCTGACGCTGATCATGCTCATGTACCTGGTGCTCGGATGTCTGATGGACGCGCTCGCCATGGTGATCCTGACCATCCCGATCATCTTCCCGGTCATCGTCCATCTCGGTTTTGACCCGATCTGGTTCGGCATCATCATCGTCATGACGGTGGAACTGGGGCTCATTCACCCGCCCGTGGGAATGGTCGTGTTCGTCATAAAAAGCGTGGTGCAGGACGTGGACTTTTCCACCATCTTCAAAGGTGTGCTGCCGTTCATCATCACCGACCTGATCCGCCTGGTCATTCTCATCGCCTTTCCGATCCTGGCGACGTGGTTGCCGTCGCGGATGTAACCCAAGGCGCTTGCGGCTTCCTTCGAGGCGCCGCTGCGGCTATAATAGTTGGGACCCCAACAATCTCGGCTGGGTAAAGGCCCATGGAACGCTCGTTCAAGAAGGAAGTGCAGGCGCTCAGACTCAGCGACGGGGACACCTTCCACGGCGAAGGCATCCTGGCGGTCACCAAGGCGCTGCTGCAGTCGGGCGTCTCTTACGTCGGCGGCTACCAGGGCGCGCCGGTCTCGCACCTGCTCGACGTGCTGGTGGACGCCGAAGACATCATGGCCGAGCTCGGTGTGCATCTGGAGACCTGCGCGAACGAGGCTTCCGCCGCCGCCATGCTGGGCGCTTCGATCAATTATCCGCTGCGCGGCGCGGTCACCTGGAAATCCATCGTCGGCACCAACGTGGCCGCCGACGCGCTCTCCAACCTGTCGTCGCCCGGCGTGATCGGCGGCGCGATGATTATTCTGGGCGAGGACTACGGCGAAGGCGCCAGCGTGATTCAGGAACGCTCCTATGCCTATGCGCTGAAATCCTCAATGTGGCTGCTCGATCCGCGCCCCGATCTGCCGTCGATCGTGCGCACAGTGGAGAAGGGCTTCGAGCTGTCGGAGGCGAGCCACGCGCCAGTCATGCTGGAGCTGCGCATCCGCGCCTGCCACGCCACCGGCGAATTCACCGCCAAGGACAATCGCAAGGCGGAATTCTCCGGCCTCAACCGCATTTCCGGCCCGCCGCGTTTCAACTACGCGCGCCTGTCGCACCCGCCGGTGACCTTCAGCCAGGAGCGTTTGAAGGTCGAAGAGCGGCTGCCGGCGGCGCGCGCCTTCATCCGCGAGCACAAGCTCAATGAGCTGATCGCCGGCGACCTCGACGATATCGGCATCATCGTGATGGGCGGGCTGACCAACAGCGTGCTGCGCGCGCTCGAGCGCATGGGGCTTGCTGACGTGTTCGGCGCCTCGCGCGTGCCGCTGCTGGTGCTCAACGTGGTCTATCCGCTGGTGCCGGAAGAAATCCGCGCGTTCTGCGCCGGCAAACGCGCCGTTCTCGTGGTCGAGGAAGGACATCCCGACTACATCGAGCAGGCCGTCAACGTCGAATTGCGCCGTGCCGACATCCAGACCCGCGTGCTCGGCAAGGGCCCGCTGCCGCAGACCGGCGAATACACCTCCGACGTGCTGCTGGAAGGATTAGCCGCGTTCCTGCAAGCAGCGCAGCCGAAGGGCATCGACGCCGACGCCGTAGCGGAAAAAGCACGTGGCCTGATCGCGCACAAGCCGAAAGCCGCCGCCGCGCTCGGGCCCCTGCCGCCGCGCCCGCCGGCGTTCTGCACCGGCTGCCCGGAGCGACCGGTGTTCGCCGCCATCAAGCTGATGCAGCGCGAACTGGGGCCGACCCACATCAGCGCCGATATCGGCTGCCATTCATTCGCGAGCTTCGCGCCGTTCAGCCTGGGCAATTCGATTCTCGGCTTCGGCATGTCGCTGGCCAGCGCCGCCGCGGTCGGTCCGAATTTGGACCGGCGCTCGATTTCAATCATGGGCGACGGCGGCCTCTGGCATAACGGACTGATCACCGGCGTCGCCTCCAACTTGTTCAACAAGGGCGACGGCGTTCTGATCGTGATGCAGAACGGCTACGCCTCCGCCACCGGCCAGCAATATATCCCGTCGAGCACGATGAGCCGCAGCGGCCCCACGCCCGGCGTGGACATCGAGCAGACGCTGCGCGTCATGGGCGTGAAATGGCTGCGTACGGTGCGCACCTACAGCGTCAGCGTCATGGTCAAGACGCTGAAGGAAGCGATGCGCACCGCCGAACGCGGCTTGAAGGTCATCATCGCCGACGGCGAATGCCAGCTCGCGCTCCAGCGCCGCGTCCGCGTCGAGGACGCCGAGAAGCTCACGCGCGGCGAGCGCGTCACCCGCACGCGCTACGGCGTCGACGATGAGATCTGCACCGGCGATCATTCCTGCATTCGCTTGTCGGGCTGCCCGTCGCTGACGGTGAAGCCCTCGCCCGATCCGCTGCGCACCGATCCGGTGGCGACCGTGATCGAATCTTGCGTCGGCTGCGGGCTGTGCGGCGAGGTCGCGCATGCCGCCGTGCTGTGCCCGTCGTTCTACCGCGCCGAGATCGTGCGCAATGCGAGCTGGCGCGACCGCGCGCTGCACCGCGTGCGGCAGAAGGTCATCGGCTGGCTCGGCGGCTATGGCGGCGAGGCAACCGCATGAGCGCCAGCCCGCGCCCGATCACGCTGCTCATCGCCGCGCTCGGCGGCGAAGGCGGCGGCGTGCTGACCAATTGGATCGTCACCGCCGCCGAGCAGGCCGGCTTCCCGGTGCAAAGCACCTCGATCCCCGGCGTCGCGCAGCGCACCGGCGCCACCACCTATTACATCGAGATCTTGCCGGTCCATACGCGCGAGCTGGGCGGCAAGCGGCCGGTGCTGGCGCTGACGCCCGGCGTCGGCGACATCGACATCGCGGTGGCGAGCGAACTGTTGGAGGCCGGCCGCACGGTGGCGAACGGCTTCGTCACGCCAGATCGCACCATCCTCATCGGCTCGCTCAGCCGCTTCTATGCCATGGATGAAAAGATCGCCATGGCCGACGGCCGCTTCGACCAGGACCGGCTGATCAAGACCATCAAGGAACACGCGCGCGACAGCCTGCTGTTCGACATGGACGCATTGGCCAAGCAAAGCGGCTCGATCATCAATGCGGTGATGCTCGGCGCCATCGCCGGCTGCGGACGGCTGCCAGTAACGGCCGAGCAGCTGGAAGCGGCGATCCGCGAGGACGGCAAGTCGATCGACAGCAATCTGCGCGGCTTCCGCGCCGGATTCGAAGCCGCGCGCGCGAAATCGCAGCCTGCAAGACTCACCGAGAAGAAAAAGAACGCCCCCGTCACGCCCGAATTGCTCGAGCACGAGGTCACCTACTCGATGCCCGCGCTGGCGCAGCCGACGGCAATCGAAGGCGTGCGGCGGCTGATTGCCTATCAGAGCGTCGCTTATGCGCACCTCTATCTCGACCGGCTCAGAGCCATCACCGACGCCGACGCGGCCAGCGGCGCGCAGGGCAAGCTACTGAAGGAAGTCGCGCGCCATCTCGCCGTGCGCATGTCTTACGAAGATGTGGTGCGCGTGGCGCAGGCCAAGATCGCGCCGGCGCGCATGCGCCGCATCGCGCGTGAGGAATTGCGCGTCCAGGACGAGCCCTACTCGGTGCACGATTTCCTCAAGCCCGGCATCGAGGAGTTCTGCCAGCTGCTGCCCTCGTTGCTGGCGCGGCCGATCATGCATTATTCGGAACGCAAAGGCTGGCTCGGCCGCGTCCATTTCGGCATGGAGATCAACTCCACCTCGATCAGCGGATATTTGCGCTTCCTGATGCTGGCCAAGCTGCGCGGCCTTCGCCCCTACGGCCATCGCTACGCGCAAGAGCAGGCCCAAATCGAATCCTGGCTCGGCCTGATCGCCGAGGCCGCGCGGCGCTCGGCGGAACTCGGCCTCGAAGTCGCCGAATGCGCCCGTCTGATCAAAGGCTATGGCGACACCCATGCGCGCGGGCTCGCCAACTACCGCACCATCGAGGCCAAGCTGATCCGGCCCGCGCTGGCGGGCCACATCCCAACGGAACGCGCCGCCGATGCGGTCGCCAGCGCGCGCACCGCCGCCCTGGTCGATCCAGAGGGCGAAAGCCTCGCCAAATGCCTGGCCGCGATCGAGGCGCAGGCCGCCTTCCGCATGGCGGCCGAATAAGAATCTTCCGTCATCATTCCGGGGCGCGGGCGAAGCCCGCGAGCCCGGAATCCATACTCACAGACCGGGGTTATGGATTCCGGGCCCGGCCCTTCGGGCCGTCCCGGAATGACGTGGAGAGGTTTGCGCACGGCTCAATTGCGCCAGCCTCCGTTGTCAGTATTTCGCCCGTCGAGTAGAATAGCCGCCACAACAACGAACAAAAGCGTGCGGGCCAAGTCATAGGGCCGCGGACGCCTGAGGGGCGAAACGAATGGCCGTCACACCGACTGGGCGCGAACGGCCCGCGATCGCAGCCGAAGCGTTCCTGCGCGCGCTCGCCGATCACGGCGCCGACTATTTCTTCGCCAATCCCGGCACCGACTTCCCGCCGATCGTGGAAGCGTTCAGCCGCGCCAAGAAAACCAATGCCAAGGTGCCGAAGCCGGTGCTGGTTCCGCACGAGAACCTGGCGGTCGGCATGGCGCACGGCGCTTATCTGATGACCGGCCGCCCGCAGGCGGTGATGGTACACGTCAATGTCGGCACCGCCAACACCATCGCCAATCTCACCAATTTGTCGCGCGACCGCGTGCCGCTGATCCTCGCCGCGGGCCGCACGCCGATCACCGAAAAGGGCACGTTCGGCGCACGCAACCGGCCGATCCACTGGGCGCAGGAAATGTTCGACCAGGCCGGCATGGTGCGCGAACTGGTGAAGTGGGATTACGAATTGCGTACATCCAACCAGATCGGCGACGTGGTGGCGCGCGGCGTGGAAGTGGCGATGGCGCATCCGCGCGGTCCGGTTTACCTGGTGCTGCCGCGCGAGCCTCTGTCGGCGCCGCTCGCCGAGCCGATTGCCCCGATGAAGCCGCGCGCGGCTGCGGCACCGGTGCATCCCGATCCGCGGGCGATCGCGACGCTGGCCGAATGGATCGCGGCCGCAGAGCGCCCGCTGATCGTCACCGCCACGCTGCCCGCCGACGCGGTGCCGGCGCTCGCCCATCTCGCCGAGCGCTGCGCCATTCCCGTGGTCACGCATAATCCGCGCAACGTTTGCCTGCCGTCGAGCCATTCCATGCATTTCGGCTTCGAGCCGGGCGCGCTGGTCACCGACGCCGATCTGGTGATAGTGCTCGAATCCGACGTGCCATGGATTCCGCATCTGCAGCATCCGCCGGCGGGCTGCCGCGTCGCGCATGTGGCCGAGGATCCGTTCTTCGTGCGCTATCCGATGCGCAGCTTCCCCAGCGATCTCAGCGTGCAGGCCGGCGTCACCAATGCGCTGGAAGCGCTGATCGAAGCGGTGGAGCCGCGCTTGCAAATGGCGGAGGCGCGCATCGCCGCGCGGCGCGCGCGGCTGACCGAGCGCATGCGCACCCGGCGCGCGCAATTGATGAAGGATTCCGCCGCCGGCGAGCACATCTCGCCGGAATATCTCTCGCGCGCCATCGGCGAAGCGGTCGGCGACGACGCCATCATCTTCAACGAATATCCGCTGCGGCCGGACCATTGCCCGCGCGAGAAGCCGGGCACCTTCTTCGCGCTGGGACCGGCAGGCGGGCTCGGCTGGGGCTTCGGAGCCGCATTGGGCGCCAAGCTGGCGGCGCCCGACGCGTTGGTGGTCGCCACGTTGGGCGACGGCGCCTATATGTTTTCCAATCCGACCGTCGGTCACTGGGTGTCCGCCGCCCACGGTCTTCCGATCCTCACCATCGTGTTCAACAACAGCCGCTATGGCGCGGTGCGCCGCGCCACGCTGTCGATGTTCAAGGACGGCGCTGCCGGCGAGAACGACGGCCGCACGCTCGCCGATCTCGATCCGGCGCCGCCCTACGAGGAGCTCGCCAAGGCGCAAGGCGCCCATGCCGAGCGGGTGGAGAAGCCGGCCGACCTGCCCGACGCGCTGGCGCGCGCCCGCGACGCCGTGGTCAACGAGCGCCGGCAGGCGCTGCTCAACGTCATTACGCCCTACTGAGTAGGTCAACACGCCCCAGAAAAATCGTCAGTCACGGAGGAATTCATGCGCATCGACGCCTACACGCATTTCATCCCGGAGAAATTTTTCAACAAGATCGTGGAAAGCGGCCATGCCGATATCGGCAAGCGCGTGCGCGAAATCCCCTGCATCCAT
>Ga0208079_1000583_pt1 | contig 19828 bp, 17 predicted proteins | sample NGESurdeep092012_5_FD_184474 | JGI IMG/M metagenome (GOLD analysis project Ga0208079, IMG submission 184474) | Arctic peat soil microbial communities from Barrow, Alaska - NGEE Surface sample 210-2 deep-092012 (SPAdes) | ecosystem: Environmental > Terrestrial > Soil > Wetlands > Peat ... | reverse complement strand
GTTTCAATACGCTTTAGCCGTTGAGCTCGAGCATGGCAAGACGCGGGGAAGTAACGTGACGAACAACCATCCGTTATTGACCGCATTGGTGGTTGTCGCACATTTAACCGAGGACAAACTGTACTACGCGAGACTTTGGGAAATGGAGACTAGTGCAGAGTTGTTCAATGCACACCTTGAGAAAGGCCCGACGCGCCCTATCATGAAAGAAAATATGCACGCTAAGACCTACCTGCAGCAGCGGCTGCAGGAGCGCGTGAAGAATGTATAGGCCGTGGTCTAACAATTCATTCAAGCCGAAGCCGCTTCGCGGCTCGGCTTAATTCAGGCGTTAGGCCGCTATGACTTTTCCGGCATCAGGTACAGAAGGGCATCATGCGTGCAGTTTTAGTTCAGCTTTGGCAATAGGGAGACTTTCATGAGTTTCGTAAGTGGTTTGATTCAGGTGGCAAAGGGAGCCACCGTTGGCGTCGCCGCAGTAACAGCACTGCCTATTTTCGGAGCAGTCGGCACAATTACTGCGGCTGGCATCATTGTTGGCGCAGCGGTTGGTGCTGTTGCAGGAGTTGCTGATTGGGTGATTGAGAGTAAGAAGAGCCGGCCCAAGCCAGACCCTAGTAAGCGGTTGGGCGCGCCCTAACCCATCATTCAAGCGGGACTGGCTAAAGCCAGCCCCTTAATTCAAACGTTGAACTTCCGCTTCGGAGAAAATCGACTTTCAGGTTAGTGTCGGAAGCCGTCCTTCACCCTTGTTAGTTGCCTGCCTGAAAGCGGAACCTCAAGGCAGTAAGACAACCTCTTGCCAGTGCCCAGATTTATCGCTTCGGGCGCACCATCAATTAATCGGGTTAGAAAAATCTAACCCATTATTATTTCTGGCTGCGCTGCCCAATCGTAGCTATGTCCCTTGTATCGTTCCCGCCCAACTCCAAACTGGAAGGACGCAATGTATTCTGGGGTTGGCTTAAATAGCGGGGCACACATCGGATTGACAACAGAACGGTCGTTCTCTATGATGCGGAGAACGTTCGTTCTTTCCGACATTGCCATGACCAGCATCAACCTTGACCTTTCCTTCTCGAAGCGGCGCACTGCCCCTTCCTCCGTGCTTTCCATGACGCATCCCAACAAGTCGATGTTTGAAAGACAACGAGCCTTGTTGCGTAAAGCTGTGCCAGCAGGCTTTCCCTCCCCTGCGGATGATTACATCGAACGTCGCCTCAGCCTGGATGAACATTTGATCCAGAACAAGGAATCCACATTCTTCATGCGCGTGTCGGGACACTCCATGCGCGACCTGGGTATCTTTGACGGTGACCTGCTGATCGTGGATCGTGCGGTAGCTGCAAGCCATGGATGCGTCGTGGTTGCCGTGATTGACGGCGAATTCACGGTCAAGCAGTTGCTGTATACCCCGCAAGGAAAAGTGCTGCGTGCTGCCCACCCGGACTATCCCGAGGTTGTGATCAAACCGGAACAGGACTTCACCATCTGGGGCGTGGTGCAATGGAATGTGCACAAGGTATAAATCATGCAACGCGCCATCGCGCTGGTGGATTGCAACAATTTCTACGTCTCCTGCGAACGGTTATTCCAGCCCGGGCTGGAGGGCAAACCAGTCGTGGTTCTCTCCAACAACGACGGTTGCGTGGTATCGCGCTCACAGGAAGTGAAAGACCTGGGGCTGAAGATGGCGGTCCCGTGGTTTCAACTGAAGGCCCTCGCCAGGCAGCATGGCATCATCGCCCGCTCATCCAATTACAGCCTGTATGCCGATCTCTCCAACCGCGTGATGTCGCTGCTGTCCCGGTTCAGCCCGAGTCAGGAGATCTACTCGATAGATGAATCTTTTCTCGACCTGACCGGCATCCCCGTCAATCACACCGTCTATGCCCGGCAGATCCGCCAGACCGTCATGCAACATGTCGGCATTCCGGTGTGCGTGGGCATCGCATCCAGCAAGACCTTGGCCAAACTCGCCAATCACGTGGCCAAGAAAAATTCGCGATTTGGCGGGATATGCAACTTCAATGGGATGACGGAGACAGAACTGAGTAGCCTGTTCGCCGCCATCGATGTCGGCGAAGTATGGGGCGTGGGCAGGCGCAGTATGAACAAACTGAATGAGATCGGAATCCATACCGTGCTTGACCTGCAACGCACCCCGGCCAAACAGCTCCGCGCAAAATTCAGCGTGGTATTCGAGCGCATCGTCGAAGAACTGAACGGCGTGGCCTGCCTGGAATTGGATGATGTTGCGCCGGCAAAGCAGCAGATCATCTGTTCCCGCTCATTCGGAACATTGACCTCGCACCTCCCCGATCTGGAACAGGCTGTGATCGCCTATACCACCCGTGCGGTTGAAAAGTTGCGGCAACAGCGATCGTTGGCCAGCGGCATCCAGGTCTATATCCGCACCAATCCGCACAAGGAGCGGGACCCGCAATACCAGCAAACCATCCTGATGCCGTTGCCCGAACCGACCGACGATACACGCCTGTTTGGTCATGCGGCTTTGCATGGATTACGCCGGATCTACCGGAGCGGTTATGCCTATCAAAAGGCGGGAATCATGTTGACCGAGATCATCCCCGCTTCTTCCAGGCCGCATACCTTGTTCGATGATGTGCCAAGCCAGGAAAAATCACATGCACTGATGGGGACACTGGATCGCATCAACCGCAGCATGGGCAGCGGAACGATAAAGTTCCTGGGCGAAGGAATAGACAAGTCCTGGTCCATGCGCAGACAGAATGTGTCAAAACGGTATACGACGGAATGGGATGAGCTGGCCGTATGTCAAACGCGCCCCTGAAGTGGACGGATTCATCTGCCCTGAAATGGCCGGCCTTTTTGTTTCGCCAGATACATGCACCGCAGCCAACGGTTGTGCGACACGATTTGCGTGCTGCGGCATGGCATTTTTCTGATTCCACCCTGGACTAACTGGAGTATTCTTCGCCCTGAATCATACCAGTCACACGCAAAGGATACATCGTGGTTGCCAAAAAGAACCAGGCGCAGAAAGATGCCGGCAAAGCTCCGAAGGTTGTTAAGAAACCTGCCCCGGAACCTTCCCTGTAACTTTCCCCGCAATCCCCACCGGAACCACAAGGGACGCACAGCACCGGCTTCCCCATCGTCGGCCTGGGCGCTTCCGCAGGCGGCCTCGAGGCATTCGAACAGTTCTTCCGCAATGTTCCGCCCGACAGCGGCATGGCTTTCGTGCTGGTGTCGCACCTTGATCCTGACCACGTCAGCATTCTGACCGAAATTTTGCAGCGCACCACCACCATGTCGGTGGTCGAGGCACGAGACCAGATGAAGGTAGCGCCCGACTGCGTCTACGTGATCCCGCCCAATCGCGACATGGCGATTTTCCATGGCGTGCTGCAACTGAGCGTGCCGGACCAACCGCGCGGACAACGCATGCCGATCGATGCCTTTCTGCGTTCATTGGCCGAGGATCAGGGCGAACAGGCTATCGGAATCATTCTCTCCGGCACCGGCACCGACGGCACGCTGGGGCTGCGCGCAATACTCGGGTCGGGCGGCGTCTCGCTGGTACAGGAACCGGCTTCGGCGAAATACGACGGCATGCCGAACAGTGTCATCCAGGCCGGTTATGCCAGCCATGTCCTGCCGGTGGAAAAAATGCCGGAAGTGTTGCTGTCCGGGATACGTGCCCTGAACCAACCACCGCCGCCACTCCCAACCGTAACCAGCGGACTGAATCGCATCCTGATGCAGTTGCGCAGCGCCACCGGCCACGACTTCACCCAATACAAGAAAAGCACCATCGGCCGCCGCATCGAGCGGCGCATGTCGATGCACAATATCGAAGACAAGGAAGTGTATGCACGCTACCTCAAGGAGCATCCGGCAGAGGTGCAATTATTGTTCAAGGAACTGCTGATCAACGTCACCAATTTTTTCCGCGATGCGGAAGCATTCGCCGTACTGAAGCAGGATATCCTGCCGAAACTGTTCGCGGACAAACCGGAGGACTACGTGTTCCGCGTCTGGGTGGCAGGCTGCGCCACCGACCTCGACGATGACGCCATCGGCGTGGCGCGTGCCGGTTTCTATCCGCCCAATATCGCCCAGGATGTTGATCCGGAGCGGTTGCGCCGCTTCTTTACCAAGGAGGACTCAGGCTACCGGGTGAAGAAGAATATCCGCGAGATGGTGGTGTTCGCCACCCAGAACGTCATCAAGGACCCGCCCTTCACCAGGCTCGATCTGCTCAGTGCCGCAACCTGATGATCTATCTGGAGCCGGAAATCCAGAACCACCTGATCCCTGCTTTTCACTACGCGTTGAAGCCGGGCGGCGTGCTGTTCCTTTCCCCCTCGGAAAGCATCGCCAGCCACACCGGTCTGTTCGCGCCGCTCAACCGCAAATGGAAATTCTACCGGGCTACCGGCAGCATTACTTCCACCCGCGCAGTGATGGACGGAGGACTGGTATGGACTAAACACGCCGACATGAAAGGAACCGAGGAAGCGGTAAAAAAGATCAAGGAAATCAACTTTGCCGAACTGACCAAACGGGCGCTGCTCCAATCCTACGCGCCTGCCTCGGTGGTAACGGACGTGAAGGGCAACATCCTCTTTGTGCATGGCGACACCGGTCGTTACCTGCGTCCGGCACCCGGGCAGCCAACGCTCAACGTGACTGAGATGGCGCGCGAGGGACTGCAACTGAAATTGCGCGCGGCACTTCTTCTCGCTGCCGCCGATTCAGAATCGGCCGACCAGAATGCGGCGTTCCAGAGCCGTGAAGTATCGGTCAAGACCAACGGCCATTTCCAAGTCGTGAATCTCAACGTGCGCATACTGCTCACCCCGGACAGCGGCGAAAAATTGCTGCTGGTGAGTTTTCAGGACGTGGCGCGTCCTGCACCCGGCCTGACCGAGCATGGCAAGACGTGGCGCGGCAAAGGGGCACAGGAGGCAACTGGGCACCAGCGGGTGGAACAACTGGAACGTGAGCTAGCCTGTACAAAAGAGAATCTGCAAGCCACGATTGAGGAGCAACAGGCTTCCAACGAAGAACTCCAGTCCACCAATGAAGAGCTGGAGACCTCCAAGGAAGAACTACAGTCCCTCAACGAGGAATTGATCACGGTGAATGCGGAATTGCAATCCAAGATCGAGCAGCTGGCCGGCATGCAGAACGACATGAAGAATCTGCTCGACAACATCAGGCACCATCTTCCTCGACGAGCATCTGGTCATCCGGCGTTTCACCGGGATGTGACACGGATCTATCGGCTTGTCGCCACCGACGTGGACCGTCCGCTGGGCGATGTCAAATCGGAGATCGAAGACGAAGACCTGCTGGCCAAGGCTCAGACCGTACTCAATACACTGGTGCCGTGGGAACGCGAGGTGCGCACCGTCAGCGGCATCTGGTATCTGGTGCGCATCCAGCCCTACCGCACACTGGACAACGTGATCGACGGCGTGGTGCTCACCTTCACCGACATCAGCCCGCGCATCCAAGCCGAGGCGTTGGCGCAGGATGCGCGAATACTGGCCGAAAGCATCGTCGATACGGTGCGCGAGCCGCTCGTCGTGCTGGACAACCAGCTAAAAGTCATCTCCGTCAACCGTTCGTTCTGCCGGGACTTCGGTGTTGCGCAGGAGAATACCGTGGGTCACCAGATTTATGATCTGGGCAATCGCCAGTGGGACATCCCCAAATTGCGCGAACTGCTGGAAACCATCTTGCCGCGCGACCAGAGTTTCGATGGCTACGCGGTGGAGCATGACTTCCCCGTCATCGGTCGGCATAAGATGCTGCTCAACGCCCGCCGTATCGTCAGCAAGATCGACGGTGCCCAGCTGATCCTGTTGGCGATAGAATTCGTTTTGTAGGTGAGATTCATCCGCACAAAACGGGCATGAAACAGACGATTGGATACACCCCCGCATCAGGAGGGATTTATAGGTTAAGCATCAACGCGTGAATGGCTTTATACTGAAGGCAAGCAATCCGCTGATGAAACCACTAGCCATTCCGCTATACCGCCAAGAAACAGTGGCCAGGCGGCTGGTTATGATGAAACCACTGATAGGACTACTAGCCATCTGACTGATGAAACAACTAGCCATCTCACTAAGGCAGCAAGCTGCCAAGTGATTGGTTATGGTTATAGCCATCCCACTGATGGAAATGCCAAGTAGTGACTAAGCAACCAAAAGACGGATGCCAAATGGTTGGTTATATCCGACAAGTCTGATGTGGAATTGACACTCCGGGCTGACAGGTGAACATATGAGCAAGAAGCCAAACGAACCAGACCCGCAACAACTGAGGGACATCGCCGAGGCGCAACTTGGCCGATCGCCGATGGCATTGGTGCAGCCGCTACCCGGCGAGGAGCTGCCGCATGAACTTCTGCATGAACTCCGTGTACATCAGATCGAGCTGGAGATGCAGAACGAGGAGTTGCGTCGGACTCAATTATCTCTGGAAGAGTCCCGAAACCATTACATCGACTTCTATGACTTCGCTCCGATCGGTTATCTCACCGTGACCGATAAGGGCCTGATCTCCGAAATCAATCTCACCGGTGCCGCACTGCTCGGCGTGGAGCGCAACAAACTGCTACAGCAGCGTCTCGCACGATTCATCACACCTGAAGACAACAACCGCTGGCACCGGCATTTACTGGACGTGCTCAAACACGACGATAAACTGAATTGCGAACTGGCTTTTAAGCGCGGCGACAGGCCGGACTTCCATGCCCATTTGGTTTGCATACGGTTGCTGAGAGAGGGGAGGGAACCAGCGGTGCGCATCGTGCTGAGCGACATCACCGAGCGCAAGCAGATGGATGAAGTCGCGCGCGAGCAGGAAGAATTCTTTCGCATGATCGCCGAGAACACGGACGATTTTATCGCGGTGCTCGACCTGAAAGGACGTCGGCTCTACAACAGCCCCTCATACACCAGACTTTTTGGCGAAACTGAACGCTTGAAGGGCACAGACTCCTTCGCCGAGATACATCCGGAAGACCGGGAGCATGTAAAACAGGTGTTCAGGGAAACGGTGCGATCCAGTACCGGACTTCGGGCGGATTACCGCTTCGTGTTGGCGGATGGCAGTATCCGCCACATGGAATCTCGCGGCGGGCTGATCAGAAACCGTCAGGGCCACGCCTTGCGTGTGGTCGTCGTGTCGCGTGACGTCACCGCGCGCAAACTGATCGAGGATGAGATCCGCAATCTGGCGTTCTATGACGAACTTACCAAACAGCCCAACCGCCGTTTACTCAACGACAGGCTGATTCAATGCATGGCTGCCAGCAAACGCAATGGTCGCTATGGCGCACTGATGTTCCTGGACATGGACAACTTCAAGCCGCTCAACGATACGCACGGTCATAATGCGGGCGATCTGTTGCTGGTGGAAGTGGCGCGCCGGATTTGCAAATGTGTGCGCGCGGTGGACACCGTCTCGCGTTTCGGCGGGGACGAGTTCTTGGTGATGCTCAGCGAGCTGGATGCCGACAAAGCCAAGTCCATCGCGGAAGCGGGCACCGTCGCCGAAAAAATCCGCGTCGCTTTGGCCGAGCCCTATTTGCTGACCATCCGGCAAACGGGCAAAGCGGAAACCACCGTGGAGCATCATTGCACGTCGAGTATCGGCGTGGTGTTGTTCATCGATCAAGAATACAGCGCGGAAGACATTATAAAGCAGGCGGATGCCGCGATGTATCAAGCGAAAAATGGCGGGCGCAACCAGGTTCGTTTTTTCGATCCAAATGCCCTGATGGAAACAGAAAAAGCGATGCGCTCAGATTAAAATCGCCTCGCTACCCTCCACCCCGAATAATTGGGAGAGGGTAGCGAGTTCAACAGTTGGCTATGCTTCAAGGGTTGCTGCTTATTTCAGCTTCTCGATGCCCAGCATTTTGAGTATGCTCTTTTCATAGAAAGGTTCGGAAGAGCCTTTCTTCATCTTGCGGATGAAATATTTTTCAAACGCAACCTTGGCAAGGTGTACCCAGGTGCCTTCCGAAAACCAGTTCACGTTGCGTGGCGGAATCTGCGGTATCGCCACAAACGCCACGCCCCCGTCGCCGAAATCGGCCAGACAAACCGCATTCCAGGTAGCTTCTTTGTCCGCTGGCAGACCGTTCAATTCCGCATGGATGTTGTCCACCGTCGCCGTCACCATGGACTCGATCATATATCCGGTCTTGGGTGTGCCGGTCGGTATCGGGGTAGCTTCCACCGGAGGGATCGCCACGCACACTCCGACTGCATAGATATTTTTGTACTTGGTGTTGCGCTGGTGCTTGTCGACAATGATGAAGCCGCGCGCCTGGGTCAGCCCTTCGATGCCGAACACCGCATCCACGCCTTTAAATGCCGGCAGCATCATGCTGTAGGCGAACGGCAGTTCATGCTTTTTCTTCTCCACGCCCATGTCGTCATGTTCGGTGACGAACATCTTGCCGGCTTCGACCTTGGTGACTTTTGCATTGCATATCCACTTGATGTCGTGGTCGCGCATACCCGATTCCATAATGCCCTTGGAATCGCCCACGCCACCCAGCCCGAGATGGCCGATATAGGGTTCGGCGGTCACGAAAGTCATCGGCACTTTGTTGCGTATCTTGCGGCGGCGCAAATCGGTATCCATGATGAAGGCATATTCGTAAGCCGGTCCGAAGCAGGACGCTCCCTGCACCGCGCCCACTACGATCGGGCCGGGGTTTTTAGTGAAGTCATCCCAAGCCTCATGCGACTTCATCGCGTGATCCACAGTGCAAACCGAAAATGTATGCCCGCCGTTCGGCCCAAGGCCTTCGACTTCATCGAAGGCCAGCTTGGGTCCGGTGGCAATAATCAGATAATCGTAATCAACCGTTTGTCCGTCGTTTAGCTCGAGCTGATTCTTGTCCGGATGCACGCGCTTTACCCCGGTCGAGATAAAGTTGATGCCCTTGCGCTCCAGATAGGTGCGCACCGGGATCTCAATGTCTTTTCGTACACGCCATTTCACGGCCACCCAAGGATTGGACGGCGTAAATTGGAAAGTCTCGCCGTTCGAGATAACCGTCACCTTGTCGCCCTTGCCAATCTTTTCCTGCATTTCGTAAGCTGCCGGCATGCCGCCGATCCCCGCGCCCATGATTACAATGTGTGCCATGATGTCCTCTCGGTTTGGTTTGGTTTATTTACAGAATTGCCACGTTCATTCTACGCCTTCACATCGATATGACAACACGCAAGAAAATAGCGTAATACTGTAGTATTTTTCTTGGTCAATCAGGATCCGCCGCTCACCCGTTCGATCCCCGACAAATCACGAGCAGAGAAAATTCCTTCAAACCCGGCTTGCTGCAACAGCGCGCGCACCGGTGCCGCCTGGTCGTAGCCGTGCTCGAACAACAGCCAGCCATCAACATTGAGATGTGCTTTCGCATGTGCGGTGATGCGCCGGATGTCCTCCAGCCCGTCCGTACCGGAAGCCAGTGCGGTGCGCGGCTCGAAGCGCACATCGCCCAGCGCCAGATGCGCATCGCCAGCGGCGATGTAGGGCGGGTTGGAAACAATAATATCGAAATGCTCGCCGTGCAACGCGGAGAACCAATCGCTGCGCACCATGCGCACATTGCCGAGAGCCAGCCGATGCGTGTTGAACTGCGCCACTTCCAGCGCGGCGGCTGACGCATCCACCGCGACCACTTCGGCGTTGGGGCGCGCATGGGCGATGCTCAAAGCGATTGCTCCGCTACCGGTTCCCAAGTCAAGCACACGCCACGCACCTTGTTGCGGGATGCGCTGCAAGGCAAGCTCGACCAGCAATTCGGTTTCGGGACGCGGGATCAATGTCGTTGGAGATACCTTGAAAGTCAGCCCGTAAAATTCGCGTTCGCCAAGCAGATAGGCGATCGGCTCGCCGCCCAGGCGGCGCTCAAGCAAGGCCATATATCGCGAATGTTGGTCTGCGGCTAGCGACTGTTCCGGATGGGTGAGCAGCCAGGCGCGATTCACTTGCAACACGGCTTGCAACAGGCATTGCACCTCGATGCGTGCGCTGCTGGAATCCAGGTTCAGCGCGGCTTCGAGTTGTTTGCTGTGTTGTTGCAATACGTCCTTGATGCAAGGTGTCATGCGGAATCTCGCGTAGGGGCAGGTCTCAGACCTGCCCTGAATTTCACCGCCTCAAAAAGGGCAGGTCTGAGACCTGCCCCTACAGATTCAGAGCACATCTTCCGCCATCGCGGCGAGTTGTTCGGCCTGATGCTCGGCCATCAGCGCGCCGGTCAGCTCGTTGATGTCGCCGTCCATGATCGCATCCATTTTGTACAGCGTGAGATTGATGCGGTGATCGGTGATGCGTCCCTGCGGATAGTTGTAGGTGCGGATGCGTTCCGAGCGGTCGCCGCTGCCCACCAGGCTCTTGCGCGTCGCGGCGGTCTTGGCGTTCTGCTCGCGAACCTGCGCGTCTTTGATACGGGCTGCAAGCACGCGCATCGCCTGCGCCTTGTTTTGATGCTGTGAACGCCCGTCCTGGCATTCCACCACCACACCGGTCGGCAGGTGGGTGATGCGCACCGCCGAATCGGTCTTGTTGATGTGCTGCCCGCCGGCGCCGGAAGCGCGGAACGTGTCGATGCGCAAATCGGCGGAATTCAGCACCACGTCGTCGACCTCATCCACTTCCGGCATGATCGCCACGGTGCAAGCCGAGGTGTGCACGCGGCCCTGGGTTTCGGTGGCCGGCACGCGCTGCACGCGATGCGCGCCGGATTCGAATTTCAACACCGAGTACGCGCCCTGTCCGACGATGCGCGCGATGATCTCCTTGTAGCCGCCCATCTCGCCGGGGCTTTCCGAAATCACTTCCACCTGCCAACGCTTGCGTTCGGCAAAGCGCGAATACATGCGAAACAGATCGCCGGCGAAAATCGCGGCCTCGTCGCCGCCGGTCCCGGCGCGTATCTCCAGAAACACGCTGCGCTCGTCGTTGGGGTCTTTGGGCAACAACTGTTTTTGCAATTCGCTGTCGAGTTGCACCAGACGTTCCTGGCCCTGCTTGATCTCGGCGTCGGCGAACTCCTTCGTTTCCGCGTCGCCCGCCATTTCATGCGCGGCACCGATGTCAGCCAGACAGGCTTGGTAGGCGTGATACAGCTCCACCACCGGTTCCAGTTCGGCACGTTCGCGGTTCAGCTTGCGGAACGTATCCATGCTTTTGGTGGCTTCTTCGGTACTCAGCAGCTGATTGACTTCGAGCAGACGCTCGCTCAACTGAGCGAGCTTGGCGCTAATACTGGGGTTCATTCGGCTGGTGTTTACTCTTCGGTGTGGAGCTGATACAGACGATGGATCACATCGAGGAAAGCCTCGCGATCATCGCTTTGCACTTGATTCAGCGCGTGGGTGGGGGCGTGCAAGAATTTATTGGTCAAGCTGCTGCTCATGGCTTCCAGCACCTTTTCCGGACTCTCGCCTTTGGCCAGCAGGCGCAGGGCTTTTTCGAGTTCGTGGCGGCGATCGCGTTCGGCATGGTCGCGCAACGCGCGTATGGTTGGCACCGCTTCGCGCGACTCCATCCAGTGGAGGAAATCAGACACGCTGGAATCGATGATGACTTCGGCTTCCTTGACCGCACCCTGGCGCGCGTCGAGGCCGTCCTTCACCACCTCGGCGATGTCGTCGACACTGTACAGGAACACATCGCTCAGCTCAGCGACCTCCGCTTCCACATCGCGCGGCACGGCCAGATCCACGATGAACAACGGACGGTGCTTGCGCGCCTTGAGCGCGCTCTCCACCATGCCCTTGCCCAGGATAGGCAACTGGCTGGCGGTACAGGTGACGATGATGTCGTGCAGCGCCAGTTGCTCCGGCAGGTCGGCCAGTGTGATCGCGGTGCCGTTGATGCGCCGCGCCAGTGTTTGCGCGCGCTCCAGCGTGCGATTGGCGACGGTGATGTGCTTGGGCGAACGCGCCGCGAAATGCACCGCGTTGAGTTCGATCATCTCGCCCGCGCCGATGAACAACACGCGCTGCTCGGAGATGCTCGGGAAGATTCGCTCGGCCAGCATGACCGCAGCGGCAGCCATCGACACCAGGTTCGCGCCGATCTCGGTCTGGGTGCGCACATCTTTCGCCACCGAAAAAGTGCGCTGGAATAATTTGTGCAGCAGGAAACCCAGCGTGCCGGCCTGCTCGGCCTGACGCACCGCCTGTTTCATCTGCCCGAGGATCTGCGGCTCGCCCAACACCATCGAATCCAGGCCGCTCGCCACCCGGAACGAATGCTTCACCGCCTGATCGCGCGGCAGCGTGTAGAGATAGGGTTCGATGTCTTTGCGGGGCATGTGATGATATTCCGCCAGCCAATCGATGGCGTGGTCGGGTTGCGCGGCGTTGCAATACAACTCCATGCGGTTGCAAGTGGACAGGATCGCCGCCTCTTTCGCCGCGCCGTTTTCCACCAAGTCACGCAGGGCGTTCACCATCCCGTCCGCATTGAATGCGACCTGCTCGCGCACGGCAAGCGGCGCGGTTTGATGGTTGATACCAAAGGTGAATAGCTGCATCTTTAGTCCATGTCGAACAGTGGGTTCCGGAATTGAACCAAATTATAGTCGGAACGGCGGCGTAATGCCATCCGGCCGGATACGGACAGTTTACGAGTCCGGATGTTTCATGAATTCAGTCCAACCGGAACGAGATCCTTCGCAACAACGGCCTTCATGACGCATTCGGGCTAGAATGCGCGGCTGAAAATTCCCGTTCAAAACGACACCTACATGGCCATCAAAGCAACCGTATTCAAAGCCGCACTCCAGATCGCCGACATGGACCGCCACTATTACGCCGAACATGCGCTGACGCTGGCGCGGCATCCGTCGGAAACCGACGAGCGCATGATGGTACGCCTGCTTGCCTTTGCGCTATATGCGGACGACGCGCTGGCCTTTGGCAAAGGCATGAGCAACGATGAGGAACCCGACCTGTGGCACAAAGACCTGACCGGCGCGATCCAGCGCTGGATAGAGGTGGGGCTGCCCGACGAGCGCGCCATCCGCAAAGCCAGCGGACGTGCGAATCAGGTCGTGGTCATCAGCTACGGTCGCGCCGCCGATATCTGGTGGAACGAGAATCGCGACAAATTGCAACGCCTGAACAACCTCACTGTGATCAAACTGCCGAGCGAAACCACACTGGCCCTCGCCGCGCTGGCCAGCCGCACGATGCAACTGCAATGCACGATACAGGAAGGGCACATCATGATGACCAGCGATGCCGGCATGATAGAGGTCGAGCCAAAAGTATTGCAGGGCAGCTTTCGTCCGGCACCGGGATGACCCAAGGATGTCTCAGGCGATGACCCGGCAATGACCGCAAAACCATTGCCATGCCCCTGCGGCGGAGCGGACTACGCCACGTGCTGCGGCCGCTATCACAACGACATACCTGCACCGGATGCCGCAACCCTGATGAAACCACTAGCCATTCGACTAGGCCATCAACAAACGCCGGCCAACTCGCTGGTTATGATGCGTTCACGCTACAGTGCCTATGCGCTCAAACTGGAAGCCTATCTGCTTGCCACCTGGCATTCCAATACCCGTCCCACTGTGCTCAATCTCGCGGCGGACAGCACAAAATGGCTATCCCTCGAAATCAAGAAATATCTCCCCGAATCAGCAGACCGCGCGACCGTGGAATTCATTGCTCGCTACAAGATCGGCGGTCGCGCCGGGCGCTTGCACGAGGTCAGCCGCTTCGTGCGCGAAGATGGAAAGTGGTTTTATGTGGATGGGGAAGTTGTTAACACAGCCAAAGATTAAAATTCTTTGTGGTTCGATACCCACCACGAACGGTCCAGCAGTCTCAATAAGAGCTGGCCCGCCAACGCTGTTCCGGCAGGCCGTGTTTCAGGAATAAATCTCTGGCGATCTGCAGTTGGGCCGCGGTGCCGGCTGCGTAGACATCGAAGCGATGCAGGTCGGGATAATCGCTGACTATATTGACCAGGGTAGTTTCTGCATCTGCTGCATGTGCGTGCGGGACGTAAGTAAAATTGTCCAGCGCATCAGTCCAGGCGCGGCAAAGGTTGTTCTGATAGTGCCCCGCCTCGTCCGCCAGCCAGTGCAAGTCCATTGACTCGGCCAGATCGAGCGACATCGCATGCTGGATCAGGCTTTTGATCGGCGCGAAACCCACACCGAATGCGACAAAGATGATGGGGCGCGTGGAGGCGTCTTCCAGCACGAATTCGCCGTAAGGTCCTTCCACCTCGACGCTGTCATGCGCATTCAAACTGCTGAACAGCAGTTCCGAAAATGCATCGCCCGGCTTGCGCAATACCTGGATCTCGATATGCCGCTCTTCGCAAGGACAACTGGCGATTGCATAGCGTCCGCTCACACCATGCATCGACAACTGCACCGACTGACCGGCGAGGAAACGCAGACGCTGGCTGCGCGGTGCCAGCAAGTGCAGGGCGGCAATATGCGGATTGATCTCTTCCACCGATTTTACCTTGGTCACCAGCTGCTGCATCCGGATGTCCTGCGCACCTGCCACGTTGGCCTCGATCACCACATCGTTCACCGCCGCGCAGGAACACATCAGGATCACGCCGGCATCCTTCTCAGCCTGGCTCAACACATAATCATGCGCATGGACTTTCTTGACTTCGCCGGAAATCAAACGCGCCCGGCACTCACCGCAGTTCCCGTTGCTGCAGCCGTAATTGAGCGACACCCCGGCACGCAACGCGGCCTCCAAAAGCGTGTCGTTACTCTCGACGGAAAATTCGTGGCCGCTGGGTTGGATGGTGACTTGTGCCGACATGATTTTGAGTATCCTTTCTTGCGCGATAACCGCCTGTACTTTTGCGGCATCGGGCGGTATTTCAGCCAAATGGCGCACTATGAACGCGCGCACCGTATGCAGCGCATGACGTGTCTCCGCGCTCCGGTCTTCCTCGATCTCGTCGATCTTCTCATCCAGCCACGTCAACACCTGGCTGTAATGCATCAACAACGCTTTGGTGGCAGCATACTCGTTGCCAAGCTCAAACAGCCGCGCCGCCAGCACCTCCTTGTCCGGCAGGGCGCGTTCGAATACGCGCTTGCCGAATGCCTTCTCCCTGATCTCGGTGATGCGGAGGAATTCCGCATCGTCCTCCCATTTCGCCTCGGGAAAAGCGCGCAGCAACTCGTTCAGATCGATCATGCCATCGAAGGTATTCAGGTTGCCCCCGCGTATCATTTCCTGCAGCGCATGGCGCGATATTCCAACCAGCCTGGTGACGCGGGAAAGAGGAAGGAAGTGGCTCATGGGTACATCTTAACGTTAGCGGGACATTTGTGAAACACACGCTTTGCGCCCATCGTTCCGTAGGAGCGGGCCATGCCCGCGATTGTCATTTTGTTCGCGGGCATGGCCCGCTCCTACCTGCCAAGGATATGGAAGCGTTTCATCATTACGCACAGCTTCTGCTAAAGTCCGGTCATGAGCAAATTGACTTTAGACCGTATCCTGCAATCGCAGGGCTTTGGTACGCGCAAGTGGTGCAGTGAACTGATCGCAGCAGGCGAAGTGAGCATCGCCGGGAAGACCATTACCGATAGCCGTGTCGCTGTCGAGACCGGCGGATTTGTGTTCAAGATATTCGATGTGTCGTGGGTTTACCGCGAACATGTATATATCGCGTTGAACAAGCCGGCCGATTTTGAATGCTCCAGAAAAGCCAGCCATCATCCCGGCGTGCTCACCCTGCTGCCCGAGCAATTCACCCGGCGCGACGTGCAACCGGTGGGCCGTCTCGATCACGACACCACCGGGTTGTTGCTGATGTCGGATGACGGTCCGTTCATCCATCAGCAGTCTTCGCCCAAGCGGCACATCCCCAAGGTGTACGTCGCCACCACGCATGATCCGGTCACGCCTGAACTGATTGCGAAGTTGCTGGTCGGGGTAAAGCTGCACGATGAACCGTCGCCATTGGCGGCGGTGACTTGCCGCATGCTGGCACCGCATCAGCTGGAAATCGTGCTGGAGCAGGGCAAATATCATCAAGTCAAACGCATGCTGGCTGCCGCCGGCAACCATTGCGTTGCGTTGCTACGTTCGCAGATAGGCGGATTGAAACTCGACGCGCTGGGACTAACCGAGGGTGAATGGTGTTATCTGGACGCAGCGCAACTGGCACTGTTGGCACCAGCCTGAACAACATGCGAAACCGAACCGTTGTGGTTCGTCAGCGCCTTTGGCAGTCTCGGTTGCCTCAAGTCAGTTAATTATCAGGTCTTTGCTGCGAGCGCCGCTGCTCGATCTTCTCGCCTTTATCGTCAACTTTTTCTTTAATGCGGAATACCCGATTGGCCGGTTTGCCCGGCAGGTCTGTGCGCTGTTGCTGCCGGGTTTCCGCAGGGGCAGCGCGAGGTGCAACGGGTACCGGCGAACTTCTGCGGGATTCCTGAATCATGCGCTCCCGTTCCTGGAACACGCCTTGCGGGGCGGTTTCGCGCATCATACGTTGCGGTGTTGCCGGTTGAGGCGTTGCCGGTTGTGGAGGTGCGGTGCGTGATGCCCCGGGTTGAACATCGGGTCCAACCCGGGGTTCAATCTGGGACCTGATCGGGGATACAATCCGGCCTGCATTTTCCTGTATCACACTGTCAGGAGCGACTGCACGACGTCTTTCCCCGAAGCGTGGCGGAAGTGCGGAACGGGGTCGCTCTGCTCCGGTCTGGGCACCGAAATCCGGGCGCGGCAATTCGTTCGTTGTTTGCTTGGGCACCAGTACAAAGCGCCGCTCCTGGGCAGCCTTGAACTCGGGCTTGGAAGCTTCGGTACGCCATGGCAGATTGGGTTCGCGTGGTTGGCGCGTTGCTATTACCCGTCGTGACAGCATGCTGTCGGGAGGGCGCGTGCCATTGCGGGCGCCAGCGACCAGACTTGCCGGCCCGGGTTTTACCGGCAGTGCACCGCGGACATGTTTCAGTTCCTGCGTTTGCGTCACATGCACAGGTGCATCGTGCACATGGCCATTGCCGAAATGTTCATGTGTGGTGGCGATGACAGCGTTGTGCACGTGAGTGTTGTTGTAGGTGATGTGGTTCACATCGACGCGTGTGGTGTTATGGACGACCTTATTGTTCAACACACGCGGACCACCCCAGCCGCCCCACCACGGTCTGCCGATGAAATTGGGTTGTCCCCACCATGGCATCAGGGGTTCGCCCCAGCTGAGCGCCACCCAACCCATACCCGCACTGCTGATGCCCATGGAAACATTGGGGCCTACATCGAAAAATGCCACCAATGCGGGTGCATACACCGGGTGTCTCATCACCGGTCCCGGAGCCCACGCCCAGTAACCGCCCAGATAAACCCAGCGCCCATAATGGAAGGGTGCCCAACCCCATGGTGCGTCGTCGATCCAGGTCCACTGATAGTACGGATCCCAGCTCCAGCTACCGGTACTGTAAGGTGCCCATCCGGGCGGAACGGTGTCGGGTACCCAGATCGGTCCGTAATCCGGCGCGACACGCCAATTGCCGTAGTGATCCAGGTCGGAGGCGCCGGCGACTCCATAAGGGAGATAGCGCTCACTGACCGAATCGAGCAGGCCTTCCGTGCGGTCGTAGTTCCATCGATCCCAGCTGTCGATCTCCGGTGCCACGTAGGTTTCCGCCTGGGCCACAACGGTACCCTGCACCACGATTTCCTCGGAAGGGTGGATGCTCATGGCCTGCCCGCCGGCTGGAACCATCGTGGCACGCCCGCCGCGACGGGTGATGAAATGCACATCCCCATCCACGTCTACGCGGTAATAACCGACGCGGTCTATCGTGAACACCGCATTGGGTGTATCCAGCTCAACTGAATTTCCAATGGGCAGCGTGCGCAGGTCGAAGGTCACGCGACCGGAAGTGATCTTGAATTGGGTGAAGTCGGAAGTCTGGTTGACGAGGGTGAGCTGGGTATCATCATCAGCCCGGACGAAGGCACGGCTGCCCATTTCGAGTTCAAGGTCGCCGTCCTTGCCAACATACAGCGAATCGCCGACTGCAATCGGGGTATTCAACTGCGCTTCCACCCAGTCTTTTGCACCATATCTCCAGAAAGAGACGTCTCCTTCGGCGTAACTCAGGCGCATGGGACTGCCCAAATCCTTGCCGTCCTCTTGGGCGAAAACGGTCAGGCTGTACATAAAAAACAAAATGGAAAAAGTAGCGGTAATTCTGGACAATGGCAGCATGGTCATCTCCTCATTTGCTCAACCAAGAAAGTTTTCTTGGGGATGTTCGCCTTAAACCTTGTGTGTGTGTGTGTGTGTGTATATGCGTATGCGTATGCGTGTGCGTGTGCGTGTGCGTGTGCGTGTGCGTGACAAAAACAACGCTGCAGATTTGACCAGGTTGACGTACGGTCAGTCCCCCTGGTTAGAGTACCGAAACTCAAGGCCTAGGCATCTTGCACGAGCTCATTGTAGTGGTATTTCCCGGCAATAGGGGAGCACCCTGCCCATAATTAATCACTCTCAAACGTGATTTGGCAAACGACACGGGGTAAAATCGATTTTTAATTTAGCCAGTTCATCACAAATGGGCATTCAGCACAAATGAGCATACAGTGGTTTCCCGGTCACATGACCTCGGCGCGCAGAAAAGCAGCCGAGACGATGGAGTTCACCGATGTCGTCATCGAAGTGCTGGATGCGCGCCTGCCTGAAGCGAGCTGCAATCCGATGATCACGGAACTGCGCCTGCACCGCCAGCGTCCTTGCCTGAAGATCCTCAACAAGGCCGATCTCGCCGATCCGGAAGTCACAAAAGCCTGGCTGAATTTTTACAACAAACAGGCGGGCGTCAAGGCGGTGGCGCTAAGCTGCAAAAATGCCGGTGATGCCGCCAGGGTGCCCGCCTTGTGCCAGCCGCTCGCGCCTCATCGCGACAGCACCCACAAGCCGCTGCGCATGATGATCATGGGTATCCCCAACGTCGGCAAATCCACGCTGATGAACACCCTGCTCAAACGCCGCGTCGCAAACGTCGGCGACGAACCCGCCGTGACCAAATCCCAACAGAGCCACAACATCAACGACCACATGACACTCATCGACTCACCCGGCCTGTTGTGGCCGAAGATCGAAAACCCCGACGACGGCCTCAAGCTCGCCACTATCCACGCGATCGGGCGCAATGCCACCATCGACGAGGAAGTCGCCGAATATCTCGCCAACACGCTGCTCGCGCGCTACCCCGGCCTGCTCGCCGCTCGCTACGGTTTTTCCGAGCAAGGACTGGATGGCGTGGGCGTGCTCGAAGCCATCGCAAAGAAGCGCGGCTGCCTGCTCAAAGGCCGCGGCGGTGAACCGGATATGGAAAAAGCTGCGATGATATTGTTGACGGATTACCGCAGCGGAAAACTGGGCCGCATCAGCCTGGAGACGCCCGGTACGCGCGACACCGGATTGAAACTTTCCGGCGGGCATCCTGCCTCGAGCTGAGTTGAATTTCAACGGGTCTGCTGCGGGCTAACGGAGCGCTAGAGCTATAGCAAATTGCCCCTGCTCGCGGTATTGCTTCACTTCGCACACAACTGTCAACGTGATAAAGTCATGTCCAAACATCGCCACACAATCAGGATTCTTGACCCGTTTTTTTGAAAGGATTGAATTATGAAAAAACCCATTGTTTACCTTGCTGCTGTTTCATGTTTTGCATTGAGCGCCAATCTTGCGCACGCCGAAGCCGGGGCGTGCGATGAGAATATGCACGGCCAAAATCATGGCCAGATGGATGAAATGACGTTCAAGAAACTCGACA
>Ga0208079_1000580_pt1 | contig 19897 bp, 16 predicted proteins | sample NGESurdeep092012_5_FD_184474 | JGI IMG/M metagenome (GOLD analysis project Ga0208079, IMG submission 184474) | Arctic peat soil microbial communities from Barrow, Alaska - NGEE Surface sample 210-2 deep-092012 (SPAdes) | ecosystem: Environmental > Terrestrial > Soil > Wetlands > Peat ... | reverse complement strand
ATAAAGCTATTATTTCCTGCAATCGGATATTCCATCCCTGCCATTATATGGTATGAAAGATTAAATGTGTTCAGTTCCGACGTTGCATTACCTCCTTTTATGTCGAGTGATGGTATGTCTACCCTGCCTCCGACTACGATTTTTGGATCTAAGCCGACATCTGTAAAAAATCTCCCGTAACCGATCTGGTTAGTCTGGAGTTTTAAACCAAGGGGTACGGAAAGATAAGTTACTCTGTATGTAATTGCTTCTCCGGGCTGGACGGTAAGAATTGCGCTGCTGTAATTTTTAAACTCGAAATGAGTGATATCCCTGTTTATAAGTCTTCCTCCGGCATTTATGATATTTAGCCCTGTAGAAAAGGAATAGTTGGGACTAAAATACTTGTTATATGATATGCCGAAATTAAATCCGGTAACCACCCCGTCAGTGCGGGTATCATAACTATCGGTCGAGAACCAGCTGAGAAGAGGATCAAAATGTATGCTGAAGCTTATGAAAGGCTGACCGCCGTCTGTTTGAATATTCGGGTCATAATCTTGCCGGTAATTTTGTGCAGGCGGATTCGGAACAATAACCGAACGATAAGGCGGCATACGCATCAGCGGAGCATAACGATAACCTGGCTGGGCGTTTGTATTTCCACAAACGAATATTAAAGAAACAACTATTACTGCTAAACAGAACCCGGTTGGGTATATATTATTGATTTTCATTGCTTAAAAGAATAAAATTAGATTAGAAATTATAAATAGCTAATGCTGTTTATATTGCCCGGAAGGTATAATGGCAAATACCATACCAAGTTTCAATATTGATGATATTTGCAGAAAGATCAGGAAAAACAAAATGAAATCAATTAACCGCAAAGAACACAAAGGGTTAAGAACTAAGGACGCAAATAACTAAACTCTGAGATTATTCTTTGTGCCCTTTGCGCCTGCTTTGCGAACTTTGCGGTTAAAAAGATCTTAGGATCCGCTAACATTAAAATTATTTGTTGTTATTAATCAATTTTATTTCTCCATAATTTTTCTAGCTTGCATTTTAATTTTCAAAATTCAATTTATTAATAAATCCTGATATTATGAGAACCCGTATACTGCTGGCATTTATTCTATCACTGGTTATTGCACCAACTTTTGCACAAAAGAAAAACAGTGCTCCCCAGAAATCTGATGAGGGTTATAAATTTACACCTGTAGTTGAATTAAAGGCTACTCCCGTCAAAAACCAGTCAAACACCGGGACCTGCTGGGATTTTGCGACTACTTCATTCTTTGAATCGGAATTACTGCGAATGGGAAAAGGTGAATATGATCTCTCAGAAATGTATATTGTCAGATATAACTATGTTGACCGTTTAAAAGATAACTTCATACAGCAGGGCAAAGGAAACCTGGGTCAGGGCAGTGTTGGTCATGACTGGATAGTAGAATTTATGAAAAACGGAATTGTCCCCGATGAGGTTTATACCGGTCTTAATTACAGTATGCCAAACCATAATCATTCCGAGCTTAATGCTTTTATTAATGCTATTTCAACGGTACCTCTGAAGAGAAACAGGGAGAGCGATCAATATTTCACCATAATTGATGCAGTACTTGATACCTATCTTGGCAAGGTGCCACAGACCTTTACTTATAAAGGAGTCGGCTATACTCCAAAATCTTTCACAGCCAGCCTTGGAATTAAACCTGAAGACTATGTTGAGATCACTTCATTCACAATCTTCCCGTTTTATACACAGGGACTTCTCCCTATTCCCGATAACTGGAGAAAAATGAATTACTACAATGTACCTCTTAATGAACTGATCACAATTATGGATAGTTCACTTGTCAGAGGTTATACTGTCGCCTGGGATGGTGATGTAAGCGAAAAAGGATTCTCTCATTTCAAAGGTGTTGCAATAATTCCGGAACTTGAAAACACGGACCAATTCTCTAACGCAGATAAGGCCAGATACGGAAAAATGACAAAAGAGGAACGTACTGCAGAAGCCTATAAATTCAGCAGGCCTTACCCGGAAGTAAAGGTAACTCAGGAATCGCGCGAGGCTGGATATGATAATAAATCCACAACCGACGATCATCTTATGCATCTTACAGGTATCGTAAAAGATCAGAATGGGACTAAATATTATATTACCAAAAACTCGTGGGGAACGGATAGAAGTCCTTTCGGCGGATACCTTAATATGTCTGAAAATTATGTTCGCGCCAAAACAATAGCAATAATGGTGAATAAAAATGCTATTCCGGCTGAGATAAAATCAAAACTTGGATTATAAATATAGTCTTGCGGTTTTGCAGGTCTTGCGGTCTTGCAGTCAAAACAATCTGGTGATTGCACAACTTGTATGACTTGCAAGGCCTATTCTACTAAAAGGTTACAGCCTCTGATGTCCGAATTATCAAACCTGCCAAGCACCTCAAAACCTCCATCATTGTGAATCCTGCCAAGATCGCCGGTTGCAATAAAGGAGCATGAGTTAATGTTAGCAAGGTCTATTATATTAATCCCCCCTGTTTTATCTGTTTCAGTAAAGAGGGCGAGAGGATCCTGCGGATCTCTGACGATTACTTGCATCCAAGGAGGACAATAAAATATCCCCTCTCCTTTTGAATAAGCCTGACTTAACAATTCTGTCATACCATATTCTGAATGAATTGACTTTACATTCAGGTTCTCCTTTAAGATAGCATGAAGTTCCGAACGGGTCAGTTCTTTCCTTTTGCCTTTCATTCCTCCCGTCTCCATAACAATAACTCCGGAAAGATTAGGCGACTCATTTTCTGCCAGATCGAGCAAAGCAAAACTGACACCCAGAAGCAATATTTTCTGATCCCCTTCCTGTGCCTTTTTAAGTATACTGATAAGATCTCTTATGTTGCTTTTATAGAATCCACTGTCAGGATTCCGGCTTTTTTTAATAAGCTTTTCTGCCATATATACAAGTGACGATCCTTCCCTTTCAATATATGAGGGAAGCAAAGCGGTAATAAGATATTCTTCGGGTTCCCCGTAAAAAAGCCTGAAAGTTTTCAGAAAGCTCTCCTCATATAAACTTATATCATTTACAAAATGTCTCCCGGGGGAGACCCCGGTTGTTCCACTGCTTTCAAAGATCTTTTCAACCGGAAGATCACCAGTTGTGATTTTATGATTCCTGAAGAATTCAACAGGGAGAAAGGGAATCTCAAAAAGACTTAATATTTTAGAAGGGTCCTTACCAAGACTTTTTACAAAATCGTGATATAATAGATTATTATTGTACTGATAATTAAATATTTCAAGTGCAGTTTCCAAAAAGTCAGTCTGACCTTTTATATTGAAGACCTTTTTTTGCAGATTCAGCAACACGGGTATCATTTGCCCGGGAAAGTTGATGTGCCATCGGGCTGATAGACCCATTGAAAAGTACATTCGCCGTAAGCTACGGTTTGCCTTGTCTCATTTATAGTGCTGACGATCCTGATTTTTGTATAATGTGCTGTTCCCGATCTGTAGATCCAAACCTGGTTTGGAAGAATAGGATCTGCCATATCCTGCCATTGCGCTACAGAAACGGTTTTAAGATTGTCAAAGGCTGATTGTGCGGTCGTTACATCAGCGAAATCGCCTACTTTATAAAATGAAGGTAAAAGATTTTCTGCCTGAAGTGTTAACTTCGGGATTCCGGTGACATCAAGAGTGACAAATAGGGTAATATCGGGACCAGGACTGGGGTAAGTCGCCACTAGTTTGGCACCGGAAAATGAGAAACCGTATTGGAAATAAGTTGTAGAAAAATGATTGGTGTTGTCAATAGTATCAATTCCGGAAGTGCGTGTCGGTTCCTTTTTTGTGCACGCCTGTAGAATAGCAAAAAATGCAATAAATATGAATACTATCTTTTTCATAATGCAAAGATAATAGTTTTAGATAAAAAAAGAGGCCACATCACAATGTAGCCTCTATATTGCGGATTGTGGATTTGAGATTTCGGATTTTGGATTTATTAATCCGCAATCCACAACCCGAAATCTTCTTCTATTCTCCCCGGATTGCTGTAATACCCGGAAGCTTCTTCCCTTCCATATATTCCAGCATTGCACCACCACCGGTTGAGACAAAGCTCACTTTATCAGCAAGTCCGTTTTTATTAATCGCAGCTACTGAATCACCGCCTCCGATCAGGCTATAAGCGCCTTTAGCAGTTGCTGCGGCAATCGCTTTAGCGATAGCAGTTGTGCCTTTAGAAAATTTCTCCATTTCAAAGACTCCCATTGGTCCGTTCCAGAGAATTGTTTTTGAATTTTCAATAACAGAAGAAAATTCTTTGATAGTCTTTTCAGCGATATCCAGACCCAGCCATCCATCTTCAACAGCATTTGAAGCTGTCACTTTTGTATTGGCGTCATTATCAAACTTATCAGCATTAAGACTGTCGAACGGAAGATAAAGGTTAACTTTCTTTTCTTTCGCTTTTTCTATCAGTTTCAGGGCGAGATCGAGTTTATCCTCTTCGCAGAGAGAATTACCGATTTTTCCACCCATCGCTTTAATAAATGTATATGTCATACCTCCACCAATTATCAGATTATCAACCCTGTTAAGGAGATTTTCGATCAGCATAATCTTATCTGAAACTTTTGCTCCACCCATAATAGCTGTGAAAGGCTTTTGCGGATTCTTGAGAACTTTATCCATTGCAGCAAGTTCACTATTGATCAGGAACCCGAACATTCTATGGTCGGTGTCGAAAAAATCAGCCATAACAGCAGTGGTTGCGTGAGCACGATGGGCAGTACCGAATGCATCATTAACATAAATTTCTGCATAGCCTGCCAGTTTCTTTGCCATCTCCTTCTGTTTGATCTTCATCTCAGCTTTTGCTGCTTTCTTATCCTCATCCGTAACGTTTTCAGGAAGAATGGGTTTGCCCTCTTCTTCAGGATAAAAACGAACATTCTCAAGAAGAAGAATCTCACCTGGTTTTAAGGCTGCAGACATATTCATAGCAGATTCCCCGAGGCAATCATCAGCAAACAGAACTTTTTTACCCAGAAGTTTTTCCAGAACAGGAAGAATAGGTTTAAGTGAATATTTCTCCATGCGTCCCTCTGGTCTGCCAAGATGAGACATCAGGATCAAACATCCGCCATCGTTAAGAATTTTATTTATTGTTAGTAATGCTCCTCTGATACGGGTATCATCAGTTACTACAAAAGTTTTTTTGTCGAGGGGTACATTGAAATCGACCCTGACTATTGCCTTCTTCCCTTCGAAATTAAAGTCCTGAATCATTTTCATAGATCTTATATTTTTTATTTTATACAAAAATTTCTCAATTACAAACCTACATTTTTTTTGGAAATATTCATTTGACTAAAGTCAACTTATTGTCATCAGGCAAATATTATTTACGATATTTCACTCTGTGGAACTCTGTGACAGTTCTTTGCCTTTTTTGTTACACAGAGGGCCACTGAGAAGACACAGAGAACCCCAGAGAACGAAGAATACTCCTCTCACTGAACAGAACTATGCATTTTTCTGTTCCCCGCTTGGAAAAGATTGCTTAAATTTGAAAAAAAAGTTATGGCACAAATTACATTTAAGGGCAATCCCGTAAATACCTCCGGGAATCTTCCTTCAAAAGGATCTAAAGCCCCCGATTTTTCGCTTGTAAAATCAGATCTCAGTTCATTATCCTTATCTGAACTTAAAGGGAAAAAAGTAATACTGAATATATTCCCAAGTCTTGATACATCGGTATGTGCAACCACTGTCAGAAAATTCAATCAAATGGCTGCCGGAACAAAGAATGTGACAGTTCTCGGAATATCGAAAGACCTCCCTTTTGCACACCAACGTTTTTGTTCAACTGAAGGCATTACAAATGTTATAACACTATCTGGTTTCAGAGACAAAGAATTCGGAAAAAATTATGGTGTCGATTACATAGACGGTCCTGTGGTCGGACTCTATGCAAGAGCCATAGTCGTAATTGATGAAAAAGGGACAGTCATTTATACCGAACTGGTTCCCGAACATATACACGAACCTGATTATGAGGCAGCTTTAAAAGCTGTTCAATAGTGAAGGAGCGACAGAAACTCCTCATTATTCTTTCTTTGAGATAGATCTATGAATTTTGCACAGATACCAGGTCAGAAAGAGATCAAGACCAAACTTCTCCGGTCAGTAAAGGAAGAAAGAGTAAGCCATGCGCAGCTTTTTGCAGGAACAGAAGGTTGTGGCAGTATGGCATTGGCTTTGGCATATGCTACTTATATCAGTTGCGAGAACCGTACAGACACTGACTCTTGTGGAGTATGTAAATCGTGTGTAAAGTATGAGAAACTGATCCATCCCGATCTTCACTTTGTATTCCCGGTAATAAAAGGGAAGAAAGCCACGGATCCAGTCAGCGACAATTATATAGAAGAATGGAGAGAGTTTATAAATAAGTCGCCCTATTTCACCCTTAACAACTGGATGGATTCTATAGATGTTGGAAATGCCCAGGGTATGATATTTGCGTCCGAAGCCTCGGAAATAATAAAAAAACTCAGCCTAAAGTCTTTTGAATCGGATTTTAAGATAATGATAATCTGGTTGCCTGAGAAAATGCATCAGTCAACATCCAATAAGCTTCTGAAGATGATCGAGGAGCCACCGGAAAAAACTCTTTTCCTGCTTGTTTCGGAAGAAGCCGACAAAGTAATCCCCACCATTCTTTCGAGGTGCCAGCTAGTAAAGGTCCCTTCCTTCCATAACCGCGATATTGAGAATTATCTGAAAGTCAGGTTTAATGTTGTGCCTGAGAAAGCAGCTGATATATCACGAGTGTCGAATGGCGATATTACAAGAGCTATCGAGCTCTGCGAGAACGAAGAATCTTCGCTCATAAATCTTGAGCATTTTAAAAGTCTGATGAGATTCGCATGGAAAAGAGATATCATATCACTGATCATCTGGTCAGAGGAGATGGCATCAACAGGCAGGGAAGCTCAGAAAAATTTTATTTCCTTTTCCCTCAGACTCCTCAGGGAAAACCTGATGCTGTCGCTCGATCAGTTTAAAAATAAGCTGGTATACCTTACTGGAAATGAGGCTGATTTCTCAGGAAAATTTCATCCGTCAATCAACCAGAAAAATATATTTCCTCTCTCAGAAGAGTTCAACCTTGTCTATTCCCATATTGAATCAAACGGAAATGCAAAAATTATTTTTCTCGACCTGGCACTGAAAGTTACCAGGCTAATCCGGTGATCCAAACACCCAATGTTGAAATTGATTCATTTATTCACTATTTTTGCAATGTAATTTCTGATTCTAAAGTTTTTATGACAGATAACGAAGATATTCAGGGACAGACCGGTGAAGAGATCCGGATGCCTGATATAACATATAAACCCGGCTATAATAAACTCGATTCTTTTAACTGGTTAAAAGATTTGCCGGAAACGCCCGAGGTGAATGACATTGTAGAAATCAGGTTCAAGAATACACGAAAAGGATTTTTCAGGAATGTCAATGGACTCAGACTTGAGATTGGTGATGTTGTTGCTGTGGAAGCATCTCCGGGTCATGATATCGGAAGGGTCTCCATGGTAGGACATCTGGTAGCTGAACAGCTAAAAAGGCTCAAAGCACATCCATCGCCCGATGATCTGAAAAAGGTGTACCGGAAAGCAAAAGCTGTTGACATCCAGAAGTGGGAGGATGCAAAAAAACTAGAGACTCCAACTATGCTACGTTCCCGAAAGATCTCTGAAGAACTCAGACTTAATATGAAGATCGGGGATGTTGAATATCAGGGCGATAAAACAAAAGCTATATTCTATTACATTGCCGATGAGAGAGTTGATTTCCGTCAGCTTATCAAGGTTCTGGCCGATGAATTCAGGGTACGGATTGAAATGCGCCAGATAGGTGCCCGACAGGAAGCAGGAAGGATCGGAGGAATTGGATCATGCGGAAGAGAACTGTGCTGTGCAACACATATCACTAACTTCATTTCAGTTACAACAACTCATGCAAAATACCAGGAGTTGTCACTCAATCCGCAGAAACTTGCAGGTCAGTGCAGTAAGCTTAAATGCTGCCTTAATTTTGAGCTCGATTGTTATGTTGATGCACAAAGATCGTTCCCTCCAAGGGAAATTCCTCTTGAAGCTCTCGATTGCACAGCCTATTTTCAGAAAGTCGAAGTCCATAAAGGGCTTTACTGGTATTCAACTGATCAGCATTCAAATGCAAACCTGATTGCTCTTCCTGTTCAGAGAGTCAAAGAGATACAGGCAATCAACAAAAAAGGAAAAAAAGTCGACAAGCTCAAACTGGTCGATGAAGCATGGGAGGTAACACCTGTTTCCCAGGACTTGCTAAAAAACAACAGTCTTACAAGGTTTGATCCCCCTGAAAACAAAAATCAGGCGAACAAGAATCAACCCAAAAGAAAAAACAGAAGATTCAATGATAAAAGGAATAAATAGATTTTCATACGTGTTTATATTGATATTCTTCTTATTTCTCGTATCCTGTAACAGCAAGGTTGTATATACTAATTCTCAGGCTATGCCTCAGGAGACATGGAAACTTATGGATATCCCTACTTTTAAAGCTCTGGTAACTGATACCCTTACAAGCAATAATGTCATCTTTACGATCAGAAACGGGTCTTCATATCCCTTTCGCAATATTTTTCTTTTCGTTTCTACAACATCGCCCAACGGGAAAAAAATTACGGATACCCTTCAGTATAATCTTGCAGATGAAAAGGGGAAGTGGTATGGCAGAGGGTTTGGCGATATACATGAACTTAACCTCCCATATAAATCTAATGTTTATTTCCCTTTGAAAGGCACATACGAATTCAAAATTCAGCATGGGATGCGGATTGAAAATCTGAAGGGTGTTTATGATTTGGGATTAAGAATAGAAAAAAGCAGAAAATAAATCTCAGGTTGTGGGTAAAAATAAACTGGCCAGGTGGACTGAGTTTGGGTCATACGATAATGTCATCCAGCCACTAATCAGAGATGTTGCCGGGAGAGACCATCCGATTAAAGGACGATGGAATTCCGAGCTCTTTAAAAACAATAATCCAATCGTTCTTGAACTGGGATGCGGCAAAGGAGAATACTCTGTTGGTCTGGCTGAAAATTTCCCTGATAAGAATTTTATTGGAATTGATATAAAGGGAGCCCGTATGTGGCGAGGTGCCAAAACTGCCAATGAAAAGAATTTACCAAATGTTGCTTTCCTGCGCACAAGAATTGAATTTATCAATTCCTTCTTTTCACGCGATGAGGTCGATGAGATATGGATTACATTCCCCGATCCTCATCCAGGTGAAAAAAACTCAAATAAAAGACTGACCTCCCCATGGTTCCTAAATACATATCGTCTATTTCTGAAAGATAAAGGACTGATCCATCTGAAAACCGATAATAAAGAGCTCTACGAATTCACCATGAGGACCTTAGCCTATAATAACCTTCAGACAATCTTTTCCACTGATGACCTCTATTCAGAGCAGAGTGATAATATTCTTTCCATCAAAACCCATTATGAAAAGATCTATCTGACTTCCGGAATAAGGATAACTTACCTTTCTTTCCGATTGGAAAAAGATAAAAATATCGAAAATGCAACGATCAAAACCAAAATCGGATAACGACTTTTTCTCAAAGGTATTTGAGGTTACAAAGTGTATTCCTTACGGAAGGATAACCTCATATGGTGCAATTGCCCGGTATCTTGGCTCCGGCAGATCGGCCCGAATGGTAGGATGGGCACTTAATACAAGTCATACCAACCGGGAATTTATTCCGGCACACAGGGTCGTAAACCGAAAAGGCCTTCTCACCGGGAAGTATCATTTCGGTAATTCAACCACCATGGCACAGCTTCTGGAGAACGAGGGCATTATAATTGAAAATGACAGGATTATCAATTTCGATGAGAAGTTCTGGGATCCGGGGAAGGAGCTTTAGCAGAGTTGAGCCCCCAGCCCCCTATGTTTTTCTTGTGTTTTTTGCCTCCCTGCTCCCCTTTAGGGGGGGTGGGGGCTAAACCTCAAGCGCAGAATGCAGTTAATTCTTGGATTCATTTTGTTTTCCGGTAAAAAACTGGTAAACTTGCACGTTGTTTATATTTAAATCAAATAAAAATAGTGGTCTAGTAATTTCTCAATGTATTCAAAAGATCAGATATTAAAAGCACTTTCGAGGATCATTCACCCTGACAGGAAAAAAGATATAGTCAGCCTGGGGATGATAACTGAAGTTGAAAGTGGAGAGAATGGTATTTCTATCACTTTATCTCCGGAAAAATCAAATGATCCCTTTATTTCATCAATAAGGAGTACAATTGTGAGGACATTAAAAGTAGTCCTTGGACCTGATGCTGTAATAAATGAAATAAATGTAAAGCCAAAAGTGATTGTCGGGAAACAACAGGAAAAGCCACATGATGTTTTGCCGGGGGTCTCAAATATAATAGCCATAGCATCAGGCAAGGGTGGTGTTGGAAAGACTACTATAGCTGTAAACCTTGCTGTTTCCCTTTCTCGTCTGGGTTATAAGGCAGGACTTCTCGATGCAGATATTTTCGGCCCTTCTGTACCTAAAATGTTCAATGAGGAAAAGTACAGACCCGAAGTAAGAAGGGAAAAAGATGCTGATCATATTATTCCCCTTATGAAATTCGGTGTCAAAGTACTTTCAACCGGCTTTTTTGTAGATCCGGCAGATGCTGTCATATGGAGAGGACCAATGGCTTCCAATTTTCTGAAACAACTTATAACCCAGGGAGACTGGGGACAACTCGATTTTCTTCTTGTCGATTTACCTCCGGGCACAAGCGATATACATCTGACACTTGTTCAGGAGGTTCCTGTTACGGGAGCGATTATTATAAGTACTCCCCAGGAGGTGGCCCTGGCAGATGCAGTAAAGGGAATTTCAATGTTCAGAAGCAACAAGATTGACGTACCGGTTCTTGGTTTAGTAGAAAACATGTCGTGGTTTACACCGGCAGAGCTTCCGGAGAATAAATACTATATATTCGGAAAAGAGGGGTGTATGAAACTTGCTGAGAAGATGAATATACCTTTGCTTGGACAGATTCCCATTGTTCAGAGCATTTGTGAAGGAAGTGATAATGGGGAACCGGTTGCGCTAAGTGATTCTATCACCGGAAACGCATTTATGTCGCTGGCAAAGGAACTTGTAAAAAGAGTTGGACAAAGGAATAAAGATCAGGGACCAACTGTGAAACTTGAAATAACTAAATAAAATTACATAAGACATGACAGAAACAAGTAGTATCAAAGACCGTGTGCTGAAAGCACTTGAAAGAGTCAGACCTTATCTTCAGTCTGATGGAGGAGACATTGAGTTTGTTGATGTGAGTGCTGATATGACTGTAAAGGTTAAGCTTATTGGTGCATGCCATGGTTGCCCTTACAGTATGCAGACTTTAAAGGCAGGGGTTGAACAGGCTATAATGAAGGAAGTGCCCGAAATTAAGAGAGTTATTTCAGCCTGATAAAGCAGATCAGTCCAATTTTATTTACCTTTGAAATACTATACTCTGATTAAGTTAGTTATAGTATTAAAAGTCAGTTATTGGATTCAAATAAAACATCATACAAATATCTGGTGCTAATGGGATTATCCATGGTACTGACTTACTGTTCGGTTGAAAAAAACACGGGCTCAAGCAGGTTTTACCAGAGCATGACGGCCAGGTATAACATCTATTTTAATGGTAATGAGAGTTTTAAAGCGGGACTGGCTAAAATATCACGTAATTACCAGGATGACTATGCCGAATTGCTTAAAGTATTTGATTACAGCGATCCCTCCACCGTATCTCTCTGTTCTTCCGATATGGAAAAGGCAATTCAGAAAGCCTCCAAACTGATTTCCTTAAAATCAATCACTGCCAAACCCGACTTAAAAGGGGAACTTTCTGAAAAGGATAAAAAACTTCTTGAAAGAAAGGAGTATAATGAATGGGTCGACGACAGTTACCTGCTTATCGGCAAAGCGAGGTTTTACAAACATGAGTACATTGAAGCCACCTCAATCTTCAACTTCTGCATAACCGATGCGAATGATCCGGCTATTAAGACTGAGGCTCTAATCTGGCTGGCAAGGGTATTCAATGAGACAGGCAACTATAGCGAGTCATTAAGATTATTGAATAGCCTCGATATTACTGTTGATCTTACAAAGCCTCTGTTATCAATGTATTATACAACACTGGCGGATCTCTTCGTAAAACAAAAAAGATATTCTGAAGCAATTGATCCACTGGGGAAGTCAATTGAAATAGTTTCCGGGAAAAGGGCCAGATACAGGTTGACCTACCTTCTGGCTCAGTTATGTGAAAAGACGGGAGATGGGGCCAGAGCCACCTCCCTTTACCACGATGTTGTCAAAATGAATCCCCCATATGATGTAGAATTTAATGCAAGAATAAATCTAGCCGGTGTATTTGATATAAACTCCGGAAATCCAAAAGAGATCAGAAGGGAGCTTGAAAGAATGCTCAAAGATTCGAAGAACAAAGAGTACCAGGACCAGATTTACTTTGCCCTTGGCAATTTATCGATGAAAGAGGGAAATGAGCCTGAAGCCCTTAAATACTTCCGAAAATCAGCAATTGCCAAATCGCAGAATCAGAATCAGAAAGGCAGATCTTACCTCGCTCTTGCCGGGTACTATTTCAGGAAACCCGATTATATGAAGGCAGGCAGATTCTATGATAGTGCCACTTATTTTCTGGACCAGAAATATCCAGATTATCTTGCAATAAAAACCAAATCGCAAAGTCTGAATGCCCTTGTTTCACAATTGACAATAATACAGCGTGAAGACAGCCTCCAAAGAGTGGCAAAAATGCCCGAACAGGAACGGAATGGTGTGATTGCAACAATAATAGCCAAAATTGTCCGCGATGAAAGTGAAGGCAAGAATACAAACAATTCCGACATATATAACCTTGGACAGTACTATGAGAACGAACGACGTATTCAGGGTAACATTGATCAGGAAGGCAAATGGTATTTTTATAATCAGACCGCATTAACTTTTGGCCGGACTGAATTCCGGAAACGCTGGGGCGACAGAAAACTTGAAGATAACTGGAGAAGATCGAATAAGACAAGAATGAATAATATGCAAGCATCAAATAATCCGAATGAACCTGCACAGCAAAAGGCAGATACTTCGGCTGCTATTAACGATTACAAAAAACCGCAATTTTATCTGAAGAACCTTCCGCTCACAGACTCTTTAATTAAAATTTCCAATGAGAAAATAGCAGTAGCATTGTTGAATGCAGGCAAAGCGTATTCCGAAAGGATTCAGGACCCTGTCAAAGCTACAGAGACATTCGAATCGTTGATAAGCCGGTTCCCCGCAAGTGAATTAATCCCTGAAACCTTATATGATCTTTATAACATCAATAAGGTAGGGAATAATGCAAAATCAGAGGCTTACAGGCAACACTTGCTTCAGAAATATCCCGATAATGAATTTGCCAGGATTCTTTCAGATCCAGCCTATTATGAGAAAAAAATGGCCGAACTGAAGATGGCTGATCAAACCTATAATGATGCTTATAATGCCTATAATAAAGAAAGTTTCAACGATGCAATTTCTATCAGTGACGATGCATTGAAAAAATACCCTCAGAATCAGCTCGCACCTAAGTTTCTTCTCCTTAGGGCATACTCAGTTGGCAGAATGAGTGACGAAAGAACTTTCAAAGATGAACTGAACAAGCTTATCAAATTATGGCCGGAAACTGCTGAGAGCAAAAAAGCAGTTGATATAATTGCATACCTGAATCAGAAAATGCCTGAACTTAAAGTTGAAGAAGATAAAAAGATTGCCACTGAAATATACACTGCCGATACAACTGCCAATCATGTATTTGCTTTGATAATTTCAGATCCCGCATTTAATCTGAACCAGGCTTCATTTGATGTAATAAGTTATAATATCGATAATTTCACAAATAAAAATTATAAGACTGAGGGAGCGCTCTTTGAAAACAAATTTATTCTGATAACTGTTTCAGGCTTTACAGGGTATACTGAGGCTCTGAATTACTACAATGCCTTTAAAACTGAAAAATCAGTCAGAAATCCGACCAATGCAAAGATGATTACATTTATTATAAGCGCAAACAACATTAAAGTCTTTAAGAACGACAAGGATCCCGGACGGTATATGCTTTTCTTCAAGGAGAAATATATAAAATGAGGAAAATAAAAATACTCTGGACAGATGATGAGGTGGAAGCGCTGAAACCTCATATCTTTTTCCTGGAGGAGAAAGGCTACGAGATTGATACCTGCTCAAATGGCAACGATACTATTGATCTTGTCAGACAGAACCGATATGACCTGATCTTTCTTGATGAGAACATGCCAGGGTTAAGCGGAATTGAAACACTAAAACTCATAAAAGAGGTCAGGACCGATATCCCTGTTGTTATGATCACTAAAAGTGATGAGGAAGATATAATGGAAGCTGCCATTGGATCAGAGATTGCCGATTATCTGATTAAGCCTGTCAAACCGAAGCAGGTTCTCCTTGCGATTAAAAAGATCCTTGATCAACGAAGGCTGGTGACCGAAAAAACGACCACCGATTACAGACTGGAATTCAATCACATCAGCAGCATGATCTCCGCGGCATCAACCTTTACTGACTGGACTGAGTTGTATAAAAAAATTGTTTTCTGGGAATCCGAACTTGAAAAATCAACTGATCCAGGGATGACTGAGATACTAAAGCTACAGCAGAATGAGGCAAATAATTCATTCTCAAAATTTATCACCACCAATTATCTTGATTGGCTAAGACCTGAAAACACGACTAAACCTTTGCTTTCCCCGGCGCTTTTTACGAATAAAATTTTCCCTCACATAAATCAAAACAGACCGCTGTTCTTTATTCTGATCGACAACATGAGATATGACCAGTGGAAAACAATTTCGGCTGAGCTGTCAGGCCTTTACCGGGTTACTGAAGAAGATCTCTATTTCAGTATCTTGCCTACTTCAACTCAGTTCAGCAGGAATTCAATATTCTCCGGTCTTATGCCTTCTTCTATTGCTGAACTGCTTCCTGAATTATGGATAAATGATGACGACGAAGCAGGCAAGAATAATTTTGAAGAAGAGTTGTTCAGCGAACAGCTTAAGAGGAAAGGGCTGAAATACAAATGGTCGTATAATAAAATCAGCAGCAACCTCGACGGCAAAAAAGTAAATGAGAAAGTAAGGTCAATGCTTCAAAATGATATTAATATCCTTGTTTTCAATTTTGTAGACATGTTATCTCATGCCCGGACCGAAATAAGTATGATCCGCGACCTTGCAAACGATGAACCGGCTTACCGGAGTCTGACACGTTCCTGGTTCATGCATTCATCCCTGTTCGAATTGCTAAAAACGCTTGCATCACATCCCGTAAAAGTAATTTTCAGCACGGATCATGGTACAATAAGAGTGCAGAACCCGATTAAAATAATCGGCGACAGGAAAACATCTCCAAATTTAAGGTATAAGATGGGCAGGAACCTGGACTACGATCCAAAAAAAGTTTTTGAGCTGACTAACCCCGAAAAAGCAATGCTGCCAAAAACCAACTTAAGTTCAAGGTATATCTTTGCCATGAACCAGGATTTTCTTGTCTATCAGAACAATTATAACCATTTTGCCAGTTACTACAAAGATACCTTTCAGCACGGAGGAATTTCAATGCAGGAGATAATGATACCTGTAGCATTACTGGAACCTGTATAACAAAGTATGGAAATCTTAATAAAAGACAAGCGACATTTGCATTCTGCCGCCAAACAGCTTCTGAAACAATCGGGAGATAATAAACTATTTGCCTTCTACGGTGCAATGGGTGCCGGAAAAACAACATTTATCAAAGCTATCTGTGAATCCCTCGGGGCAATTGACATAGTCACCAGCCCCACTTTTACACTTGTAAATGAATACAGGACAGCAGATGGTGAATCAATATTTCATATCGATTTCTATAGAATCAAAAAACAGGAAGAGGTGTTTGACTTCGGTATTGAAGAGTACCTGTCAGGTGATTCATACTGTTTTATGGAATGGCCGGAACTCATAGAGGAAATTCTTCCGCCTGAGACTGTTAAAGTGAAAATTTCGGTTGACAAGAATGAACAGAGAATTCTTCTGATCGCATTATAATTTATGATTTTGCTCTGTATTCCAAATTATTTACCTTTGGGGAAATAACTCCCTCACAATGATGAATGGCAAAGCCAAGAACGGAAAAGTAAGTTTTGAGAATACTGTTTTCATGCCAAAAGAGGAACACCTTGAGACTGCTGTTAAGAACCGCAGGATTTCGATTGGTATTCCCTGTGATAAAAAAGATGACGAGAAAAGAGTTGCACTTACTCCCGAAGCAGTTTATTTGCTTGTTGAAAGTGATAATGAAGTTATTGTTCAGAAAGGCGCAGGCCTTGGAGCAAATTATACCGATAAGGATTACAGTGAGAATGGAGCTATAATAAGTGACTCACCCGCAAGAGTTTACAGCGCAGACGTTGTAATAAAGGTTGCCCCGTTTTCAGAGAAAGAGAGTGAATATCTTAAGGGTAACCAGGTAATCCTTTCATATTTAAATGTTCTTAAGCTAAATGAAGAAACGCTATCTAAGCTTATAAGAAAAAAAGTGACAGCTATTGCTTTTGAAAAGATCAGCGACAGTAACGGGGAGCTTCCGGTTGTGGAATCGATGAGCGAAATCTCGGGAATAACCTCCCTTCTGATAGCTTCGGAATATCTCAGCAATATGCATGGGGGGAAAGGTGTAATGCTCGGTGGAATTACCGGGGTAACTCCTACTGAGGTCCTTATACTGGGAGCAAATACTGCAGGAGAATATGCTGCCAGAGCCGCTATCGGACTTGGATCCACAGTAAAAATTTTCGACAATTCGCTCCCTCGTCTGAGAAGGTTTCAGAATGTTCTGGGTGAAAGGTTGCAGACCTCGGTATTTCATCCCCAGGTTCTCAGGAAAGCTCTTAAGTCAGCAGATGTGCTCATTGGAGCTATTGAACTCGAAGATCTCAGACCATGGTATTATATTACAGAAGACATGGTGCGGAATATGAAAAAAGGTGCAGTTATAATTGATCTGAGCATTGACAGGGGGGGGTGCATTGAAACCACCGAATGCCGTGCACTGAAGGATCCGGTCTATGAGAAACATGGTGTTGTCCATTTTTCAGCATGGAATCTGCCTTCACGCGTGTCACGTACAGCTTCAATAGCTCTTAGCAATATTTTCACACCTCTCCTGCAAAGCATGGCCGATGCCGGAGGCATTACACAATTACTCAAATATGACCAGGGTGTCCGCAATGGCGCTTACCTGTACAATGGGATGCTTACAAATGAAACTTTAGGCCAGAAGTTCGGAATAATATCAAAGGATCTCGATCTCCTGATATCAGCATTCTGATTATCAGACATATCGCAGGATAACGTGGACTTTCTCGATGAGATTGCTTCGTCGCTTCGCTCCTCGCAATGACAGTACAAGTAAGATAATTTCGTTGAAGGTGCTGAACGGAAGTTAATAAAATAGTGGGTCATTGCGAGGAGCGAAGCGACGAAGCAATCTTAAAATCCCATTATGAAATAAACTAACAGAATACCCAAGTAAAAAACAGCCAATTTTATTATCTTTGTTCGATTTTTAAATAAAGCTAACTCCTCATTATCAATATCATGAAGAACTTCAAAAGATATCTTGTCACTTCAGCCCTTCCCTATGCCAACGGACCTATACATATAGGTCATCTTGCAGGCGTCTATATTCCTTCAGATATTTATACCAGGTACCTGAGAATGAAAGGTGTGGATGTGATATCTGTTTGCGGATCCGATGAACATGGGGTTCCGATTACTCTCAAAGCCCGGAAAGAAGGAGTATCTCCACAGGAGATAGTTGACAGATATCATTCATTGAATAAAAAAGCTTTTGAGGATTTTGGCATTGCTTTCGACATATATTCACGCACATCAAACAAAGTACATTACGAAACTGCTTCTGGATTTTTCAGGACGTTATATGACAAAGGTGAATTCACTGAAAAAACATCTGAACAGTATTATGATGAAGAAGCTGGGTGTTTTCTGGCAGACAGGTATATAATGGGCACCTGTCCGCATTGCGGAAATGAAAATGCATACGGTGACCAGTGCGAAAAATGCGGCACTTCACTCAGTCCCGAAGATCTGATTAATCCACACTCCACGGTCAGCGGAAGCAAGCCTGTATTACGCGAGACACTTCATTGGTTTCTTCCTCTCGACAAATACGAACCCTGGCTTAAAAAATGGATACTCGAAGATCATAAGGAGTGGAAAGCAAATGTCTACGGACAATGTAAATCGTGGCTCGACCAGGGTTTGCAACCCAGAGCCGTCAGCCGCGATCTTGACTGGGGTGTTCCAGTACCTGTTGAGGGCGCAAAAGGAAAAGTCCTTTATGTATGGTTCGATGCCCCGATCGGTTATATATCTGCAACAAAAGAACTTACACCCGACTGGGAAAAGTACTGGAAGGATGAGGAGACAAAAATGGTTCATTTCATCGGGAAAGACAATATTGTGTTCCACTGCATTATCTTCCCAGCGATGCTCAAAGCAGAAGGCAGTTATATACTTCCTGAGAATGTTCCGGCCAATGAGTTCCTGAATCTCGAAAGCGACAAGATTTCTACATCAAGAAACTGGGCTGTCTGGCTTCACGAATACCTTGAAGATTTTCCAGGCAAACAGGATGTTCTGAGATATGCTCTATGTGCAAATGCTCCTGAGACTAAAGATAATGACTTCACCTGGAAAGATTTTCAGGCCCGTAACAACAATGAACTTGTTGCAATACTTGGAAATTTTGTGAACCGGACCCTCGTGCTTACCAATAATTATTACGAGGGGAAGGTGCCTGTAAGAGGAAAAACAGATGAGAATGATGATTCTGTTCTAAAAGAGATAACCCTTCTTAAGGAAAAAGTTGAAACCTGTCTGGAAACATTCAGATTCCGGGAAGCACTCAAGGAGGCAATGAATCTTGCACGACTCGGTAATAAGTACCTTGCTGATGCTGAGCCCTGGAAGGTTATCAAGACTGATCCTGAACGTGTAAAAACGATTATGAACATTGCTTTGCAGATAACTGCTAATCTGACAATAACTTGCGAACCATTTCTCCCCTTCTCAATGGAAAAATTACGCAGGCTGATTAATTTGGATGAGCTGAAATGGGAAAATGCAGGGAAATCTGATCTGCTGGCTCCGGGACATGTAATTAACAAACCGGAATTACTTTTTGAAAAGATTGAAGATGAGGCAATTACACGACAAGTCGACAAGCTTCTGGCTACAAAGAGAGCCAATGAAGCAAGTGGTTCAAAAACCGTACCCGGAAAAGATCCGGTGACTTTTGATGATTTTACAAAAATAGATATCAGAACAGCTACTATCCTGGAAGCAGAAAAGGTTCCCAAAACCACAAAACTGCTTAAGCTTAAAATAGATACCGGTATTGATATCCGGACTATCGTATCGGGAATTGCAGAATATTATGATCCGGCGGTAATTATAGGAAAACAGATCTCAATTGTTGCCAATCTTGAACCACGTAAGATTAAAGGGATCGAGTCAAAAGGAATGATCCTTATGGCCGAAGATAGTAACGGGAAATTAGTAATGGTTACTCCTGCTGATAAGGTGAGTAACGGAAGCATGATAAAATAAAAATCTTACTTTTTAAAATTATTAATAAATATCAATATCTTGAATTCTCTCTTCCTTTTGAAG
>Ga0208079_1000579_pt1 | contig 19912 bp, 18 predicted proteins | sample NGESurdeep092012_5_FD_184474 | JGI IMG/M metagenome (GOLD analysis project Ga0208079, IMG submission 184474) | Arctic peat soil microbial communities from Barrow, Alaska - NGEE Surface sample 210-2 deep-092012 (SPAdes) | ecosystem: Environmental > Terrestrial > Soil > Wetlands > Peat ... | reverse complement strand
CTAGCGGGCGAACCGACCGCCGGGAGCAAGGGCGAAGCCGGCGAGGAACATGGGGATGGCGACGAGGGACACCGTGAATGCGCGTCGGTCCGCACCCAGAGGCCCGACGGCGCTGCTCAACCGAGAACCGTTCGGTTCGCGGTTTCCCGATGGGTGCCGCGACATTCTCGGTAACGAGACCGCCTTCCGCCTGCGGGTCAAGCAAGCAGCCCGGCGCCGCCCGACCTGAAAGAATGCGCGCACCATGAGCCGTCCGGGTCGACCGCACCTCGTATCTCGGGTGATCCTTCGCCGCTTCTGTGACGAGGACCATCTCCTATCCCGGTGCGCCGTTGCGCACGTCCAAGTCAGAAGGGTCGGTCCTGATGGCGTGTTCAGGACGGCGAGGCTGCACCCAGATGATCCGTCGTTGTTCGAGGCTCGATGGAAGGAGGTCGAGGACTCCCTTCCAGCGGCACTCGCCGCCGTGGACGACCGCACTCTGCTCGGGAAGCCAGACCTACTGGTAGTGCTGCGGCAGTGCATGGCCATCCATATGGCCCGGAGCGGCGATCTACTCCGGGTTCATGACCTCGCGACGGCTGTGTTCCGCGACGCAATGCTGCCACGGCTGCGGTCCGACCCACGGATCAGAGATCGGTTCCGGCGCGAGCACTTCGGGCTGGAGCCTGCTGGGCCCGAGGCCATAGAAATCGAGGCTCGGCGAGCCATCGAGGAGGCTCGCAGACAGGTCGAGGACTCGGGGTTCAACGCCGAACGGATGCTCGCGTCGTACGACGAGGCGCTGAAGGTCGTGGACGGCAAGGGACTGCAGGTCTGCGTGGCCGCGGAGGGAGAGTTCCTAATCGGCGACGCTCCCGCCCAAACACTCCGTGAAGGCCACGACGGGGTTGGCCCGCTTGGAGGGGTCCCGTGGAGCGAGGCCACGACCATCGTTATGCCTGTCGGGCGCCGACACAGCGTGTCCCTCTCTCGCGAGTCTGAATACCTCGACCTCGACGCAGCGAACGTCCGCTATCTGAATACGGTCCAAGTTAGGGCCGCTCATCAGAGCGTCGCGTGGCATCCGGGAGTCGACTTCCGGGGTCTGGTACGAGAAGTCCGCGGCTCCAGCAACACGTGAGGGCGGCACGCTGGTGCCACACCCTGATCGGGCTCTTGGACGTCGTCCGACTTGCTATGACTGCCGTCAAGAGGTAATACCGACCACCAACTTGATGTCGTCCGATGGTGGTCGATGCCTTACCGCCCAATCAGCCTCCCCTCAGCGAACGGCCTCCCCGAGACCCACTGGGTTCGCGTCTCCGACGCTGCCGTCGCCGAGTGGCTCCGGGAGCGCGACGGGCTCAGGCATCGGGGATACCCCGACCGCCCGCCCGACATCGACACGGCGACGCTGCAGGCGTGGCTGCCCCGGCTCGGCGAGCAGGCCCTGCCGTACTTCCGTGGCCGCCTCGCTCGGTCGGCCAGACCCGGGGGAACGCAGATGTTCATGGTGTTCACGGCGACATGGCACCGGCCGAATGGCGTCATCACGAAGGTTCTCGTCACCGGGATGGGTGACGGCTCGTTCCTGAGTCGCGTCGTGGTCGTCGAGCCGTCAGGGGAAACTCCGGTCGACAAGGCGCATCGCCTCGGTCCCGACATCAACCCCGACGCCGTCTGGGAGGAGGTGGAGACCATCGTCCGCGCCATCAACGAGGCACCGATGGGCTGGGAGCCACGGGACCCGATGGTGACCACCTACGTCGACTTCGCGGCTCTCAATGACGAAATCGAGACGGCCGAGGCCGAGGCCCGGGCTGCCGGGCTGCTCGCTCCCGAATGGGTGCACTGATGGCGAAGACCATCGCCTACATCCGATGCAGCACCGAGGAGCAGGCCGACAGCCGCGCCGGGCTCGAAGCGCAACGCGCGGCCATCCTCGCTGAGGCCAAGCGACGCGGTTGGGACGAGGCTGACGTCACCTTCATCGAGGACGCGGGCTTCAGCGGCAAGAACCTCGACCGGCCCGGCATCGAGGCGGCGCTGGACGCCCTCCGGCACCGGAAGGCGGACACCCTCGTCGTGAGCAAGTTGGACCGGCTGAGCCGGTCGCTCGTGGACTTCGCCGGGCTCATGGACCGGGCGAGCCGGGAACACTGGACCCTCATCGCGCTCGATCTCAACGTCGACACCTCGACCCCGGCCGGGGAAGCGATGGCGGCGATGCTGGCGACCTTCGCCCAGTTCGAGCGGCGGCTCATCGGTGAGCGAACGAAGGCCGCGCTGGCGGTCAAGAAGGCGGCTGGGGTCCGCCTCGGGCGGCCCCGGCTCATCCCCGGCGACATCGTCGCCCGCATCGCGGCCGAGCGGTCCTCGGGGGCGACCCTGCGGGCCATCGCCGACGGGCTGAACCGCGACGGCGTCCCCACGGCGATGCGTGGACGGCAGTGGTGGGTCGCCACCGTGCAAGGGGTGCTGGCACAGGCCGGGTCCTCGGCATCCCCGGGCGTGAGCGGTCGAGAGGTGCGGGCGTGATGCCGAGCGACGGCGACGCCCTCGGCGCCAACATCGCACCGACGGCAGAGCGGCCATTCCTCAAGTTGGTCGGGGAGGACGGCAACGCCTTCAACATCCTCGCGAAGGCGCGGCGAGCCCTTCGGGATGCTGGTCGCGGCGACGAGTGGGCGACCTTCGAGGCCGAAGCGACCAGCGGCGACTACGACCACCTGCTCGTCACGGTCATGGAATGGTTCGTGGTGGAGTGATGCCGAAGATGCCGGGTGGCAAGAGAGGTAGCGTGGACGGCATGAAGCAGTGGACCCCTCGGGGCGACCCGATGCTGGCCTTGCTCCCAGTGGAGCGGCTGTGGGCGTTTGACCTGCTGCCGTTCGAGGAGCAGCAGTGGCGAGCCCGGGTGTTCCTCGCCGTCTGGATCACCACCGGGGGGATGATGTTCGCATGGGCACAGGCGCTCCGGAAGTACGACAACGAGGCGGAGGTCAAGGCGTGGGTGCTCGGGGTCCTGACCGACGCCGTGATCCTCGATGGGCTCGCGAGCCGCCAGCAGCCGGAGGCGCACCTTGCCTAGAGCAATGCTCCTCTTCGAGCGGCAGGCCGACGCCTCGTGGCTCCCCACGACCGTCATCCTCGCCACCCCGAAGCGGCTGCAGGGCAAGTGCCTGCCCGGTGACGCGAACCGCAACGCCCGGCTCGCCAGCATCCTGAGCGACGCGCTGCCACCCCGGATCAACGACTTCACGGAGGAGCGCGGCACCTTCGAGGACTGGATCACGTGGGGCGTCTATAACCTCGCCAACGGGCACACCACGTGGGCGAGCGAGATCAAGCCGGAGATCACGGTCGACGCCCTCTACCAGCGCGAGGTCCTCGACGTGATCCCGAAGCCGATCACCCGGCCGGAACTGCAGCCGACCACCGAGGCCCCCCTGAACCTCGGCGGCTACAAGAGGCCAGCGACGTGAGCCCCTGTGGCGAGAACTGGCTCACTTCTGAGCCAGTTCTCGCCGACGCATGCCCGAAGTGCGGCGGCAGGGGCGACGTCCGCATCAAGGGCCGCCCCGGCTGGGAGCGGCGCACCTGCCCGCGCTATGGCCCTCGCCCGGCGCATGCGCGTGGGCTTCCGCCGACCACCGCCCTCTGCTGAGCGGGCGTGGCGAGGCCGCTACCTCCTGATGACGTGGGCGTTCACGGGGAGCCTGCCATTCGCGTGGGCCGCGGCCTCGGTCGGGGACCCTGTGGAGGTCGAGGCGAACAAGAAGGTCGTTGCCGGGGTGCTGCGGCCATGTCATGGCTGGCCGCATCTCATCCAGTCGGGCGCCTCTCCGTCCGCATGCGCCTGCCACTCCACTGGCGATGGATGGCCGACGCCACCCGGCGACCGGTACGTGGAACCGAACCAGTCCTCATACCGCACTGCGGCCACGTCGGTCGCGCCGTCGGCCAAGAAATCGTCCACGAGGCATCGGGAGCGGTCCGGCCGCTTCTCGTCGATCTCTGCGTCCTCCGACCATCCTTGGTAGACCCGCCATTCCCCGCCCGGGCCAACACCGCCCGTGTCTGCCGAAATCCATAGACGTCGTGCGGGGGACCCCGACCCATACGCGTCATCCTGCGTCGCGTCAACGAAGCGGCAGGCACTCAGTCGGACGTTGACCGCGGGTCCCGTGCCGATGTTCGTCACCACGAAGTACTGCGACGAACGGAAAAGCCCCCCTGAGTCATTCCTAACCCAGTCCTGAGTGATCACGAGCCACGGCCGGTACGCGAGGCTGCGCTGATGCCGCATCTCTTCGACCGTCTCCCGGGACGCGGCCGCCTCGTCGGTCGCGGCCTTGGCCTGAGCAGTGGCGGCGATAACGATGGCGCGGTTCTGCTCCAGCGTCAGGACAGCCGCGAAGGCAAGGGCCAGCGTTGCGGCAACGCTCACGAGCGCCAGACTGCCCGTCGTGTCCCCCAAGTACGCGGCGTACGCGGCCATCGCCAGCGCCCCAAGGACAGCCAGACCGAGGGCCACGAGGACGGCGCGGAGTCCGTTCCTGTTCAGCACGCGTGCGGCCCTCTCGTCACCAACGTGGTCCGCTGGGCTCTTTCAACCTATATGCCTCGGTCGCTCTCCGCGCTATGACCTCCACCATGGGCCTAGTAGTGCTCCCGGATGTACGCATACGCCCGGTCGTACAGGTCGCCGCTCGGGGGCAGGCCGCTGTTCTTGAGGATGAGCCGCAACTGGCGGCGGACCTCACGGTCGCCGGGCTGGCTCTCCTGCCAGTGAGTACCGCGGATCGGCCGGACGAGCGTGTCGATGTCCTCGACCACCTTGGCCACGATCACCGGGACGCCCGGCGGCGCGTACTCCTCCAGTATCTGGGTGAGGGCTCCCTTGTCCGGGTCAAGGACTTGAAACTGGTCGAGACGTCCGTCGGCTTCGGCACGCTCGGCCTCGACCAACTGGCGGGCGAGGTCAAGGAGGCGCTTCAGGAAGGCGACCGAGTCCTTGGCGCCGGTCACATGCGCCAGCCGGAGTTCCTCTAGCCGCTCGGACAGGGCGCGCCACACTTGATGGACCGGAGGCCCGGCCAACTTCCGGCGCAGGCGCCTCTCGACCGTGTCGAGGACCTCGTCGATGGTTGGCGGCACCGGCCGTGGCTCTGGCCCATCATCGAAGATCGTCAGTTGGCGCAGGGCTTCAAACGTTCCCGCGTCGATGGCGATGGCCTCAGCCTCGGCCTCCTCGACCTCGACCCCGCTGATGTATTCGCCGATGAGGTCGCGGGTCTTGCTGCCGAGCCGGTGCCAGAGGAGGGCGTTGGCGTCCACGCTCGGACGGATCGAGGCATAGATGCGGGCGAGCCAGCGGTAGTCATCCTCGATGGGTCGCAAGCGGGTATCGGGCCAGAGCAGTTCGAACAGAGCCTCGCAGCGCAGGAAGGACTCCGCGAAGTCCGCCCGAGCCTCGATGCTTCGTAGGACCTCCTGCGCTGCCATCAACTGCTCGTACGCCGCCGATGTCCGGTCGATGCTCGCGAACGGCGCCATCGTCTGCTCGACCTCCGCGGCGAGGATCGCGAACAACTCCTCGATGTCGGCTGGCAGGGCCTTCTTGCCGCCCGTGTCCTTGACAGCGACCGCCTTGGCGAGTTCCGCCCCGAGCCCGATGTAGTCCACGATCAGGCCGTAGAACTTCTCCTGCCCCGTGGTCGGGTTGGTCCAGCGGCGGTTCGTCCGGGTGACGGCTTGGAAGAGCGTGTGCGCCCGGAGCGGCTTGTCGAGGTACATGACCCCCTCGACGGGAGCATCGAACCCGGTGAGCAACTTGGCCGTGACGATGAGGAACCGGAGCGGGTCGGCGGGGTCAAGGAAGCGGTCGCGGAGAGCCTGCTCGGTCGGCCGGTCACGGTCCCAGACGGCCCACGAGGCGGGGTCGTCCTTGGCCGTGGTCATCACGACCGTGGCCTCCTCTCCGGGTCCCAGCAGGGCGCTGATCGCGTCGTAGTAGCGGACGCAGAGTTCCCGGTCGAACGCCACGACCTGCGCCTTCAGCCCGAGCGGTGCGACTTTCGCCCGGTAGTGCTCGACGATGTCCTCGCACACCGCCGCGATGCGCACCGGGGTCTTCATCAGCGTGTCCACCCGGCTGGCACGGCGGGACAGGTAGCCGCGCTGGTCCTCATCGAGGGCCTCGGCCTCGGCGAGTTCCGCGAAGGCTTGATCGAGGGCCGCCTTGTCGATGTGGAAGTCCACCAGCCGCGTCTCGACATGGATCGGCAGCGTTGCGCCGTCGGCGATGGACCGCTCGACCGAGTAGTGATTCAGGACGCCGCCCGGGTCGTCCGGGTCCCCGAAGGTCTCCCACGTGTTGCGGTCATCGGTTGAGATCGGCGTGCCGGTCAGGCCGATGAACTTGGCGTTTGGCAGGGCGTCGCGCATGTCAGCACCGAGGCGGCCCTCCTGTGTCCGGTGGGCCTCATCGACCATCACCACGATGTTGGCGCGCTCGTTGAGGAGGCCCGCCTCGGCGAACCGGAAGATGGTTGTCACGAGGATGCCCCGGGAGTCCTCGCGGAGGAGCCGTCGGAGGTCCTCCTTCGTCTCCGCGACGCGCAGCCCGGGCAGCCCGACCGAGGCGAACTCACTCGACACCTGCTCGATGAGGTCGAGCCGGTCGAGTACGACGACGATGGTCGGCGCGTCGAGGTCAGCCTGCTGGCGCAACCGCGCCGCCGCGAAGGCCATCACGAGCGTCTTGCCGGAGCCTTGGTGGTGCCACACGAGGCCCTGCCGCTTCCGGGGGTCACGGACCCGGGCGACGATGGCCTCGACCGCCTCGACCTGCGGGTAGCGCGGGATGATCTTCGCCGTGAAGCCCCCGGCGGTCGAGGACCTCCGCGAGTAGAGCGTGTACGTCCGGATGATGTCGAGCAGCATCTCGGGTCGGAGCAGCAGTTCCGTTGAGCGCAGGACAGAGGCGAGCCCCGGGAGCGGCAACTCGTCGGTCGTGCGCGACCACGGAAGCCACATCTCGGCGGGCTGGCGGACGGCCCCGTAGCGGAACTCCTTGCCCTCCGTGGCGAACGAGAGCACGTTGGGCACGTAGAAGCCGGGCGTCTTGACCTCGTAGGCGCCGTGGATGTCCCCGGCAGCGTTCAGCCACGAAGTGGCCTCCCTGACGGGCGTCTTGGTCTCGCCGACGACGATGGGAAAGCCGTTCACCCAGAGGACGACGTCGTACCGTCGCTCCTCGGTTCCCGGGTGGTACGTCACCTCGGTCGAGACGATGAGGGAGTTGGCTCGCGGGTGATCGAAGTCGATGAGCCGGACCGGCACGTAGTCGTCGGTGCCAACGAAGCGGACCGTCTCTTGACCACGCAGCCAGCCGGTCATCCGGCGGTTGGACTCGACGAGTCCGTCGTCGCGGACCGCGAGGATCGTGGCCCGCAGGCGCGGCAGGACCTCGTCGACCCGGTCGGGCTTCTCGGAGATGGCCGGGTTGAGGCGGCACAGAGCCGCGACGACTTCCGACTCGATCAGGACTGCGTCCGTCGTCCGGTCGAGCGCGGCTCCAGCAACGTACTGCCAGCCGAGGTCGGGCTTGGTCAGCCGATCAACGAGGGCGTCTTGGACGGCGGACTCCGCGATGTCGCTCATGCCGCGCCGTTGAGGAAGCGGTCGTAGGAGACCGGGATTTCGTGGTCGCCGGACAGAAGCGCGCCAAGGAGCGTGGAGCGGAGCCGCACAAGCACGTCGTCAAGGGTGGCGGCCGCAACGGCCGTGGCCGATAGGTCGTCGAGGAGGTCGGCGACCTCGCGCTGGCGCCTGAGGTCAAGCACGGGGATGGGCTCTTGCAGCACCAGTTCCTTGTTGAGGTTGGGCTGGCTGCTCCCGGTACGGCGGCCTCTCATCGCCTCCTTGTGACCACGGAGCCAATGGAACAGGAACCGACCGTGCGCAAGTCGCTCATCAGGGACAAGTCCAAGCACGGCTTGGTTCGCGCACATGGGGGCATCGAGGTATCCGACACTCCCGGAAGTCAGTCCCTGCCCGTACATGGCGACCACGACCGAACCCACGGGCATGATCCAAGCGGATGACTCCGCGAGCCCCAGTTCTGTGATGGCCTCGCTCGTCGTCTGAATGTGGTCGGCGTCAACCTCGCCAGATTTCAGCCAAGGGATGTGACCGCCCCAGTAGCCGGGCTTGGTACGCGAAGGCGTTGCTCCCGCCTTGGCCACGCGGATGACTTGGGCCAGCGGGCTCCACTTCTCCGCCCCCGCCTCTATTTCTCGCAGCAGTCCCGTTGCCACGGCGCTGCACGCGGCTCTCAGTCGGCGCCCAGATCGTGCCTCGTCGATGGCCGACACAAGATCGACGATCCGCCACTGCTCGGCGAGAGATGGGAGATCGATGGTGAGCCGCAGGAAGTCGCGTTCATGGAGTCGTCTCCGCTCGGTGGTCCCCACGGCTGACGACGCCGCTGCAGACTGGAACGCTGGAGTCTGAAACCACAAGGCGAGATATAGCGGTTCGACACCATCCAATACGTCGAACACCGTTGCTCGGGCCGCAGCTCCGCGTATGGCACGCCGCTCGGCTTGATGAGGAGGACGCCGGAGGCCGGATCGAGACCGCTCGCATTGCCGAACGAGAGCGTGACAAGACCCGCCTCGGCGAGCGCGAGGTTCGCGCGCCAGACGGCGTCCCGGAGCTCCGGCAGGGCGAGCGCAGCCATCGGATCAGATGCCCCGGGCGAGGTGGTAGTACGCCTGGTTCCATCGGACCTCCTTGCGGAAGCCGGCGACCCGGGTGTCCTCGTCGATGAGGAGCAGCTCGATGCCCGCCATCTCGGCGAAGTCGACGAGGGGCTCCGGATCGAGCGCCTTGGTGAGGACGGTGTGGTGCGACCCTCCGGCGACGAGCCAGGCTTCGACGGCGGTCGAGAGGTCCGGTCGCGGCCGGTAGATCGCCCGGGCGACCGGCAGGCGGGGGAGGGGATGGTCGGCCGCCACGATGTCGATGACATTCGCGACGATCCGGAGCCGGTCGCCCAGGTCGACAAGCGCGGCAACGAACGCCGGGCCGGGCGCTGCGTCGAAGATGAGCCGGACCGGATCCGACCGCGAGCCGATCGAGAGCGGGTGGATCTCGCAGCGAGGGCGGCCGGCCGCGATCGACGGGCAGACCTCGAGCATGTGCGCCCCGAGGACCTTCGGTGCCACCGGATCGAGGTCGTACGTGTAGTCCTCCATGAACGATGTGCCGCCGGGCAGGCCGGACGCCATGACCTTGAAGAGCCGCACCATGACCGCGGTCTTCCAATCCCCCTCGGCACCGAATCCATAGCCGTCGGCCATGAGCCGCTGGACGGCGAGACCCGGAAGCTGGCGGAGCCCGTCGAGGTCCTCGAAGGTGTCGGTGAACGCGCCGAAGCCCCCGTCCGCGAGGAATCCGCGGATGCCCGACTCGATCCGGGCGGCCTCGCGGAGCTCGGCGTGTCGCGACCCCTCGGGACCGAGCTCGGGCGCGAGGTCGTACTCGTCGGCATATGCCGCGACGAGCTCGTCGACCGCACGATCGGAAACGGACCTGATCGCCTCGGCGAGGTCGCTCACGCCGTAGCCGTTGACGGAGACGCCGAGGCGGATCTGGGCCTCGACCTTGTCGCCCTCGGTGACTGCGACGTGGCGCATGTTGTCGCCGAAGCGCGCGACGCGGAGGTGGCGGGCCTCGCGCCAGGCGCAGGCGGCCCGGGCCCAGGAGCCGATCCGGGCGGCGACGACCGGGTCCTCCCAGTGGCCGACGACCGTCTTCCGGGCGGTCCGCAGACGCGTCTCGATGAACCCGAACTCGCGGTCGCCGTGCGCGGACTGGTTGAGGTTCATGAAGTCCATGTCGATCTCGCCCCAGGGGAGATCGCGATTGAACTGGGTGTGGAGATGGAGGAGCGGCTTGCGGATGGCCTGGAGGCCGGCGATCCACATCCGCGCCGGCGAGAAGGTGTGCATCCAGAGGATGACCCCGACGCAGGCGTCCGTGGCGTTCGCCTCGAGGAGCGTCGCCGCGATGCTCTCCGACGACGTTACGACCGGGCGGTGGACCACCCGGACGGGGATCGATTCGAGCCCATCGAGCGTCGTCGCGACCCGCCGTGCGTTCTCGGCTACCTGGCGGAGCGTCGCGTCGCCGTACATGTCCTGGCTGCCGGTGACGAACCAGACCTCGAACTCGCCCAGTGGCTTCATCGCGTCACTTCTCGCTCTCCCTGACGGACGCCGGTGTGGGTGCTATTTGTCGGTGATGTCGATCGCATGGTTCACGAAGGTCTTCTGCTGCTTGCTCTCGACGCTGGCAAGGATGTAGAGCCCGGTGTCGGCCTGCGGGACCGCGACCGTGGTCGTCCACTTGGCTGATTGGCCGCCCGGGGCGATCGGCGCGTCGGTGAGAGTCGGGCTCTGGTAGAAGCCGTAGATGACGCCGTCGGTGCCGACGACGGGCGGGATGCCGATGTGCACATAGGTCGGGTACTGGGTCGGGTTGTCCGCTTGCCACCCGAACTCGAGGCCGTCGGCCGTCCGCTTCGCGCTCGTCAGGCTGAGCGTGCACTTGTTGATCGCGATGATCTTCGCATCCGCCTTTTCGATGACGCCATCGACCGGCGTGGCGACCGGGTACTTGAGGTCCGCCGCCGCCTTGTCGAGGTCGACCGCGAGGTTCGCGCTCGTCGCGGCGGACGGTGCATAGTAGTTGAAGTCGCCGGTGACGTACGTGTACGGGATCGAGAGCTTCGAACCGGGTGCCGCGGCCGCGCCCGCACATTCGACGTAGAGCAGCTGGGTCGCCGGCTTCGCCGTGGTGCCACCCGTGTAGCCCCGGATCTGGAAGCCCGGCGCGAGGGACGTCCCGCCGGTCCCGACGATCACGGTGGCGCAGCTGGTCGACTTGCCGTCGCCCGTCGTGAGGACGGCCGGTTGGTCGGGCGTGGCCTGCATCGCGCTCCACGCCCCAGTGTCGTTCCGGATCGTGACGTCGACGTGAAGCCCGCCGGCGGCCGCGTCCACCTTCGTCGCGACGGCGCCCCAACCATGGGAGGCCGCGGGTGCGGGCGAGCTCTCGTCCTCGGGCGTCACGATGTACCCGCAGCCGGCCAGCAGGATTCCACAGGCGATGACCAGGGCCAGCCTCCTCCGCGCGTTCATCCTTCGCTGTCCTCGCTCATTGCGGACCTGGACCGAATGTCGGGAGGATGGCGGACAGCTTGGCGGTCACGAGCCAGTAGTTGGCCGGCACAGCCGTCCCGCCGTCGACCGCCTTCACCGTCTTCACCTGGCCCGCGTACGACACCGCGGTGTAGTACGTGAAGCACTGCCCGCACTGGGTCTCCGAGGTCGAGTACATGTTGTCGGTGAACCATCCGAGGTCGTTGATGCTCCCGAGCAGCGCCTGGACATCCGCCGGCGACGCCTTCTTCTCGACCGTCTGCGTGCCGTTGTCCGCGACGATCCGTCCATCGGCGTAGATGGCGGATAGCTCGTCGACACATCCGGATCCGCCATTCCGCTCGTATGCGATCACCGCACCGGCCTTCATGAGCTCGGCGGCATGATCCTGCCGGAACGGCTTGATCGCACACGCCGGCCCGGTGCCCGAGTTTCCCGGCCCGGGGGCCGCGTTCCGCGCGCCGACGACCTGCATGCTGACCAGGACCGCCACGACCACGGCGGCCCCGACCAGCACCCGCCGGTCGCGCCACGGCCTGCGTCGCAGGCCGGCAGCCGTGGATCCGCCCCCCGCGCCGCCGAGCCGCCGGGCTGTCAGCTGTCGCGCGTTCAGCGTGGCGAGCACGCCCTGGACGCCGATGAAGACGAGCATCAAGGCGCCGATGACGATGCTGGTCCACCAGGAGCTGAGCTGCCCGTTGTACTGGATCAGGCTCTGGATCAGCGCCGTGATGAGCACCCCGAAGAGTCCACCGAGCAGATAGCCCTCGCCGCCCGTCAGTGCCATCCCGCCGATGACGACGGCCGCGATGGTCGTGAGCTCCATCCCCGTGGCATGCGTTCCGTGGCCCGATCCGACGTAGATGCTGTAGGCGATTCCAGCCAGCGCCGAGCAGAACCCGCTGAGCATGTAGACCTGGACTTTGGCCCGGTTCACGCGCAGGCCCATGAGACGGGCCGACTGCTCGTTCTGTCCGTTGTTGCCGCCCATGGCGTAGATGGTTCGGCCGAATCGCGTGTAGTGGGCGATGTACATGCCCACCGCGAGCACCACCAACGCCACCACGACGAGAATCGTGACGTAGTCGCCCTTCTTCGTGGTGGGATCGGCAAGCCCGGGAATCAGGATCCGCGTTCCGGCGAGGAGCTTGTAGAGGGGGTTGTAGATCCTGATCTCGCTGTCGCTGATGATGTAGCACAGGCCTCGTGCCAGCCACATGCCCGCCAGCGTCGCGATGAACGGCTGCACCTTGAGATACGTGATGAACAGGCCGATCACGGCGCCGAACACGAGGCCCATCGCGAGCATGAGGCCGATGACGACCCACGGGTCCCACCCGTCCCGCAAGAGCGCGGCCGAGGCGACGGTGGTCAGCGCCACCAACCCGCTGACGGACAGGTCGATGCCGCCCGAGATGATGACCAGGCCCTCGCCGACGACAAGAATGAGCAGGAACGGGGTCGTGATGAACAGGTTGAAGAAGGACTGCCCGTCGCGCATGGCGGGGAACAACAGCGTTCCCGCCAGGAATGCAAGGGCAAACAAGGTGACAGTCGCGCCAACCGGCAGGAACTTCCTCTTGTTCGCGAGGCGCAGGCTCAACGTCTCCATCACGCTGCTGCCTGCTTCCGTCCGAGCCGCCCAGCGCCCTTGCGGACCAGGTCCTGCACCTGCTGGGAGTAGAGAAGGATCACGCTGATCACCATGACCGCCTTCACGGCAGTGATGGCGCTCGCGGCCACGCCGATCGCATACATGGACGTTTGCGTGGCCTGGATGACCAACCCTCCGATGACACTGCCAAGCAGCGAGAATCGGCCGCCCGTCCCCAGGAGCGTCCCGCCGATGACGACCGCCAGGATCGCATCCAGCTCGGTGTACAGGCCGATCTGATTAGCGTCCGACGTCCTGATGCTCGACACCGAGATCAACCCCGCAACCCCCGCGCAGAAGCCACAGAACGCGTAGGCGAAGAGCTTGATCATCTTCTCGTTGATGCCGCTGTAGAGACTCGCGCGGAAGCTGATGCCAACGGATTCCACGAACAGACCGATCGCGGTTCTTCGCGTCAGCAGCCAGGCACCCACAAACAGCGCCACGACGATGAACAGCGAGAACGGCAGGACGATGAAGCCATTTCCGATGTAGGCGAACGAGTCGTTGAAGATGATGATCTTGATGGAGTTCGTGATGAGCTGAGCGATGCCGCGACCCGCGATCATGAGGATCAGCGTGGCCACCATGGGCTGGATCCGTCCAAAGGACACCAGGAGTCCGTTCCACAGGCCACACGCCACGGCTGCGAGCAGCGACAGCAGGATCACGACCGGGATCGGCGCGAAGCTGTAGGTGGGGTCGCCGACGACCGCGGTGATGTTCCCCTGGAGATTGAGCCCGACGATCCTCGGGTCGATGAGGATGCATGCCACGGAGCCCGCGATTGCCATGATCGCCCCGACCGAGAGGTCCACCCCGCCTGTCGCGATGACGAGGGTCATCCCGATCGCGAGCACGACGGTCGGGGCGCTGTTGCGCAGGATGTCGATCAGGCTCCCGTACAGGTGGCCGTCCTTCATCTCGAGGTTGAAGAAGCCACGAACGAATACGAGGTCGAACAGCAGGATGACCGAGAGCGCCAGCACGGGGACGAAGAGCCTGCTCTCGACGACCCGACCCAGGTTGATGGACGGGCGGAGCGTCTTCATGCTTCGCTCTCCGCGATCACACGCATGATCGCCTGGTCATCCACGTCACCGGGGAATTCGGTCACCTTGGCGCGATCTCGCAGCACCACGATGCGGTGGCTCGTGCGCAACACCTCCTCCAGCTCCGAGGAGATGAACACGCACGACATGCCCTCCTCCGCCAGCGAGAGGACCAGCTTCTGGATGTCAGCCTTCGTCCCCACGTCGATGCCGCGGGTCGGTTCGTCCAGGATCAGGAGTCGCGGCTTCGTCGCCAGCCAGCGAGCGAGGATGACCTTCTGCTGGTTCCCGCCGCTGAGATTCCTGATCGGCTGATCGGCCGATGGAGTCGCGATCTTGAGGAGTTTGATGTACGTGTCGGCGATTCTGTACTGCTCGCCGGTGCTCAAGTGCCGGAACCAGCCGCGACTGGCCTGCATGGCCATGATGATGTTCTCTCTCACGGTGAGGTCGGCGACGATCCCGTCGGCCTTCCGGTCCTCGGGGCACAGGGCAACACCACGCTCGATCGAGCCGATCGGCGAGAACTTCCTGACGGGCTTGCCGTCCATGGTCAGTGAGCCGGTGGTCGGTTTGTCGATGCCGAACAGCAGCTGCGCCATCTCGGTGCGACCGGAGCCGAGCAGGCCGGCCAGGCCCACGACCTCGCCGGCATGGAGGACCAGGTCGAACGGGGCCATCGACCCGACCAGACCGATCCCGTCGGCCTCGAGCAGTGAGTCGGTCCCGATATGCTGGCTGCTCTCCGCCTTGTGCCGGGTGATGTCGTCGAGCTCGGTCAGGCTGCGCCCGAGCATGAGGGTGATCAGCGTCAGGCGCGGCAGGCCCACCGTCTCGTACGTCCCCACCAGGGCCCCGTTGCGGAGGACCGTGACGCGATCGCTCACTTCGTAGACCTGGTCGAGGAAGTGGGTGATGAACACGATCGAGATGCCTTCGCCCTTCAGCTTGCGCATCACGCGGAAGAGCTGCTGCGTCTCGTGGACCGTCAGGCTCGAGGTCGGCTCGTCCAGCACGAGAACCTTGGCCGACGAGATGACCAGGGCTCGCGCGATCGCCGCCATCTGCTGGATGGCGATCGAATAGGAGCCCAGCGGTCGGGTCACGTCGATCTCGATGTCCAGCCCCCGGAGGATCTCCCGGGCCCGGGCATTCACCGCGCTCCAGTCGACATGCCCCCGCTTCGTTGGCTGGCGACCGATCAGGAGATTCTCCGCCACGGTCAGGTTCGGGCAGAGGTTGACCTCCTGGTACACCGTGCTGATGCCCAACGACTGGGCATGCAGCGGCGAGCGGATCGTGACCTGTGCGCCGTCAAGAGCGATCGTTCCACTGTCCGGTCGCTCGGCGCCGGTCAGGATCTTGATCAGCGTCGACTTGCCGGCACCGTTCTCCCCGACCAGCGCGTGGATCTCGCCGCGGGCGAGCGCGAAGTTCACCTTCTGGAGCGCATGCACACCCGGAAACGACTTGTCGATGCTCTCCATCACGACAATGTCGGTGGCGGGGTCGGCCATGACAACCTCTATCACAAGCTCACGGATCTGGCGCGTGATGCGCGCGGCCAGCGTGGGGCGGACGAGGAGGAGAGGCGGTGCAGAGCCACCTCTCCTCCCAGGGTGCCGCGCCGGCGATGCCGGACGGGCACCTGCTCCGGGCGGTGACTAGTACTTGCGGGTCGCCAGGATCCCCTGGAGGGTGGCCGCGCCCTGGGCGGCGAAGAACGCGCCTTCCTGCGACGGAACCCACTTGGGCAGCGAGGTGTCGCCGTTCAGCGCCTTCAGAGCGGCGTCGTAGACCTGCGGGGCGAGCAGCGGGTTGCACTCGATGTCCGCGCCCATCTCGCCGGAGATGAGGGACTTGAAGCCGTCTGCGGTCGCATCGAAGCCGACAACCATGATGTCCTTACCGGGCACGAGGCCGGCTTCCTTGATCGCCTGGATGGCGCCGATGGCTTCTTCGTCGTTGTGCGCGAAGACGCCCTGGATGTTCTTGGTCTTCTTGAGGAAGGCTTCCATGACGGCCTTGGACTCCGGAACGCCCCAGTTGCCCGTCTGGCTCAGGCCAAGGCTGGTCGGGTCGGGGATCCCGCAGGCGCCCATCTTCTCGCGGAATCCCTTGGCGCGGTCGATGGCGGCCGAGGCGCCAACGGCGCCGGAGATCTCGGCGACGTTGTGCTTGTCAGCGGCGAAGGGCTTCAGGAGGTCGCACATGGCGGCGGCACCCTCGTGGCCCTCGTTGATGAAGTCCGAGCCGATGTACGTGTAGTACAGGCTGGGGTCGGCATCGATGCGGCGGTCTTCCAGGACGACCACCTTGCCGGCGGTCTTGGCCTCCTTGAGGACGTCGTCGTATCCCGTGACGTCGAGCGCCGCGAGGATGATGACGTTGACCGACGGGTCCTGGTTGAACTGGTGGAACGCCGAGACCTGGTTCTCGAGCTTGTTCTGGGCATCGTAGAACTTGAGGTTGATGCCGAGCTGCGTCGCGGTCTCCTTGAAGGAGGCCGTGTTCGCGGCACGCCAGCCACTCTCAGATCCGGTCTGGATGAACCCGACCGTCATGTCCTTGTAGGTCTTCGTGCCGGCGGCCGCGCTCGCCGCGGCGCTCGCCGCGGCGCTCGGTGCGGCGCTCGGTGCGGCGCTCGCTGCGGCGCTCGGTGCGGCCGCGCTCGGCGACGCCGACGCGCCGGACGAACAGGCGCCGACCAGGGCGGTCACAACCAACGCCATCGCGATCCGGGGGAATGTTCCTGATTTCGTCATCGTTGGGTCTCCGTTTGTCTGTCTTCTGAAGTACGGACGCCTGGGAGCGCTTGCCCGGAAGGGGAGCCACTTCACCGGGCCGACGCAGTCCTTGGGCAACTGACTGAAGAGCCGTTCGGTCGATGCGCTTCAGACGGTTCCAGCCACCATCGGCACCTCCTCCAAGATGGCTGTGCTGAACCCGGTGCTCGGCTGGTGACCGGCCACAGCGGCTGCGAGCGGGCGGGGATGTGCGGGTCGAGTTGCGCGGGCCATTGCGAGCGGAGCGCCCCGTCCTGCTGGGCTGGCCACCGCTGTGCCGGGACGCGCTGACGCAGCGCATTGCTCGGTGCGTGATACAAGTGGCGCCTGACGACTTCGCCATCGGCGTGCTTCCCGCGGACTGCCTGGTCTTGGCTCCAGGCCCGAGGTTGCCGAACGCTCGGGCCCCTGTTATCGTTCCCGTTATCGGTAACGGGAGCGGCAATAGGCTAGCATCGGCAATTGCCTCCCGTCAAGATGCTATTCGCGACGATCTGCGAAACGGCCATCCACGGTGAAGCGGGTGACATGACTGCGGGACGACGCCTGACGATCAAGGAAGTGGCACGAGCAGCGGGCGTGTCAACGCAGACCGTCTCGCGCGTCCTCAACAACCGTCCGGATGTCGCCCCGGAAACCTTCGAACGGGTCCGGCAGATCATCGAGGACACGGGCTATGCCCCCAACATGCTTGCCCGGAGCCTCACCCAGGGACGGAGCCACACCCTCGGCGTCGTCGCGTATGGGCTCGACTACTTCGGGCCGTCGCGCGTCCTGACCGGCATCGATCAGCAGGCCGCCGAGATGGGCTACTCGATCTCGCTCAACCTCATCCACGTCCCTGAGACGGACGACGTTGACCGGCTCCTCAACAACCTCGTCTCCCGGCAGGTGGATGGGATCATCTGGGCCATCCCCCAGGTGGGCAACAACCGCGCCTGGTCCCGGACCGTGGGCCCCGATTTCGCCGTTCCTGTCGTGCTCGTCGGGGGCATGGACGACCAGACGGCGCTGCCCTCGATCGCGATCGACAATCGGGCGATCGGCCGAACAGCGACCGAGCACCTCCTCGCCGGCGGCGCCCGACGAGTCGGCATCATCACCGGGCCGCTCACGTGGTGGGAGGCGCAGCAGCGCGAACTCGGCTGGAGGGAGGCCCTCGCGGCCCATGGGCTCGTCGCGGAGGATCGTCTCATCGCTGTCGGAGACTGGACGGCGAACAGCGGCGAAGATGGCCTGGACACCCTCCTCGAGCGGGAGCCAGAGCTCGACGCGGTCTTCGCCTCGAACGACCAGATGGCGCTCGGCGTCCTTCATGGCGCCCACCGGTTGGGCCGGCGCATCCCGGAGGATCTGTCCGTCGTCGGCGTCGACAATACCGCCGAGGCGTCCCACTTCTGGCCGTCCCTCACGACCGTCCACCAGCCGCTGCGGGACGCGGGGGCGCTCGCCGTGAGGGAGATCGACTGCTCGATCGGTCGGGCCCGCGACGTGCGCCGCGCGCCGGACGTCGCGATCGCCGAGGTGACGCTCCTCGAACCCGAGCTCATCGTCCGCGAGAGTTCCCGGACGCCGACGACCGACTAGTACTTTAGTTGCGTAGGTCGGCTGGGGGCCGGGACAGATAGTTGTTGCCCGGGTTCGCGTCGGTGCCGCGATCGAGCCCCTAGCTCCTCTGCTGCTCCTCTTGCCGACGATATCGGGGAAGCGTGCCACGACTGGGCGACCAGCTACCGGCACGCTGGCACCAAATCCGCGAGGGCGTCGAGCCACGGGATGGGTCCGATTCGAGAGCTCGTGGAACGTGCGAGACTCCGCTCGGGGTCGCCCATCCCGAAGACGTGGCCGGACCGGCCGTGCGGGACTACGCGGTGATTGTCACCCTTGGCGCTCGGGCAGCGTCGGCTGGAGCCCGCGGACCACGAGGCGCACCGCGGAGGCGACGCGATCGGGGCCGAGGCTCTCGTCTCCGATCGCCGGCATCGTGCCCAGCGCGAACAGCACCCCGAGCAGGATGCCGGCCGCTTCGCGCGGGTCTACGTCCCCGCGGACGCGCCCGAGTCGCTGCTCAGCGGCCAGGTAGGCGGCGACGGCCTCGGGCGGGCCGGGCGGTAGCGAGGGACCGGCAGCCGCCATCACCTTCCGGCGGTGGGCAGCGAGCTCGGGGTCGGCGGCGATCGCGAGCTCCAGCGGCACGATCTGGTCCCGCAGGCTCGCGAGCTGCACCGCGGCATCGGCCAGGTTCTCCTCGACCGTGCCCCTGCCCGCCCGGTCGGGAAGCGCCGTGACCCACTCGATGATCGGTGAGTTGGACTCCACGACGGTCGCGAAGAAGAGGGACGCCTTGTCCGGGAAGTGGCGGTAGATAGTGCCCTCAGCCACGCCAGCCGCCAGCGCGATGGCCCGAGTCGAGGCGTGGGCGTAGCCGACCTCGCGGACGACGCTGCGCGTCGCCTCGATGAGCCTTGCCCGTGTGGCCTCGCCTCGCTGGGTCATGTCCCTGCCTCGATCTCAAGTCGCCGCGACGTTGCCGTCAATCGGTGACATCCCGTCGGACGAACACGACGCCCGCGAGGACCAGGCCAAGGGTGACATAGCCGAGGGCGAGGGCGAGGGCCGTCCCATAGGCGACGGTCGCCGTGCCGCCGCTCGCGACGGCGCCGAGCGTCGTGCCGAGCAGCCAGTCGGCGGGGGCGTCCTTCACCATCTTGACGAGCGACTCCACGACGAGCACATACCCCACGCCGCCACGGCCGCGGAGCGCGCCAGGACGGCGATCACCAGGCCGAGGACGCCCCACACGCAGAGCGCGAGGAAGAGGTTCGTCCACGCCGAGCCCACCACCGAGACGAGATCGGTCCCCCAGGCGGCCGTCGAGATGCCCGCCGCGCCCGCGGCCGGCATGACCGCGAAGACGTTGACGATCGCGGCGACCGTCGTGGCCGCGGCCGTGACGATGACGAGCGCGACCACCTTGCCCGCGAGGAGGCGCCAGCGACGCGGTTCGGCGGCGACGAGGAGGCGGATCAGCCCGCTGCTGTAGTCGCCCGCGGTCACGACCGCCCAGAGGGACAGGGCTGGCGGCCCTTGGCGCCGTGGATCGTCGCGGAGGCTCTCGCGTCCGAGTTCCGAGCGGAGAACGAAGCGCTGATCGCGCGCGTGGTCGGCATGGACGAGCGCGGCTGGACGCAGGACTGCCCCACG
>Ga0208079_1000577_pt1 | contig 19919 bp, 11 predicted proteins | sample NGESurdeep092012_5_FD_184474 | JGI IMG/M metagenome (GOLD analysis project Ga0208079, IMG submission 184474) | Arctic peat soil microbial communities from Barrow, Alaska - NGEE Surface sample 210-2 deep-092012 (SPAdes) | ecosystem: Environmental > Terrestrial > Soil > Wetlands > Peat ... | reverse complement strand
TCAACCGGCGCGATTGACGAAGGCGACGGCGGTCCGGCAACCGATGCCCAACTCCAGTTAGCCGGGGTTGAGGGCATCGGACTTCTCCAATGCCTCGCCGTTGATTCCGCCGGAAACCTCTATATTTCCGAGAACAACGCTCACCGTGTGCGAAAGGTGAGTGCGGACGGAACCATTTCGACGTTCGCCGGCACAGGCGTTTCAGGGTATTCGGGCGATGGCGGGCCCGCCGCTGCCGCTCAGATCAGTTATCCGGAGGGGCTCTCTTTCGATGGCGCCGGCAACCTGTACATCTGGGAAGGGGGCAACCGGGTTATTCGTAAAGTCTCGCCGCAAGGGGCGATCAGCACCGCGCTCGACTTCCGGCAATTCGCCTTCTTCGTGAATGCCATGGCCGTGGACAGAGCCGGGAATATCTTCATTGCCGACTACCGGACTTATACGGTACGCCGGTTTGCGCCGGATGGGAGCGCCACGATCGTGGCCGGCAACGGTCAGATGGGCGCATCCGGCGATGGCGGGCCGGCGACAAGCGCCTCGCTATATGGGCTGTCCGCGCTGGCAGTAGATTCCCAAGGCAATCTCTATATTACGGACTACCCTGGCATTCGCGTGGTGGGAACGGATGGAACGATCCGGAGTGTCCCAGGCTCCGACAGCGCGGCAGGCTGTGTCGCGGCGGACGGCGCGGGCAATCTCTTCATCGCAGCGGACGGATCCACTAACAAGGTGTTCCGGCTTGCGGCCGGCGTTGCCACTGCGATTGCGGGGAATGGCCTCGCGGGTTACTCCGGAGATGGCGGGGCGGCAATCACGGCTGGAATGTCCAATCCCTGGGGCATCGCTCTCGACGGCAGGGGGAACCTTTACGTGGCTGACGTCGGCAACAATGTCGTCCGCGTGCTGCGCCCTTCGAGCCGGGACGTGATTATCGGTGCGGTGGTGAACGCCGCAAGCGAAACGGCGACGCCCCTCGCTTCAGGCATGATCGTGGCGGTCTACGGCGCCGGATTCGGGCCGGTTGCACATACTACCGTCGCCTTCAACGGCATTGCGGCCCCGCTGCTCTATTCCTTTCCCCAGCAGTTGGCGGCGATTGTCCCTTACGGGGTGACGGGTCCCACCGCGACCATGACGGTTTCGAGCCTCGGGCAGACCTCGTTACCGGTCAGCGTTCCGTTGGCCGACGCCGCTCCGGGCATCTTCACGGTGAACCAGGCCGGTACGCAGCAGGCTGCCGCCGTGAACCTGGACGGAACGATCAATTCGGCCGTCAACCCGGTCTGCGCCGGCAGCTACATCTCGCTATATGCCACCGGCGAGGGCCAGACTTCGCCGGCAGGCGTGGATGGCAAGCTGGCGGGCACGCCTCTGCCCCTCCCATTGCTTCCGGTGAGCGTCACTGTGGATGATCAGCCCGCCTATGTTCAATACGCGGGCGGCGCTCCGTTTCAGATCGCCGGGCTGATGCAAGTGAACGTGCTGGTACCCGACGCTGTGCGACCGGGCGGCTATGTACCAGTCGTTCTGAAGGTCGGTTCCGCATCGAGTAATCCCGGAGTAACGATTGCGGTTGCCGCATGCCGCTAGGCGAGCGGGCAAGCTAAAGCGTGCCTCATTTATGAACTCGCCACCTCACGTCCGCCACCGATTTGGCTCTTTCCTGTTCTATAGACTACCTCTCAAGTTGCCGCGGCACGCTTTGGCCTCGGTCGCCTTTCGTAATAGCAAGGCGTGACGGACTCCATGTTCATGATCAGCGACAGCGAAGGTCAAGAAAAGAAATCGAAGCTCGCGGCGGAAAGACGGGGGTGCGGTTGAAAAACGGCGTTATCGTAGACTGGACCGGGGTCCCGAGTTTGCCGTACCGCTTCAGTGTTCCACGCGGGGCTGTAGTCGTCGACCTGCCGAGGTGCACCGCCGTCGAACTCCTGTGAGATGGCAATCGGGGGCAGTGCCGGGATGGTAATCCTTACGTGAACCTTATTGGGCTACGCGGTGACCACCTCGACCCCCATCGCCCGGAGCGCGCTGAGGTGCTTCTCGTTTGCCGATGTGTCGGTAATCAGGCGGTGAATCGCCCCGGCCTTGCCGATCACAGAAAGGCTGCGCCTGCCGAGTTTGCTGGAGTCGGCGACCGCCGTAGTCTCCTTGGAGACCTCGATCATCAGGCTGTTGAGCTGGGCCTCCAGGATATCCGGCGTGGTGATGCCGATTTCCGGATCGATTCCGTCTACCCCTAGGAAGAGGTGGTCCGCCCGGAGGCTGCGCAGCGTCTGCTCAGCCTGCGGTCCCACCAGCGAGTAGGACATGGGCCGCACCATGCCGCCGAGCATCACCACCGAAATGTCGTTCGTGTTGGTGAGTTCCATCGCGATGTTCAGGGCATTGGTGATTACCGTCACCGGACGCACTTTGGACGCCTTCAGGCACTGGGCGATCCCCGCCGTCGTAGTGCCGGAATCCAGGATGATAATCTGGTTGGGATGAATCAGCCGCGTGGCGGCCTCGGCGATGCGCGCCTTCTCGCCCTGGTGCAGCATCTGCTTGAACTCGATGGGATAATCCACCCGCGGATCGGTACGTTTCACCGCGCCGCCGTGGGAGCGGACCAGCGCCCCCGTGCTCGCCAGTGCATCCAGGTCCCCGCGCACCGTCACGGTGGAAATGCCGTAACGTTCCGCCAGGCCCTCCACGGTGACCCGATCCTCCGTTTCCAGGACGGCGAGAATGTCCCTGCGGCGTTCTTCCACCAGGAGCCGGTTTCGATTCGATGTTGTCATCGGCTCCATTTTACATGAAAACGAAGAAAACGAACACTAAAGATAAGCAATCGTCCAGACGGCGAATGAGCCGCATTCTTGCGGCGGATTCGCCGCCACGGCATCTCCGCCGCTCAGGCGGCATTGCCATCGAGTTTTCTTTTGTCTTCGAGTGTCTTCACCTAGACGCCTTTTCGCCACCCCTGCGCGTCCGGCGGCTCTAGCTCGATGAGAAATGCCCCATCGGCCTCCAAGGGTTGCTCGCAGGCCCACCGTACCGGCCGGCGGACTCCCCTGGTTTCGATTTCGGCGCGCAACTTGAATCGGCGGTCCGCCATCTCGCGCGGAAGCACGAAGCTTGCCTGGCGAATCCGGCCCCCATACGGATGACCGGCATCGAGACCGCCGCTCATGCGGAACTTGCCGTCCATGCTTTCGATCGAGAGCCGCAGCACGCCCGGCACGCCCGCCACGCCGTCGTTGCCGACACACACAATCACTTCGCTGGTGCCATAGCGTTTGCGTTGCCACACCCACGAAGGCCGTACGCGGTAGCCCATGCGCTGCTGCAACGCCGTGAAGCCTCGCGGATAGCGTTCGTGGTAGCGCTTCAGATTCTCGGCCTCGGTCCAGAGCGACCAGTAGTTGGCACTCAGATCGAGCACGTGCAGCATGGCCTTTTCGCGCGAATTGATGCCGGCTGTATCGGCTGGAATCGTGTTCACATCGTAATCCCGGTGTTCTCCGTCCTCCATGACCGCGGCCAGCCAGGGCGGGCGATTGGCCAGCATCTCGACTTGCAGCGGTTCCTCGATGTCCAGGATCGAATCCGAGCGTACCCAACACCCTTCCCGTACGCACATGTCCTGCACTTCCCGGTTTCCCACGCGGCTGATGTCAGGCTCCGTATTGACGGCGAGCGGCGTCTTCTTCCAGCTTTCCAGTTGCATGCTCGTGAGGCCTGTCATGGTCCGCTCGGCCGTCAAGTAGTCCGGAAAAGGACTCGGCAAATCGCTGGTATGCCCCTCACCCCAGAATCCGTACATCATGAGATCGGCGAATTCCATTTGTGGATGGCCATCGAACTCCGCGGCCAGCAGTTCATTGAGTTCCCGGAAGGCTCGCAGAAACTCAGGATGGTCGTAGCGCGGCTCGCCGTAGGCGACTGCGCCCCCGAGATCCCGCGCCTGTCCGATCGCGGCCACTGGCACTTTCCCGAGCAGGAAGTCCGGCAGGGCCAGCCTCTTCGGCTGGAATACGGTATTGGAAAGCATCACCCGAAACGCCACTCGCTTGCCCCAGGCTTTCGCCGCATCGAAGGTCAGCTTCCAGACAGGGCTGAAATCGAGCTTGCCCGCCCGGCTTTGGACATCCCGCCACTCGCACCGGATGTAGAGCACGTCGACGAAGGGGAGAGACGCCATCTGCTCGACATGGTTCTCAAGGGTCTGCCTGCCGGCGCGGACCGCCAGCGAAGCTCCACCCTCTTCCCACGTATAGCCACACAGGCCGACGCCGAAATTCCGAACCGGCTTGGACGATTGGGTGGTGGTGGCGAGGGTCCGCCAGCCCTCGTCCTGCTCCACGGCGAAGGGTCCCTGGTTGAGGCGGCCAGTGACTTTCGGCCCGGGGCCGAAATCATGGCCTTGCCACAAGTGGTCGGGCACATCGGCTCGTAACAGGGGCCGGGCCGCAACCATCGCCGCGCCGGTGCCCAGCAGTTTTCGTCGGGTGACCATAAATCCTCCTCCTGATCGAACTTATCGAACTCCGCCGGCCGCCATGCGCTGGCGCTCCCCGGACGCCTTCACGCCAGAATCGTGGCGTGAGGCGAGGCCACAAAACAATACTAGCAAAAGGTTTCACTTGGTGCTAATATATTTGCGAGTTAATGCTTTCTCTTTCGTTTTGTGAGTGTTCACGACCAAAACTGCTCGGATACCGGCAAAACTGGCTTCGGGAGAGCGGCGAAATCGTCCTTGTTGTTTTCGTTTGCTTGCTATGACTCGTTGTGCGCAATTACAATTCATGGAAACCGGAGGAGACCTGGGATTATGCGTCCCAAACTAGACGACGTAGGCCAGTCCACTATTTCCACGACCGACAGTTGCCTGGAGGAACTGGCCGGCTCTGTGCCTGCGCTGGCCAGCCTGATCACCACCTCCCTGGAAGAGCAGACCGCCCGCGGGTATGGGCATACCTTGCACGAGATCTACCAGCAGCCCCTCACCTGGCTGGAAACGTCCGATATTGCGGTAGCGCACCAGGAATTGCTCGCCCGCGCGGTGCGCGGTGCGCATGGTGAGGCGCCGGCAGAGGTGGTTGTTCTGACCGGTTCGGGTAGCTCGCTGTATGCGGCCAATTGCCTGGTCCTGCCGTTACAGGGTTCGCTACAGGTTCCGGTGGTCAGCCTGTCCGGGGGACAACTGCTTACCGGCGGCAAACGTGTACTGCCGCCTGGGAGGCCCACTTTGGTGGTTTCGTTTGCCCGCTCCGGGAATAGCCCGGAAAGTATCGCGGTAGTGGACCTGCTGCTTGAGGAACATCCGGCCTGCCACCACTTGGTGATCACCTGCAACCGATTTGGAAAGCTGGTCACGAGCTATGCCGGCAATCCGCGGGTCGCCAGTATGACTCTGGCGGACCGTACCTGCGACCGCAGTTTAGTGATGACCAGCAGCTTCACGAACATGGTCTTGGCCGGCCTGTCCCTGGCCTACCTGGACCGGTGGGCGCAGTACAGCGGAGTGGTGGAGACGCTGGCTTCCGCCGCCCGCACCTTGCTGCTCTCGCAGGCTGGGTGCCTGGCCGAAGTGGCTCGCGGAAACTTCAATTCCGCGGTGTTCCTCGGCAGCGGCCCCAGTTTCGGCGCCGCCATGGAATCTGCGCTGAAACTGGTCGAGATCAGCGGCGGACGCGTGCGGACGTTCGCCGAGACCTACCTTGGGTTGCGCCATGGCCCCCTGGCAGCCGTGCACGATGACACGCTGGTCGTGTGCTTCCTGGCCTCGGATCCACTGGTGCGGGCATACGAGCGGGATCTGATCCAAGAGTTGAACCGCAAGCAATTGGGCATGGCCAAAGTGATCGTGGGCGACGGCATCCTGCCGGAGCTTTTGAATCCGGGGGACCTCGCCGTGGAATGCCCCGGGTTGGCCGCTGCCGGCGACGATGCGGCGCCGGTCCTGCACGTAATTGCCGGCCAGTTGATCGGCTTTTTCCGGAGTTTGAAGGAAGGCTTGCATCCCGATTCCCCTTCCGCGAACGGCGCCATCAACCGCGTCGTAGAGAGCTTTCAAATCCACCGGCGGTCGCCGCGAGACAGCGCATGAACGAGCCAGACTATGAAGAAACTTCTTGTGTCCCAAAGAACCAGCCGCGGCCTGATCCTGCCAACTTGCCGCTCCATTCCGCGAGTACGCCGGATTGCTGCCTCGGCGGTGCGGATGCCGGGCATGCCGGCGGGAGGTGGCCGGTGAACCGCAGGGCGTTGCTCACTCAAACCACTGCCGCGCTGTTGGGCGGCCACGTTGCCCTTCGCGCGCCGGCCGCCGCCGCCGCTGAACCAGCCGCTGCTGACGCCGCCGGCCTCGCGCTCAAGGATTTCCAGCCCAAGAGCATGCTGCACGTACCCGAAACCCGCGTGCCGCGAGCCAGGTTTCCGGTGATCGACATCCATACCCACCTCTGCTTTGCCGCCAGCCACGAACGCGGCGTCCCGCTCAGCGAAGAGCGTACCCACCTGGCGCCCACCTCGGAACTGCTCGAGGTGATGGACCACTGCAACATCCAACTCCTGGCGAACGTGACCGGCGGCATGGGCCGCGGCCTGCGGGACAGCGTGCAGCGCTATGACCGCACGCATCCGGGCCGCTTTGTCTCGTTTACGGAACCTTGGTGGTCGCGCGCCGCCGAGCCAGGTTACGCGCAGTTCCAGGCCGACGAACTGGCCGGCGCCAAACGGGACGGCGCACGCGGGTTGAAGGTGCTGAAGGTTCTCGGACTGTATCTGCGCGATCCCGCCGGAAGCCTGATTCCGGTGGATGACCGCCGTTTCGATCCCATGTGGGAAGCCTGCGCGGGGCTCCATCTGCCGGTGACGATCCACGTCTCCGACCCCGAAGCCTTTTACCTTCCGATAGACCGCTTCAACGAACGCTATGAAGAGCTGAACAACCACCCTGACTGGTCGTTTCATGGAAGGGACTTCCCAAGCAATGCGGAAGTGCTGGCGGCCCGAAACCGGATGTTCGCGCGGCACCCCAAGACGCAGTTCATCGCCCTGCATGTCGGCAATGACGCCGAGAACCTGGCCTCCGTCTCGGAATGCCTGGACGAGTTCCCGAATATGCACGTCGACCTGGGAGCTCGCATCGGCGAACTGGGGCGCCAGCCGAGGACCGCGCGCCGGTTCTTCGATCGCTATCAGGACCGCATCCTGTTCGGCACCGACGCCACCCCTCACGGGAATGAATATCCACAGCAGCTCTTCGGGAACGCGCTCTACGAGATCTACTACCGCTTTCTGCAAACCGAAGACGAGTATTTCGACTACGCGCCGGCGGCGGTTCCGCCGCAAGGGCGGTGGCGCATCTATGGCCTAGGCCTCCCCGACGGCATCCTGCGCAAGGTCTATCATGACAACGCCGCGCGTCTGCTGGGGCTGCCGGCGCTGTGATCGCGGTTGATTCCGGGCGTCACGGCTTACAGTGCAGTGGTGTTACAAACGGCTTGGTTTGCCATTTTCGTGGTCCCTTATGAAACTGACGCAAAGTAGGCTCTGGCTGGTCTTCGCCGCCGTTACCACCCTGTTCTGGGGGGTGTGGGGCGCGCTCATCGAAGCTCCCGAAAAGGCCGGCTTCCCGGCCACCCTGGGTTACTCCGTGTGGGCACTGACCATGCTTCCGTGTGCCTTGGTTGCATTGCGCGTCGTTGGCTGGAAGCTGGAATGGGACCGCCGTTCCGTGCTGAATGGCGGCGCCGTCGGCCTGCTCGGCGCCGGCGGCCAGATCATTCTGTTCCAGGCTCTTCGCTCGGCGCCCGCCTACCTTGTCTTTCCCATCGTTTCGCTCTATCCGGTGCTCACCGTCGCCCTCTCCGTCACGCTGCTCAAAGAGCGCGCTTCGCGCCGCGCCTGGGCAGGCATCGTCACGGCGTTGGTCGCGCTACCGCTGCTCTCCTACCAGCCCCCCGGTTCCGGTTCAGCGTCGGGGTATTTGTGGCTCATCGGCCCGGTTGCGGTCCTGGTGGCGTGGGGCCTCCAGGCATTCGTCATGAAACTCTCCAACGAGACGATGCGCGCCGAGAGCATTTTCTTTTATATGATGGCCACGGCCCTCTTACTGGTCCCGGTTGCCGTGTTCATGACGGATTTCTCCCAGCCAATCAACTGGGGCTGGCGCGGTCCGTGGCTGGCGGCTGTTATTCAGGTGCTGAACTCCATCGGCGCGCTGATGCTGGTCTACGCCGTGCGGTACGGTAAGGCCATCATCGTCGTCCCCATGACGTCACTGGCGCCCGTGCTGACGATCATCCTGTCGCTAGCCATTTACCAGGTCATCCCGAATCCGGTGCTCGTCGCCGGGATGGTGCTGGCGTGCATCGCCATTTACCTGATGGCGGAATAACAGGAGAAGCGGCCTCCCACGGGAACGTCCGCCACTGGGTAAATAATCGTCTGGTACGGCAGGGCTTCTTGCGCGGTCCCAATCGGCGGGCGCTGCCGCATTTCAGGCCGGGCTACGCGCCGCGCTACACTGCCTAACAGTGCGAAGAATGTCTGTTGCGCCGGCGCTTGCCGCTATGCTGCTTCTCTCGCCAGGCTGCCGGCACGCTCCGGCCCCTGCCAACCGCCTCATTGTCCTCGGAGTGGACGGCATGGATCCCGGGTTTCTGGAGCGCCATTGGGACGCCCTGCCGAATCTGGCCGCCCTGCGCCGGCAAGGGGACTTCCGCAGGCTGGGGACCACCATCCCGCCCCAGAGCCCAGTGGCTTGGTCCACCTTTATTACCGGCATGGACCCCGGAGGCCACGGGGTGTTCGACTTCGTGCACCGCGACCCTGTCAGCATGCAGCCGTTCTCCTCAATGGCCGAAACCGAGGAGCCCGCCTACAACCTCTCGATCGGTCCGTACCGGCTGCCGCTCGCTCCCGGACGCGTCCGGCTCCGGCGCCAGGGAACCGCCTTCTGGCAGTTGCTGGACACTCGGGGCGTCCCGTCCACAATCATTCGTATCCCTAACAACTTCCCACCGCTAGAGACCCATGCGCGGTCCCTGGCCGGCATGGGCACCCCGGATTTGCAGGGCGGTTTCGGCACCTTCACCTTCTACACCGACGACCCATTGGAGCTTTCACACGATGTCTCGGGAGGACGCGCGGTGAAGGTGCGCCCCAGGGACGGCCACCTGGCGCTGCTCATCGCCGGTCCGCCCAACACGCTGCGCCAGGACCGCGCGACAACCTCCGTCGACCTGCTGGTGGACATAGACCCGCGGGAGCCTGCGGCGCGGTTCCGCGCCGGCGATGACCAGTTCATCCTCAACGAACACGAGTGGTCTCCCTGGATCCGCGCCTCCTTCCCCCTCATTCCAGGCGTCAAGTCCGTCCGCGGTATGTTCCGGCTTTACGCCCGGCAGTTTCACCCGGTTCTGCAGCTATACGTTTCGCCGGTGAACCTCGACCCGGCTGCCCCCGCGCTGCCGCTGTCCACGCCGGATTCCTACAGCCGTCAAATCGCCGAGGCGATTGGGCCGTTCTACACGCAAGGCATTGCCGAAGACACCGCGGTCTATCGCGCCGGTTATTTCGACCTCCAGGAGTATCTGGCGCAAAGCCGTTTCGTGGCCGGGGAGCAGTTCGCCATGCTGCGGCAGGCCATGCGGGACTTCCATGCAGGTTTGCTGTTTTTCTATTTCTCCACGCTGGATCAGAACTCCCACATGCTGTGGGGCAAGCACGAAGACGCGCTTCTGGAAAGTTACCGGCTGGTCGACCGGGAGATCGGTTGGGTGATGGCCCGCGCGGGCTCAGCCACCATTCTGGTCATGTCCGACCACGGCTTCGCCCGCTTCGACCGCGCCTTCCACGTCAATACCTGGCTGCGCAGCGAGGGCTTCCTGCAACTGGACGACCCGGCCGCGGTCGCCGCCGGTGAAGGTTTTGAACACGTCGACTGGTCCAGGACCGAGGCCTATGCGCTGGGTCTCAACGGGCTGTATGTGAATTTGCGCGGACGTGAGAAGAACGGCGTCGTTGCCGATGGGGCGCCGCGCGGTGAAGTGCTGCGCCAGATCTCCCAACGGCTGCTGGCGCTGCGCGACCCCAAGGATGGCTCCGCCGTGGTGGAAGCGTTGTACGAGCCCCGCCGGGTGTTTCACGGGCACGCCTTGGCCTTGGCTCCCGACCTGATTATCGGATACGCCGCCGGTTTCCGCGGATCCTGGCAGACCGCCCTGGGTGCGGCGCCGGAGAGCATCCTGGAAGAGAATCGCGACCTCTGGATCGGCGACCACTGCATCGATCCGCGCCGCGTCCCGGGTGTGCTGCTGGCCAACCGGCCGATTCGCCTGACCGATCCCAATCTGGCGGATCTCACCGTCGCGATCCTCAAGGAATTCGGGGTTCCACCGAATCCGGAGATGCAAGGCCGTCCGGTGTTTTGATGAACTTAGCGTTACTTTTTTGTGTTATTTGGTTTCTCTTGCGTCATCGCCCCTCACATTTACTTCCGTTCGCTATCATTTTTATTGCGTTTCTCTGTTTTTCATGATAGCTTTCCTCAATAGGGACTTTACTTCATGGTGATTGTGGGAGTCGACGGGCGTCGGTGTTGCAGCTCGGGTGAGTTCTTCCCAACGGATCTCACTCCGCTCACCGTGCGCATTTTCCGTGGCTCCGGCAAAAGGAGATTATGAGGATCAGACCGTTCTTGCTTGCAGTAGTATCGATCGCGCTCCTGTGCTTGGGTTCACCGGCCTTCGCGCAAGGCGAACGCGGCGCCATCACAGGTTTAATCACAGACGCCGGCGGCGCTGTGGTTCCCAATGTCGAGGTTGTAGCAACCCATCTGCAAACCAACTCCACCTTCAGGGCTATCAGCACCTCGGTGGGCTCGTACCGCATTCCCTACTTGCCACCGGGCAACTACAAGGTTACGGCTGCACTGACGGGATTCAAGAACGCAGTGGCGGAGCCGGTAGTGGTCGCGGTTGCGGCGGTGGTAACGACGGACCTGAAACTGGAATTGGGTTCCTCCACCGAGAGCATCACCGTGAGCGCCGATGTCACCCGGTTGGAGTCTACCAGCTCGGAACTCGGCTACACCGTATCCAGCGAGGATTACCACGCGTGGCCGGTCAGCAGCAACGATGACGGGCAACGCCAGATCCAGAGCTTCATCTTCAACAGCCTGCCCGGGTCCGCCGGCGATTCTTACTCGGGCAGCATCAACGGCGGCCCCCAAATGTCGCACGAGGTCTACATCGAAGGGATTTCGATCGGACGCGCCGACATTGCCGGCGATACGGCCGAGTTCGAACCCAGCGTGGACGCGGTGAGCGAATTCCGGCTCCAGACCGGCGGCCTCAGCGCGGCCTATGGCGGCGGCTTGACCGCGGTTGCCAACTTCAACATCAAGTCCGGCACCAATACACTACACGGCACAGCCTACGACTACGTGATGAACAGCGTGCTAAACGCCACCGGCTTCGATAACAACGCTTACGGTACACCGAAGGCCCCCTTCAAGCAAAACAGCTACGGGGTCGCCGCGGGCGCCCCGCTGTATGTGCCTAAGGTCTACAACGGCAAGAACCGAAGCTTTTGGTTCTTCAGTTACGAAGCCGACCGCAAGCGCGAAGGCATGGCCAGCGGGTTCCGGACTTTGCCTACCGCGGCTAACAAGCAGGGCGACTTCTCCGTGCTGCCCCAGGCGATCTACGATCCCCACAGCACCGTCAAACTGGCCAGCGGCGCCTATTCCCGCACTCCTTTCCCCGGGAACAAGATCCCCACCACCGCCTTCAGCAAAGTCTCCGCGAGTATACTCCAACTGGCGCCGATTCCGGACCCCACCCTCCCGGGTATCCTCCGGAACATCGTCGGCATCATCAACCAGCCGATATTCAACCTGGACACCTTCGGCGGGAAATTCGACCAGACCATCACCGACAAGCACAAATTATCGTTCTACATCAACTCCAACGAGCGAGTGCGTTACAACGGCGCCGGCAAAGGCTATCTGCCGGTGCCCGGCAGCGCTTCCGGGTCGTTCGCCCTGCAGGACATCCACGGCACGATGGTACGTGTCGGCTATGATGCGACCATTACTCCCCGATTGCTCAACCATTTGGGTGTTGGCTACAACCGGCTCAACAACGCCAACAGCTCACTTTCGCTGGGGCAGGGCTGGCCGGCCAAAATCGGTTTGAACGGCGTTGCCGACACCACGTTCCCGCTGATCAGTTGGTCGGGGACGACCGCCCAAGGCGGCTCCCTCACAGCCCTGGGGCGCAACAACGCCGGCGTCGAACCCAACGGCAGCACCATCGTGGCGAACGATACCACCTGGATTCACGGCAGCCACTCGATCCGCTGGGGCGCCGAGGTCCGCAAGTATTTCTACAACCAGGATTACCGCAGCGGCACTTCGGGGGGCTTCACTTTTGGCCCCGCGCAGACCGCCGACCCCCAAAATGCCGGTACCACCGGCTACTCCTTCGCCAGCTTCCTGTTGGGCGCGACCGCCAAAACCTCGCTGAACATTGCCAAAGTCAATCCCCAGAGCCGCATCTGGACGCCCGCTTTCTATGTGGCCGACGATTGGAAGGTCTCCCGCCGGCTGACGGTGAATCTGGGCCTCCGCTGGGATATTGTGGGCGGGGTATATGAAATCAACAACTACTCCTCGGGGCTCGACCCCACAGCGCCGAATCCGGGCGCCGCGGGCTACCCTGGGGCCCTGGTTTTCCTGAGCGATCTGAAACGAAAATCGTTCCAGAATACGTTCTACGGCGAACTCGGTCCGCGTCTCGGGTTTGCCTACTCGGTCAACGCGCGCCTGGTAGTGCGCGGCGGCTACGGTCTGATGTACACCCCGCCCATCGCCAACACCTGGGGGCTCGCCACCATCGACGGCTATTCGGGCAGCAACAACTTCGCCACCTCAACCCGCGATCCGAACTTCTATTGGGACGCCGGCTATCCCGCCTACACCCACACGCTGCCGAACAAGGACCCGGCCCTGGACAACGGCTCGAGCATCACTTACGCCGCGCCGAACTCGTCCCGTCAGCCCTACACGCAAAACTACACCATCGGTCTGCAGTATCTACTGAATTCCGACACCACGATTACGGCCAACTACGTAGGCAACCGGGGCTCCCGCCTGAACTCGGGCAACTTCGCCAACATGAACCAGCTCAACCCCAAATATCTGGCCTTGGGCGACACGTTGCTCGACGATATCAGCTCGCACCCCGAAATCAAGCTGCCGTACGCCGGCTTCGAAGGATCGGTAGCCCAAGCCCTCCTCCCCTATCCGCAATATGGGGGCGGCGGCGTGAGCTACCAGTTCCCGCACTTCGGGAGTTCCGATTACCACGCGCTGCAGGTTGTGGCCTCGCGCCGCCTCTCCAAGGGGCTCGGGTTCCTGATCAGCTATGCGTTCCAGAAGGCCCTTACCAACACCGACAGCGCCCAATTCTACTATGGCGGAACCTCCCAGGACGTCTACAACCGGGCGCTGGAGAAGTCGGTCGCTTCATTCGACCACCCCCAGCAATTGCGTCTGACCTGGATCGGCGAGCTGCCCATCGGCAAAGGCCGGCATTTCCTGAACCAGGGCGGCATCCTGAACCAGGTGGTCGGCGGCTGGACCGTTACGGCCAATCAGACGTACCAGTCCGGCAACCCCCTGACGATCGGCACGAGCCTCGATAGCAGCGGGTATCTCTTCAACGGGACCATTCGCGCAGACGTGCTTTCCGGTCAGCCGCTGACCGTCGCCTCGTCCGGGCGCCTCGATGTCGCAAGCGGGACCGGCATACAGTACCTCAACCCCAAAGCCTTCGCGGAGCCCCCTTCGACGGCGAATGGGGTGGTCACCCGGTTGGGCACCTCGCCGCGCTACTTCGGCAACCTCAGAGGCCGCTATCACCCATCGGAAAACTTCGGCATATTCAAGCGTTTCCCATTCGGAGAGGGCAGGAACGTCGAGTTACGTGCCGATATGTTCAACGCATTCAACCGGAGCGGACTCGGTGATCCCGTAACCACGGTCGGGGATCCGAAGTTCGGCCAGATCATCGATGTCCAACAGGGCCCACGTGAGATTCAAGTGGCCCTGCGCATAACCTTCTAACCCCGCTGTGATATCCGTTGGAATGGGTCCTCTTGCGGGGCCCATTCCGCATTTTTGTTGCGATGTATCCTGAATCCATGCGGCTCTCCTTCCCCAGTTCCCGGAAAGCGCTGTGGTGGTGCTTGTGCGCGCTCGCCGCGGGTGTCGGCTGCCACCGCTCGGGCGAACCCGCTCCCCAACTGCCGCGCCCGCTCAACGTGGTCGTGATCACAATTGACACACTTCGTCCCGATCACTTGCATTGCTATGGCTACGCCGCGATCGAAACCCCCACGCTCGATCGCATCGCCAAAAGCGGCGTTCTGTTCGAGAACGGCGTGACCCAGACCCCTTTAACTCCTCCTTCGCATGCCAGCATCTTCACCGGGCTCAATCCACCCACCCACAAAGTACGGGATACCGGAGGGTTCGTCCTTTCTCCGTCCACGCCGACCCTGGCCAGCCTCCTGCAGCAACGCGGTTGGGACACCGCCGCCTTCATCAGCTCGTCGGTGCTGAAAAAACGGTTCGGATTCGATCACGGTTTCGCGGTTTACGACGATCGGATGCCTCGGCCGGGCAAGGGGCACGAATTCCTGGAGGACGCAGAACGCCGCGCGGGCGACACGGTGGATCGCGCCGTCGACTGGCTGGAAAAGCGGAGCGACAAGCCCTTCTTCCTGTGGGTGCATGTCTACGACCCGCACACTCCTTACGATCCGCCGGCTCCTTACCGCGAGGAGTACAAGGACCGCCCTTACGACGGCGAGATCGCTTACGCCGATCGGGAACTCGGGCGCCTGATGGACAGTCTCAGGCGACACTCGCCGCCGGAAAAGACGCTCGTGGCCGTGCTCTCAGACCACGGTGAGAGTCTTGGAGAACACGGGGAATACTCCCATGGTGTGTTCCTATATGATTCCACGCTGCGCATTGCGTTCCTGCTCTCGGGCCCAGGAGTTCCCTCCGGGTTGCGGGTGACACAGCAAGCCCGGACCATCGATTTTCTACCCACCATCCTGGAGTTGATAGGCAGTCCGGCGCCGGCGGGAATCGAAGGCGCCAGCCTGGTTCCTTTCTTCAGCGGCAAGGACGCCGATACGGCCATCTCGTACGCCGAAACGCTGTATCCGAAAATCAATCTTGGGTGGGCCGAGCTTCGCGGCATCCGCACGAATCAGTGGAAGTACATTCGGGCGCCGAGGCCGGAGCTTTATGATCTCAGCCGGGATCCGGGGGAAACCAACAACGTGCTGGCGGAGCATTCCTCCGAGGTGCGCAAACTGGAAGCGCAACTTGCCGCGGCCAGCCGCTCCGCGGGTCCGGAGAAGGTCGAGACGACCCCGATGGATGAGCGCACGCTGGCGCAGTTGAAGACCTTGGGCTACACATCCGGCTTTTCCCCGCGCTCCTTCAGCCTGAACGGCCAAGGGGTCGATCCCAAAGACCGCGTGGCCGTTCTGAAACTGATGGACGCCGCCGAACAAACGCGGTCCCCTCTTTCCGAACCGCGCCGTATCGAATTGCTGCAACAGGCAGTCCGCCTGGATCCCACCAACCCGCTGCTTTACTACTCTCTCGGCGCGAAATTGGAGAAGTCAGGCCGCTATGACGAAGCCATGAAGCTGTACCGGATGGCGGCGGAGAAGGGTATCGAGAACGGGCGGCTGCGCTCGCGCCTGGGCGATCTGCTGGTGCGTTCCGGAAAGAAAGCCGAAGCGATCGCCGAGTACGAGAAGGCCGCCCTGCTCGATCCCGCCGACGTGGCAAGCCAGGCCAACCTGGCCAACGCTTACCTTGAGCTGGGGCGGTTGGCCGATGCGGAGCGCGTCTATAAAGCCATCGTTGCCATCGAGCCGTCCAGCAGTGCCGCGCAGAACGGGCTCGGCGTGCTGGCCATCCAACGGCAGGACGGCACGGCGGCCCGCGGCTACTTCGAGAAGGCGGTTGAACTCGACCCAGACATGGTCGAGGCGCACCTGAACCTCGGCCTGCTGTACCAGATCGCGGGCGACCGCGGCCGCGCGCGCGCCTGCTTCGAACAGTTTCTGGCCAAAGCTTCGCCACGGCAATACGCGGCGGTGATCCCAAAGGTGCGGGCCGCGCTCGCCGAGCTGCAATAATTCATCTGTCAACCCCGTATGGTCCGAAAACTGGATCTGCGTGAATCTGCGATGGTTTCCTACCGCAGCCCGGTGGTCGCGATAATGAACTTTGAATACGCAGAGTGTTCTCGACCCATTCCGGTTCATGCTGATCGCCGTCTCCGGGTGGATGAACCAACGCCAACTGCTTGGTCATTGATTACCTTCGCGAGGAGAACCGGGTTCTTCGCGAGCAGTTCGGTGGCCGGCGAGTGCGCCTCGATGACAATCAGCGCCGGAGATTAGCCGTTAAGGCCAAAGCATTGGGGCGGAAGGTTCTGTCCGAGATCGCCACCATTGTCACGCCGGAGACGCTATTGGCTTGGCATCGGAAACTGATCGCCCAGAAGTACGATGGAACCGCCTATCGTGCACCGGGGCGCCCTCGCACCGCACAAGAGATCGAGGCTTTGGTGGTGCGCATGGCGGAAGAGAACCGGGATTGAGGCTATCGGCGAATCGAGGGTGCATTGTCCAATCTGGGGCATGACCTTGCCCGCAGCACGATCGCGCAGATCCTGCAACGGCGCGGAATCGAGCCGGCGCCAGAGCGGAGCCGGAAGACGACGTGGAAGGAGTTTCTGAGCCGGCATTGGGAGCTGATTGTGGCCACGGATTTCTTCACCGTGGAAGTGTGGACCCGGCGAGGGCTGCGGCGGTTTGTCATTCTGTTCTTCATCGACTTGTCTACGAGGAAGGTGGAGATCGCGGGCATCGCGCAGGTGGCGGACGGATTGTGGATGAGCCAGATCGCCCGGAATCTCACGGATGCAGAGCAGGGAATCCTGACAGGAAAACGGTACCTGATTCACGACCGCGACACACTGTTCACCGCTGAATTCTGGAACATGATTACCGGGGCTGGCGTGGAGTCGGTGAAGCTACCACCGCGGTCTCCCAATCTGAACCCCTGCGCGGAGAGATTTGTCCGCAGCATCAAGGAGTCGTGCTCGGAACGTATGATCTTCTTCGGGGAGGAGTCGTTGCGTACAGCCATTCAAAACTTCGTCGCCCACTATCACAGTGAACGCAATCACCAAGGCATGGCGAACCAGCTCATCAGTCCAGAGCCTGGCCATCTCGGCAACGCAGGTGAGGTCCAACGGCGCCAGCGCCTGGGCGGCATGCTGAACTACTACTACCGCGCCGCTGCCTGAGCTGGAGAATTCTGGACGAATGCCGATTGTGGCTGGGTGCGAGTTTGCCGGCCAGCGCAGAGCTATGGCGGTGCACGCGCAAAAGTTTGGCACGCGCAATTCAGAGGGCACTATTCGGAATGAACGACCCAGATGCATACTCCTAAGCCCTGCCGACCGACCTGTCTCAATACGCGGACTCCCTCTCAATCCGGAAATGGCCGAGAAAAAGCGATAACTTGAGTTTTCGGACCAAACGCCATGACAGACACCAAGCGTCAGGCCCACCGCAAAGTTGTTGAAATGGTCCTTAAGAAGTCCGTCAGATCGGAGGAAGCCGCCGGCCAGAAGAAGCCGAAAGCGGTTATTGGGAGCTAATGGGAGTTTGTGGTACGCCCGAAGATCCGCGTAACCTATTGATAAAATTGGTTGCGGGGGGAGGATTTGAACCTCCGACCTTTGGGTTATGAGTTTGATTTACGTTTCATCTGGTTTCATGCTGGTCCTTATATTTCAGTGACATAATCCATCTTGTTGGTCCATAGTTCGTCCTGTTTCGGGCTGCTTTTTCTAGGAAGTGGTAGCACGTTTGGTAGCACATCTCCGTAGCCGGTCTCGCGGGCAAATCTGCCTCCTTCGCCCGAACTCGATCTTTGGTCGGTCAACCCAGACGATACCCTGGATTCCCAACACTTGCCCCGGCTAAAACGAATGATTCGCACGGCATCGATTCGTCCTCAAGTATGCTCTTCAAAGCGGGCGAAGCCCCTTCGTCATAGGCGTGGTGCTTTGTGACCCGGTAAAAAAATGATCCGAGCCAGGTTGTGTGCCGCCGCCATGGATCGTTTTGGGCGACGGGCCGACGTTTTGCCCGTTGGCACCTTCGCGTGATGTCTTCCGCTATATGAATTAGGCGCGACTCCCGGGAACGGCCGTGGTTGAACGGTCGTCCGAATATCCCGGTCGCAGCATTCACAAAAACTACCAATGGGGCACAAAGTGAGAAAGCGTCTCTTCCCGGTACTGTCGTTGTTGTACCTATTGATCATTTTCGGGGCACCGTCCAGCGCGAGTTTGCTCCTTCTGACGACGCAGACAACCGTCTGGCATCGCCTGCTTGCGGGAGCTGCGGCTGGTCCAGCGTTCGCAGTCCTGTGCGCGGCAACCGCGGGCCTGCTCAGCCTGCCGCATCGGAAGGGGATTGTTCCCGGCTCCTTTCCGAGGTCACTTTCGCATCCAGTGTACTTTCACCGCCGTATGTACGGCCTTTGCTGGACCTCCCTTTACTACTGCAAACCGGTGTATCATTTCTGCCTTTGCGTTCCTTGGTTGAAGGCGCTGGTCTTCAGGCTTTTCGGATATCGGGGAGACCTGAACTTTACGGTGTATCCGGACACCTGGATCCGCGATCTGCCTCTGCTTGACTTCGGCAAGGGGGCTTACATCTCGAATCGCGCAACCTTAGGAACCAACATCGTCTTGAGCAATGGCCGGATCCTCGTGGACCGGATCGTTCTCAAAGAGGGATCGCTGGTAGGACATCTGGCGATGCTGGCCCCCGGAGTCCGCCTGGGAGCGGGAGCGGAAATTGCCGTCGGATGCGGGATTGGCATCAGGGCGGCCATCGGCGACGGCGCATGGGTGGGGCCAATGAGCACCGTCGAGCACGGAGTCACGATCGGGTCGCGGGCCAGAGTCGGAATCCGAAGTTACATCGGCTCGCGAGCGCGGGTGGGCGAGAGAGTGGTGCTCCAACCCGGCGCCTTTATCTCGGCGCGCGCGGTGGTCGAGGCGCCGAGCAGCCCAACAGAAGAGGAGAGACTGTCATGCGCGCTGTAGCTGCGGCACTCGCGGTGGTAGAAGCGGCCGTCGAGCGGCCGTCGCTGCGGATCGGCGATGGCGAACTCGACCCGGCGTCGACGTGGGACTTTGTCGTGGCCGCTGCGAAGGGCTCCCAAGGCCGGATCAGTGTGGCGCCGGAAGCACGCCAGCGGATCCAGGCGGCAGCCGATTTCGTGGCTGGCCTGGCTTCATCCAACCAGCCCATCTACGGCGTCACGACGGGGGTGGGGGCGCTGAAATCCGCGGTTATCCCGCCCTCGGCCTTGCACGAGTTCCAGGTCAATCTCATCCGCTCGCATTGTTGCGGCGCGGGGGAAGAATTGCCGCGCGACCTGGTTTACGCGATGTGGGTCCTGCTGCTTCACGAGGCGGCGAAAGGGCATCGCGGAATCCGGCCCCAGACCGTCGAAGCCATCATCGCCGCTTTGCGGCGCGGCATGCTGGGATGTGTTCCCGGCCGCGGCAGCGTCGGGGCCTCCGGAGACCTGGCGCCAGCCGCGCACGCGGCACTGGCGTTGTTGGGAGAGGGGGACTGCACGCTGTGGCGTTGTGGCCGCGTGGTGCGCCTGAGCGCCGCGGCAGCGTTGAGATTCCTGGGGCTCACGCCAGTCGAATTGGGACCGAAGGAGGGGTTGGCGCTGATCAACGGCTCCCACCTGACGACGGCCATGGCGTTGAAGGCATGGCGGGCGG
>Ga0208079_1000574_pt1 | contig 19945 bp, 15 predicted proteins | sample NGESurdeep092012_5_FD_184474 | JGI IMG/M metagenome (GOLD analysis project Ga0208079, IMG submission 184474) | Arctic peat soil microbial communities from Barrow, Alaska - NGEE Surface sample 210-2 deep-092012 (SPAdes) | ecosystem: Environmental > Terrestrial > Soil > Wetlands > Peat ... | reverse complement strand
GCGCGGGCGGGGTGTCCGGCGAGCCGATCGCCGATCTCGCCGTCCGGAGCAGCTCGCTTCATGGAATCGACGTGGATCCCGCCGAGGTCGCCGGGGCGATCGACGAGATCCCGATCCTCTGCCTCGCCGCGGCGGTTGCGTCCGGTCGCAGCCGGATCCGCGGCATCGGGGAGTTGCGCCACAAGGAATCGGACCGCGTCGCCGGGATCGTTGCCGGGCTCGCGGCCCTCGGTGCCCGGATCCGGGCGGACGGAGACGAGATCGAGATCGAGGGTGGCCGGGCGCTCCGGGGCGCGACGGTCGCCAGCCATGACGACCACCGCCTTGCGATGACGTTCGCCATCGCGGGCCTCATCGCGGAGGGGACCACGCTCGTCGGGCAACCTGGCTCGGCCGACGTCTCCTACCCGGGCTTCTTCGACGAGCTGGAAAGGTTGCGCGCATGACGAAGCGGATCGTGCTCATCGGCCACCCGGTGGGCCACTCCCTCTCCGGCGCGATGCAGCAGGCGGCCCTGGATTCGCTGGGAATCCCGGCCACCTACGAACTCTGGGACCGGGCCCCGGCCGAGCTCGCGGACGCGGTTGCCGAGCTGCGCGGCGACGACGTCCTGGGCGCGAACGTGACGATCCCCCACAAGGAGAAAGTCGCCACGCTGGTGGATCGGCTCACCGAGGAGGCGCACGCCACCGGCGCGGTCAACACGATCACGAAGGAGGGCCGAAAGCTCGTCGGCCACAACACGGACGTGCCGGGCTTCCGCGTCGCCCTCGATCGGCTGGTCGGCAAGCAGAAGATGCCGCGCCAGGCCGTCATCCTGGGTTCCGGCGGCGGCGCCCGGGCCGTGGTCCACGGGCTGGTCACCGAGGGATTCCAGCGCATCGTCGTCTTCAATCGCCACCTGCACCGCGCCGAGGCGCTGGTGAAGTTCTTCGGGCGCAGTGCCGCCCACATGGAGTTGCGGGCGATGCCCTGGCACGAGTCGATCATCGAGGCGGAGCTCGCCCGCGCTCGCGTCCTTGTCAATGCCACGTCCGTGGGGTTGGCGGGGGACGTCAGCCCGATCCCGGCCGAGCTGCTGCCGAGCGACCTGCTGGTCCTGGACCTCATCTACAACCCGCCCCAGACGCGGCTCCTGCGCGACGCGGCGGCCGCCGGGTGCGCAACCCAGAACGGCGAGCTGATGCTGCTGCACCAGGGGGCAGCGGCCTTCACGCTCTGGACGGGGCAGCCCGCGCCGGTGGAGCTGATGCGCGAGAAGCTGGAGTCCGAGCTGGCGGTCGCGGCCGCCGAGGCGGGGTCCGCGGCCGAACCGGGTGATCCGGGAGCGGGATGACGGCGTTCCGGTTCCTCACCGCCGGGGAGTCGCACGGGCCGGCGCTCAGCGCCACGCTCGAGGGGCTCCCCGCGGGCGTGCCCGTGACCGCGGACGCGATCGCGGAAGACCTTCGCCGCCGCCAGGGCGGCTATGGGCGCGGCGCCCGCCAGACGATCGAGCAGGACGGCGCGGAGATCCTGGCCGGGATCCGGCACGGGCTCACGATCGGCTCACCAATCCTGCTCCTCGTCCGGAACCGGGACTGGGAGAACTGGACCCGCGTGATGCAGGTCGAGCCGCTCACCCCGGCCCAGGCGGACGAGCTCGCCGTCCTCGCCGCGGAGGGCAACCGGCGCGCGCAGCCGGTGACGCGAATCCGGCCCGGACATGCGGATCTTGCCGGCGCCCTGAAATATGGCTTTCGCGATGCCCGCCCGATCCTGGAGCGCGCCTCCGCCCGCGAGACCGCCGCGCGCGTGGCGGCGGGCGCAGTCTGTCGTGCGTTCCTCGCGGCGCTCGGCATCGAGGTCTGGTCATTCACGGCAGAGGTCGGTGGCGTGGCCGTTGACCCGGCTCACTGCACCCGAAGCCGCGCGGAGGCCGAGGCCAGCCCGCTCCGCTGCCCGGACCCCGACGCCGAGGCGCGAATGGTGGCGCGGATCGACGAGGCGCGCTCCCTGGGGAACACGGTCGGCGGCGTCTTCGAGGTCGTCGCCCACGGGCTCCCGATCGGCCTGGGCAGCCACGTCCACTGGGATCGCCGGCTGGACGGCGCCGTGGCCGCCGCCGTCATGAGCATCCAGAGCGTGAAGGGCGTGGAGCTGGGGCGCGGGTTCGCGCAGACCCGGCTGCTCGGCTCGGAGGTCCACGACGTGATCGACGGCCGCGACGCGGGTGGGGCGTGGATCCACCGATCGAACAACGCGGGCGGCCTGACCGGTGGCATCACGAACGGGCAGCCGCTGGTGGTCCGCGGCGCGGTGAAGCCGATCTCGACGCTTGCGCGACCGCTGCCGTCGGCCGATCTCGTGAGCGGCGCGGCGGTGGAGAAGGCCCACTACGAGCGCTCGGACATCAGCGTGGTCCCGGCCGCCGGCGTGATCGGCGAGGCGATGGTGCTCCTCACGCTGACGTCGGCGGTGCTCGAGAAGTTCGGCGGCGATTCCCTTACCGAGGTCCAGGACAACCTGGCGCGATACGTCGAGCGGATCACCCGCCTTCCGGCGCCGGACGACGCTGACGGCGACGCACCTCCCGGCGCGCCGGCAGGCCCCGGATCGGGAGCCGCCGGGTCCGGCGGGGACGATTAGGGGCTGCCCGTGGACCTGGTCCTCGTCGGATTGCCCGGGAGCGGCAAGAGCGCGGTCGGACGCCGCCTCTCGCGTCGCCACGGGGCGACGTTCGTCGATGTCGACGAGGAGATCGAGCGCGACGCCGGACGTCCGATCCCGTCGATCTTCGCCGAGGAAGGCGAGCCGGGCTTCCGGGCCCGCGAGCGCCGCGCCATCGAGGCGCTGGGGCCGGCCGACTCTCGACCCGGCCTGACCCGCATCATCGCCACGGGCGGCGGTGCCCCCGTGGATCCGCGCAACCGGTGGCTCCTCTACCGCGGCCGCATCGCCGCCTGGCTCGACGCCCCGCCCGAGATCCTCGCCCAGCGGCTGCGGAACTCCCCGAATCCGCGGCCGCTGCTCACGGGGCGCGACCCCGTTGCCACGATGCGCGGTCTTGCCTCGACGCGGGCCGCGTTCTACGGGCCAGCCCTTCGCGTGAACGGCATCGTGGGGCTGGCAGGGATCGTGGAGGCGCTCGAGCGACACCTGGATGACCCGATCCCCGACGGGACCCTGCTCCTTCGCGCCGCGACCCCGCTGGGCCGCTACGAGCTGGGGGACGGCACGGCCGCGGCCGGGGTCGTGGCGGCGCTCGGCAGCCTGGAGGCGCGTCGCGCCATCCTCGTCTCAGAGCCGCGCGCGTGGGAGGTCGCCGGCGCCGCGCTGGCCGACGCGCTGGCCTCTGCCGGGATCCCGACTGAACGGATCCTGCTCCCGCGCGGCGAGGATGCGAAGCGGCTGGGCGTGATCGAGGACGCGGCGCGCCAGCTGGCGCGCCTGCGTGCCGAACGGACGGACCCGATCGTCGCGATCGGCGGCGGGGCGCTGGGCGACGCGGCCGGTTTCCTGGCGGCGACCTGGCTGCGCGGCGTCCCGCTGGTCCACGTCCCAACGACGCTCGTCGCCCAACTGGACAGCTCGATTGGCGGCAAGACGGCCGTCGACCTTCCCGAGGGAAAGAACCTCGTTGGCGCCTTTCACCAGGCCGCGGCGAACATCACGGACGTCAGGTTCCTTCGGACGCTCGATCCGCGCGAGCTGCGCGGCGCACTGGGCGAGGCAGTGAAGATGGGCGCGCTTGGCGACGAGCGACTCCTCGAGCTCCTGGAGGCCGATGGGCCGGCCCTCGCGACGGGCGATCCGGCCGTCTTCGCGTCGGGCGCGATGGCCGAGCTCGTGGAGCGCTGCGCGGTGGCCAAGATCGAGGTCGTGACCGCCGACGAGCGCGAGCAGGGCGGCCGGATCTCGCTGAACCTCGGGCACTCGCTGGCGCACGCGATCGAGACGGTCGCCGGGTTCCGCGGGATCCTGCACGGCGAGGCCGTCGCATACGGGCTGCGGGCGGCGCTCCGGATCGGGGTCGCGGTGGGCGTCACGCCGCCCGAGCGTGCCGGACGGGTCGAGATGCTCCTGGATCGGCTGGAGCTCGGCAGCACGACGCTCCCCCACTCGGTCGGCGCAGTGCTCGACGCGGTGGCCACGGACAAGAAACAGCACGGCGGACGGCTCCGATGGGTGCTCGCGACCGCCGGCGGCTGGACCGTCCGCGCCGACATCCCCGCCGAGGTCGTGGAGGCGGCGGCGCGGAGCGTGTTGTCGGGCACGCCGGCTGGGGCGGTCGGGAGCGTCGAGCCGCCAAGTGTCGCGGCACCCCAGAACGGGGCCAGCGCATGAGTAGAAGCGGCATGCGTGGAAGCGGCGCGGCGAGGGCCCTTCGCGTGCTCGTGCTCAACGGCCCGAACCTCGACCTGTTGGGAACGCGGGAGCCGACCATCTACGGGCGCGAAACGCTCGGCGAGATCAACGCCGGGATCGCCGCACGGGCCGTTGAGCTCGACGTGAGGGTCGCCTTCTTCCAGTCGAACCACGAGGGGGCGCTCATCGATCGGCTCCACCTGCGCGATTTCGACGCCGCGATCGTGAACGCAGCCGGGCTCACGCACACGTCGGTCAGTCTTCGGGATGCCCTGCTGGCAGTGGAGCGTCCGTTCGTGGAGGTACACCTCTCGGATCCGGCGACACGCGAGCCGTTCCGACGAATCAACTTCCTGGAGGACGTCGCGATCGCCCGCTTCGTGGGCCTTCACGCCCGCGGCTACACGCTCGCGCTCGAGGAGCTGGCGCGGCGCTGGGCCGCGGGGCTGATCCCGGCGCGCGCCCGGGACGTGGAGGCGCTCGATGGGTGAGCGGCGGCGCGCGTCAGCCGGTGCCAAGCCGCCGGCGGGTGCGGAGCCGCTGTCGGGTGCGGCTCCCGCCGGCGACCCGACCGCCGAGGCACTCGCCCCTCTCCGGGACCGGATCGACGCGATCGACCAGGAGATCGTGGCGCTCCTCAACGAGCGCGCCCAGATCGCCCTCGAGATCGGCCGCGTCAAGCAAGTGACGGGCCGACGAACCGTGCGCGACGCCGCCCGCGAGGCGCAGGTCCTGGAGCGCGTCACGAGCGCATCGGCGGGGCTCTTCCCGGAACCGGAGCTCGTCGGGCTCTACCGGAAGCTGATCGCGGCGACGCGCCGCGTGCAGCACGCCCAGAAGCGGGCCGAGCGACCGGATGGGGCCGCGGAGTCGCCCGCGGACTGAAGCAGGCGGTGGTCATGGAACGCGAAATCACGCTCACGGACGGCGCCGTGACGCTTCGTGCCTGGCGGCCGGACGATGCGCCTGCCGTGCTCGCCGCGTGCCAGGACCCACTCATCGCCCGTTTCATTCCCATCCCGCAGCCCTATACCGAGGCCGATTCGCAGACCTTCATCGAGATCCGTCGGCGAGACTGGGAGACCGAGGATGAGCGATCCTTCGCCATCGTCGATGCAGCCACGGGCGAGCTTCTCGGCTCGATCGCCCGGCACGGACCCTTCGGCCACCGGGCCACGTTTGGCTACTGGTTGGTACCGCAAGCTCGCGGCCGCGGCGACGCAACGCGGGCGCTCCGCCTCATCACCGACTGGACGATCGCGACCACCGAGGTCATTCGTCTCGACCTCTTCACGGACATCGAGAACGACGCCTCCGGGCGCGTCGCCGAGCGCGTCGGGTTCGAGCGCGAGGGAGTCCGTCGGGCGTGGGACCTGGACCGCGAAGGTCGGCCCATCGACGTGATCTTCTACGTGCTCGTCCGGGACCTCGCCGCCGGCGATCAGGTCGGTTCTGCCTTCAACGGCACCAACAGGTAGCCGACCGACGCGATCTCGAGCGAGGCGCGGTCACCCTGCTTCCGTCCCCTCGCGGCAGCGCGAGAGCGTGCGCCATCGCCCGAGGCGGGCAAACGTGTGCTCGACCCTCGCCACACGTGGCGCTCAGCGCGCCGCCGCCTGTGCTCAGCGCCCCGCTTGGCGCTCAGCGCGCCGCCGCTGCCCGCAACCGCTCCACCAGCCGCCCGAGCCCCGCCGCGTCGCGCCCGTCCGGGCCGAGCGCGTCGATGAGCGCGGAGGCCACGATGACCCCGTCCGCGCCCGCCCGGACGAGCGCCCGGACGTGTGCCGGCCGAGAGACCCCGAACCCGACCGCCACCGGCACGGGGCTCGACGCCTTCACGGCGCGGACGTAGCGACCGACCTCTGGTGGGAGGCTGGTCCGTGCCCCGGTGACGCCGACGAGCGAGACCGTGTAGAGGAAGCCGCCGGTCCGGGCCGCGATCGCGGCCCGGCGGGCGGCCGGCGTGGTGGGCGCAACGAGGTAGATGAGCGCGAGGCCGGCATCCCGGCAGGCGGCCTCGAACGGCGCACCCTCGTCGGGCGTCAAGTCAGCCACGATCACGCCCGATGCGCCGGCGTCGGCGAGCCGCCGCGCGGCGGTCGCGCCGCCGCCCCCGGCGAGAAGCTGGTTCGCATAGCACATCGGCACGAGCGGGACGCCCGGCCGCGCCGCCGCGATCTCGGCAAGCAGCGCAACCGACCGATCGAGCGTGGCCCCAGCGCGGAGTGCCACGCCGGACGCCCGCTGGAGCGTCGCGCCGTCGGCGAGCGGATCCGAGTACGGGAGGCCCACCTCGAGGAGATCGGCCCCCGCGTCGATCGCCGCGGTCGCCGCCGCGAGGCTGCCTGCCGCGTCCGGGTACCCGGCCACGACGTACGGGATGAGCGCGGCACGGTTCGCGGCGCCTGCCCGCGCGAATGCGTCCGCGATGCGGGCCGCGCCCGGCGTGGCGTGGGTCCCCAGCGCAGGGCTCGCCGGGGTGGTGCCAGAGAGGCCGGCCATGGTCGCGCTCATGCCGTCTCCTCCCGCCGCTCGAGCGCCGCGAGGTCCTTGTCGCCGCGGCCGGAGAGACCAAGGAGGATGACCGCGTCGTCGGGGAGCGGCACGGACGTGCGCGGACCACCCGGCCCCCGGGTGCGGCCCAGGAGGATCCGCGGGAGCGCGGCGAGCGCATGGGCGGGCTCGAGCGCCGGAAGGATCCCCTCGGCGCGCGACAGGTCGCGGATTGCGGCCACAGCGTCATCGTCGGTCGTGGAGACGACCTCCATGCGCCCCGCCTCGTAGAGCGCGGAGAGCTGCGGCCCGACCCCCGGGTAGTCGAGCCCAGCCGAGATCGAGTGCGCCTCGGTCACCTGTCCGTCGCGGTCCTGGAGCATGTAGGACCGGGCGCCGTGGAGGATGCCCGGCGTGCCCCCGGCGAGCGCGGCGGCGTGTCGACCCGTCGCGATCCCCTCCCCTTCAGCCTCGGCCGCGACGAGCCGGACGGCGGGTTCGCCGATGAAGCGCGAGAAGAGGCCGATCGCGTTGGAGCCGCCGCCCACGCAGGCGGCGACGAGGTCGGGCAGCCGGCCCTCTGCGGCCTGCAGCTGCGCCGAGGCCTCGTCGCCGATCACCCGCTGGAGATCCCGGACGAGGGTCGGGTACGGGTGCGGGCCCATCGCGCTGCCCAGCACGTAGTGGGTCGTGGCGACGTTCGTGACCCAGTCGCGCATCGCGTCGTTGACCGCGTCCTTCAGCGTCGCCGTACCGGACGTCACCGGGCGGACCTCGGCGCCGAGCGCCTCCATCCGGAGGACGTTGGGTCGCTGGCGGTCGATGTCCACCGCCCCCATGAACACGACGCAGGGCAGGCCGAGGAGCGCGCAGGCCGTGGCGGTCGCGACGCCGTGCTGACCCGCGCCGGTCTCGGCGATCACCCGCGTCTTGCCCAGTCGCCTGGTCAGGAGCGCCTGGCCGAGCGCGTTGTTGATCTTGTGGGCGCCCGTGTGCGCCAGGTCCTCGCGCTTGAGGTAGATCCGGAGGCTCGCCGGCAGGTCGGCCGCCGGGTCCAGCTCCCGCGCGCGTCCCAGGACGTCCGCGGCGAGCCGGTCGGCGCGGTAGAGCGGCGTCGGCCGGCCCGCGTACGTGGCCAGGAGCGTGCGCAGCTCCGCCCAGAAGACCGGGTCCTCCCGGAGCGCGCCGTAGGCCTCCTCCAGCTCCCGGAGCGCGATGACGAGCGTCTCGGGGACATACCGCCCGCCGAACGTGCGGTCGACGCCCCAGCGACCCGCCTCGTCGGCGGCGAGCAGGCCCGGGTCCACGGGCTCCGGGCGCGCGGCCACGTGGGGCCGGTCGAAGCGGGCCGCCCGGGCACGCTTCACGAAGAGCGCCACCGCGAGCGGATCCTTGGTGGGGCGCTCCCCGCCGAGGCGGGGCCGTTCCACGCCCGAGGCGACGTCCACGCCGATGGCGGGCACGCGCAGGAGCGCCGCCCCGACGCTCGCCGGGTTGAGCCCGCCCGCGAGGACGACGGGGATCTCGCGGGCGACCGCAGCGGCCACGCCTGTGTCCGACCGCACGCCGGTTCCACCGGGATGCTTCCCACCGGCCGTGTCGAGGAGCAGGCGCGCCGCGCCGGCGGCCAGGTATCCCCGCCCGTCGGCCACGATCTTCGCCACGAGGCCAGCCGCCCCACCGCCGGCGTCCGTGGGCAGGTGAACGACGACCCAGGCGGGGCGCGGCGAGGCAGCAACCTGTTCCTGGGGCTCCCCGCCGGCGTACTGGATGGCATCGGGATCGACGTCCCGGACGATCGAGGCCAGCAGCCCTTCGTCTGCGTTGACGGTGATCGCCACCACCAGCGGGACACGGCCGGTTGGGGCCGCGGCCCGGGCGCGACGCGCGAGGTCCGCGCCCTCCGTGAGGGAGATCTCGCGGGGCGTCCCGGCCACGAAGTTGAGGCCGATGGCATCGGCGCCGGCCGCCAGCGCGGCCTGGACGCCGGCCGCGTCCACGACGCCGCAGATCTTCACGAGCGGGCCCCGGGCCGTGGCGCCGGGATCGTCGGGGACGGCGCCCGCGTGGACGAAGGCCGCGGCCCCCGCGCGCGGGTCGGCCGCCCGCATCAGGGCTTCGCCGACGAGGGCCGCGTCGTAGCCCGCGGCGCGCCACCGGCGCAGCGTCCCGGCATCCCGGACGCCGGACTCGGCGATTGCGATCCGATCCGCCGGCACGAGCTCCCGGAGCCGGATGGGGAGGTCGGGGTCCACGACCAGGGTCCGGAGGTCGCGGCTGTTGACGCCGACCAGGCGCGTACCGCTCGCGATCGCGGCGTCGAGCTCGCGCTCCGCGTGGATCTCGACCAGCGGCTCCAGCCCGAGATCGAACGCACGCCGCACGAGGGCCGCCAGGCGACGCGCCGGATGGAGCACGGCGAGCAGGAGCACGAGGTCGGCGCCGGCCGCCCGCAGGGCCGGGAGCTGGCGGGCGTCGACCACGAAGTCCTTCGCGAGGACCGGGACGGCGACCGCGGCGCGCACGGCCCGGAGGTCCGCCACGGACCCACCGAACGAGTGGGGCTCGCACAGGACGGAGATCGCCGCCGCACCGCCGGCCGCGTACGCGCGGGCCCGGCCGACCACGTCATCCGCAGGGGCGATCGCGCCCGCCGACGGCGAGGAACGCTTGACCTCGGCAATGAGATGGAGGCCCGGTGCGGCGAGACGCTCGGCGATCGGCCGCGGGGCGGGCGCCGACGCGGCCGCGCGAGCAAGTGCCGTGTACGTCGCATCGCCGAGCTCCGCGGCGACATCGTGAGCGCGGCGGGCGGCGATCTCCGCGAGAATCCCGCCTCGGGCGGCGCGCGGGCGGGACGTGGCCGGGACCGTCCGCGTCATGCTCGAACCTCCGCCGCCGCTCGGGCGACCGTCATCGCTTCCGACGCCAGCCGCTCCGCGCGCAGCCGCGCCACCAGCCGGGAGGCGGCGCCGGAATCGAGGACATCCCTCGCCTGCGCGATTCCTCCAGCCAGGTCCATCGCCCGCCCGGCGGCGATGAGCGCCGCTCCCGCGTTGAGCAGGACCACGTCGCGTCGCGGCCCGCGCTCCGTCCCGGCGAGGACCGCGTCCACGAGCGCGGCGTTCTCGGCGGGCGAGCCGCCGGCGAGCCGCGCGGTCTCGGCCGGCGCCAGCCCGAGTGCGGCCACGTCCACCTCCCGACGCTCGACGCCGCCGGGCGTGACGTCGTGGATGACGCCGCTGCCGTCGAGGGGCAGCTCGTCCACGCCGGCCCCGTGGACGACGAGCGATCGCTCGGTGCCCAGGAGGCGCAGCACTTCGGCGAGCTTCGGTGCTGCGGCGGCGTCCCCGACGCCCACGAGCTGACGGCGCGTGCCGGCTGGGTTCGTCAGTGGGCCCAGGAGGTTGAACGCCGTCCGGACACCGATCTCGCGCCGGGTCGGGCCCGCGTGTCGCATGGCCGGGTGGAAGCCGGGCGCGAACAGGAACGCGAAGCCCACGCTTCGCAGCGCCGCCGCGGCGGAGTCCGCATCGTGGTCGATCCGAACGCGCAGCGCATCGAGGACATCCGCGGATCCGGACCGCGACGTGATCGCGCGGTTGCCGTGCTTCGCGACCGGAACGCCGGCCGCCGCGACGATGAACGCGGCGGTCGTGGAGATGTTGAACGTGCCGGATCCGTCGCCACCGGTCCCGACGATGTCCATCGCCCCTGCGGGCGCCACCACGGGCACGACGCGCTCGCGCATGGCGCTCGCGAAGCCGGCCAGCTCGTCGACGGTCTCGCCCCGCATCCGGAGCGCCACGAGCAGCGCGGCAAGCTGGGCCGGCGTCGACTCGCCGTCCATCACCGCGCCCATCGCGCGGTGCGCCTGGTCGCGGTCCAGGGTGCCTCCCTCGATCACGGTCGACAGGGCCGCGCGGACCGCGTCGCTCATGAGACCGACCCCACGGCCGGAGCCTCGCCGAGACCCTTCGTGGCGAAGGACCCGGAAGCGTCGTCGAGGACGCCCGCGTCGCCCTCCCCGGCGAGCCGGAGGAAGTTGGCGAGGAGGTGCGGACCGTCGAGCGTGAGCACGGACTCCGGGTGGAACTGCACGCCCTCCATCGGCAGCGTCGCATGCCGGAGGCCCATCACCACGTCGTCGTCGGTGCTCCGGGCCGTCACGAACAGCTCTGCCGGCAGCGTGGGCGCGTCCACGCACAGCGAGTGGTACCGGGCCGCGTGGAACGCCACGGGCATCCCCGCGAGCAGGCCGGCGCCGTCGTGCTCCACCGCGGAGGCCTCGCCGTGCACGAGAGTCGGTGCACGCACGATCGACGCGCCGAACGCGGCGGCCATCGACTGCATGCCCAGGCAGACGCCCAGGAGCGGGATGCGGCGCTCCGCGGCGAAGCGGACCGCCGGGACCGAGATGCCGGCGTGGGCCGGGTCCGACGGCCCGGGCGAGATCACGATCCCACGGAGGTCCGCGTCCGGATCGTCCGCGAGGGCGGCGAGTCCTTCCGCGTCGATCGCGTCGTTGCGCACGACGCGGACGGCCGCGCCCGCGACCTGGAGCGCCTGGACCAGATTGTAGGTGAAGCTGTCGTAGTTGTCGATGACGAGGATCACTACGAGCCCCCCGCCGTAGCAGCGCCGGCCGGGTCGGGAGGGCCGGCCCGGTCGGGAGCGCCCGCCGCGCCCGGTGCGGCTGGGTTGGCCCCAGCCGCACCGGGCGCGGCCGTTCCCCGTCCCCCGCCGGCCACGAGCTCGAGCGCGCGGCGGAGCGCAGCCGCCTTGTGCTCGGTCTCCTCGAACTCGCGCTCCGGCACGCTCCCGGCCACGATCCCGGCACCGGCGTGGAGGTGCGCCACCCCGTCCTTGAGCACGGCGCTCCGGATGGCGATCGCGGTGTCCAGGTTGCCGTCGTAGCCCAGGTAGCCGATCGCCCCGCCGTAGAGGCCCCGCCGCTCCCGCTCGGCGGCGGCGATGAGCTGCATCGCGCGGACCTTCGGGGCGCCGGACAGGGTTCCCGCTGGGAAGACGCTGCGCAGCGCGTCGAGCGCGTCGAGTCCCGGGGTCAGCCGGCCCTCGACGTGGCTGACGAGGTGCAGCACGTGGCTGTAGCGCTCCACCTCCATGTACTTCGAGACGCGGACGGTGCCGGGTCGCGCAACCCGGCCCAGGTCATTGCGGCCAAGGTCCACGAGCATCACGTGCTCGGCACGCTCCTTCGGGTCCGCCGCCAGCTCCTCCGCGAGGCGCACGTCGTCGGCCGGGGTGGCGCCGCGGGGCCGCGTGCCGGCGATCGGGTGGGTGGTCATCCGGTCGCCCTCCACCTGGAGGAGCAGCTCAGGGCTGGCGCCCACCACCTCGAACGAGGGCGTCCGGACGAAGAACAGGTACGGGCTGGGGTTGACACGTCGCAGCGCGCGGTAGAGGCCGATCCCGTCAATGGGACGCCCGTCCGGACCGGCCGGCAGTGCCCTCGTCTCTCGCCGGGCGAGCACCACCTGGATTGCCTCGCCCGACGCGATCGCGTCCTTGGCGGCGCGGACCGCGGCCTGGAATGCGTCCCGGCCCAGGCTCGTCAGGGACACGTCCGGTGTGGCCGGCGACGAGACCCGGACGATCGACCCGGCGTGGCCGCCCGACGCGGTGGCACCCGACGCGGTGGCACCCGCGATCTCCGCCGCGGAAGGCCGGGCCGTCTGCTCGAGCGCCTCGAAGATGGCCCGTTCGGCGATACGGTAGCGCTCCTCGAGGCGCGGCGCGTCGGTGTGGAGCGAGGCGATCGCGCTCAGCTCGTGGGTCAGGTGGTCGAAGACGAGGACGAGATCCGTCTCGATGAAGCTGGCAAGCGGGACCCCGACCGGGTCGGCCGACGGCAGCGGGACCGTCGGCTCGAAGACGGAGACCGCGTCGTAGGCGAGGGCGCCCACCGCGCCGCCCGTGAACCGCGGCATCCCGTCCCCCGGCTCGACGGCTCGCCGTGGGACGAACGCACGCAGGGCGTCCAGCGGGTCCGGTCTGGGGAACGCCGTGACGGGAAGGTCGGGCGCGTAGGCGGTCACGCCCACGGGCCGGTCCTGGATGCGGGCCACGCCGTCGCGCACCTCGAGCAGCCGGCGCGGCCCGACGCCGAGGAAGCTGTAGCGGCCTAGCCGTTCGCCGCCCTCGACGGACTCCAGGAGGTAGGCAGGCGTCGTTCCGTCATCGAGGCGGAGAAACGCGCCGATCGGGGTCTCGAGATCGGCGTCGCGGCTTGCCCGGAGACGGATCGTGTCCGCGCTGCCCGCGAGGCGCTTGACCTCGCCGAGGCTGAGCGGGTGCTGGGTGGACATCGTCCCGAGGACCTCCAGAGACAACGAAAACCGACCTTCGTCCACTCGGGACGAACGGCCGGTTTGACCATCCGCGGTGCCACCCGACTTCGGCACTGCCGCTCTCACGTGACCGACGAGACGGCGGGTCCGTCCGATCGGCGCTGCCTGCTATCGCTGGCGCCCTGCGCCGGAGCCTACTGGCGCCGGCCTTGCCCGCGCGTTCGGTCCGGAGGCTCCCGGGTCCATTTGCCGTCGCCGCCACCCCGGTCTTCCACCGGCCGCCGGGTCTCTCTGCCGGCGCACGACGGGTACTCGTCCCGTTCACAGCCCACGTCTTCAGTTACCGGGAGTCTACGGGGCCTCTGCCGAAACGGTCAAGCGCGACCTGGCCACGATACCGACGGCCGGCGAATTCGACCGGTGAACCGCCCACCGACGTTGTCACCCCAGTCGCCGTCGGCGGCGTCGGTCCTGGTTCTTCCGGGATACGCGCGTGGTTCGTGTTACGGAAGATCGCCGGAGGTGTTGGGCGGACATGCGGGACTGGACTGCGCCCGGTCACGCTCAGCAACGCCGCGTCCGGACCCGTGAGGAGCCCGCGCGCGCCGATACCGACCCGATTCGTCACGTAGCACGAACCGTGCGCGTAGATCGGAGAATCCGCGAGCTCGAATGCCTCCAGTCGGACACCCGAACAGAGCGAGCATTTCGAGGGCCGCTTCATGGGTGAGCGTGCGATGCAGATGACAGCCCGACATGGCAACGGCGACCCGCGAGCCAGCGACGCGGCCGTCGGTCGGGGCAGGCCGGCCCGCCGGTCGGGACGGGCCGGGGCGACAGCGGGGGCGGTGCCTCGCGCTAGGTTCGGCCCTCGCGCAGCCGGTCGACCGCCGCGATGATGCGCCGCCGCCGGGTTTCGGGCGTCTTTGCGTCCTGGATCCCCAGCACGAACCGCTGCCGGTTGCTGTACGAGAGCCCGTCGAAGAACCGCCTGGCTTCGACGTCGCGGTCGAGCGCCTCCGTGAAGTCGGGTGGCACCGTCAGCTCGCGAGGCTCGGTGTCGAGCTCGAGGTCGACCTCCACCTGGTCGCCGGCGGCGACGCCGACCAGCGCGCGGTTCTCCGCACTCACCCCGATCAGGAACTCCTCGCCGTAGACCGCCACGGTGCTGCGGTACGTCTGCCCGTTGATCGTGACGCGGACCGGTGGCCGCTTGCCCTTCCCCAGGCCCGCAATCACGGCCGCCGGGACCCGAGAGCCCGTCGCGGTCTTGCCGTTGAGCTCGATCGTGGTGTGGAAGCGCATGCCGCGGAGTATGCGCGATGGGCAGGCCGAGCCTGAATTCAGCGCCGTCGCGTGTAGTGCCACACCAGCCACGTGGACAGGATGTGCTTGCAGTAGGGACGCCAGCTCGGGCAGGAGCAGGACGCCCGCGCCGGGGTCCGCTCGCCGGAGGCGCTGACGGTCACCTCGACGGCATAGGCGTGCCGGCCGCACACGACGGACCGCACCCGGTCGCCGTACTGCGCCAGGAGGACCACGCGACCCGCGACCGCGTAGGCAAGCGCGTCGCGCACAGCGGCCTCGTCCGCGTAGGCCGCCAGCATGGCCACGATCTCCGGGTCCAGGGCGACGCCGTCGCGCTGGCGGATGCGCCCGACCGCGGGGAACTCGGCGCGCTCGCCCCACCCTGTGAGCGCAATCGGTCGCAGCCCGCCGGCGAGCGTGCCGGCGAACCACGAGCAGGTGCGCGCATGGTCGCGGGCGGCCCGGGCCGATCGAAAGGGCACACCGGCCCCATGTTCGGCCGGGTCGAGGCGGAACCGTCGAGGACCACCGAACCGAGGTGCCATGCCCTCGTGGCCCAGCGCGCAGTGCCCGAAGGAAGCCGGGTCAGGCCAGGGGCAGACCGGGCATTCGGCGGTCGGCGAGCCGCGCCGGGCACGCGTGGCCGCAGGGCGGTACGTAGTGTCGCCGCCACGCGCGGCCGGCGGGGCCGGACGTCGTGCGCCCGTCCGTGTGCGAGCCGTCCTCGGGGCGCCGCCGACGGGCGAGCGCGAGAGGAGGCCGTGCTGGCGGTCGTACTCGGCCCGACGGTCCAAATCCAGGAGCACGTCGCGGGCGGCATTGATGCGGGCCATGCGCGCCGTCGAGCCGGTCACGTCGGAGACGTCCGGATGCGCCGCCTTTGCTGCCTTCCGGTAGGCGGCCCGGATCTGCGCTCGATCGGCCGACGAGTCGAGACCGAGCTCCACGTAGATGTCAAAGGCGGGCAGGCGGACCATGGGCAGGGTGATTGTCGGGGAAATGGAGGACGCTCGGCGTGGTGGCGGAGCGCCGCGAGGGTGTCACGCCGGGTCTCGCGGGAAGTCACGCTGGGTCGCGCGAGCAAGCCCTGGATGACGCCTTGACCCGAAGTCGTTCTCAGGATCTGGCGGAGAGGGTGGGATTCGAACCCACGGGGCCGCGAGGCCCTGCGGTTTTCAAGACCGCTCCGATAGACCGCTCCGGCACCTCTCCGCGGCCGTGGCGGACGCCATCCTACCGCCGGGTGACGGGAGCCGGGTGACGGGAGCCGGGCGCCGCGGGATCCCTTGACCTGTTCGTCGCCCGCCGGGTCGGATCAGTGCGCCGTCGGGTCCGTTCCCGGGTACGTGACGGGTGCCCAGGCGAGCCGAAGCGTCGCAGGATCGGCGAGCGAGCCGCCGTCCGGGACCAGCGCGACGACCACCAGGCGGATCCCGGTCGGCACGCCGGCGACGCGTACCGTTCCGTGGGCATCCCCCGCCCGAATGCTTGGCCAGGGCAGGAAGGCGGCCGTCGGTTCCACGGCGTTCGCCGCGAAGGTGGCAAGCGTCCGCACGAGGATTCCCGGAGGCGCGTCTCGCTCGTCGGGCCGGTCGGGCGCGCTCGACGCCGGCGTCCGTACGAGGCCGATCGCCACTTCTCCGACGGTGTCCGTCTGCATGACCGACACGCCCGCGGCAACCGGCGAAGACGAGACGGGCTGTCCCGCGACCGGCGTCGACACCGTGGGGGACGCGGGCGAGGCGAGCCCACCGTCGCGCAGATCGGGGACCTGGAGCTGGGTGAGCGTCGCGCCACCATCCATTGAAGCCGTGAACAGGACGGTCGCCGGCACGCTCCGTCCGATCGCGGCCGGGTCGCCGGAGAGGCGCACGACGATCACGGCGGCCCCGTTCGGACGGGAGAGTTGGAGCGTGACCTGCGCGCCCGGCAGGAGGTCCGCCGTCAACGGGGTTCCCAGTAATTTCACCGCTGCGCCGTCGGCCGCGAGCGGAAGGCTCCAAGCCTCGACGAGCGTCGGCGTGCCGTCCTGCGACGTTGCGGGAATCGTGGTTCGCCCGACGTTGCCGATGGTCGCCACGAGCCCGCCCGAAGGCGACTGGGCGACCGGGGTTGCCGCGAGCCCTGCCGTTGGCGCTCCGACGGCCTCCGCCACCTTGGGCGTCGCTTCGAGGTTGACGGAGATCGCTGCCTCGGTCTGGGCCGCGACGCGCAGCGCCATCGCCGGGATCGGTGGAGTGTCCGTGGCCGGCAACGGCAGCCCGTCGGAGTCGCGCGCCTGGATCTCGAGCCGCCAGGAGCCGGGCAGGGTCGGCGTCGCCACCGACAGGTTGACGCTGTGCCCGGCGCGCGCGATTCGACCGACGGGCGTCCACGTCGAGGCCGGCGACCCGGCCGGGACTGTGGGACCACCCTCGGCAAGGGCGAGGGGCGTCCACCGGGCAGCGAACCGGATCCCCGTCGGCAGGCCCAGCGTCCGGCTGGTCCACGGGACCTCGACGACGATGGACGATCCAGCCGCGACGACCGTGCCGGCGGCCGGCGGTGCGACCCGCGGACTGCCGAAAACGGAGGTCCCGTTCGCGCAACGTGACGACCATGCCGTTGATCGTGTTGGCGATGACGGCGACTTTGTCGGCCCAGAGCGGGTCCGAAGCATAGAAGCGGTTCACGCCGCGGAGCGTCGGGAAGCCCCGCCACCAGCGCCCATCCGGCGACAGGTACTTCGCGCGGATCTGGTTCGCCACGGCCGCGATGCCGGCCTCGAACGTTGGAAAGCGCGTGGCATACCGGAACGGGTCCCGGTCATAGGCGCCATACCCAAACAGGTTGTGCTTCGCCTGGGCGATCGAGGAGGTGCCCCACCCCGACTCGAGGAGCGCGTGTGCCACGAGGTAGCGGGCGTTGATCCCCGTGTCGCGCTCGGCCTGCATGAACGCGGCGCCGAGGCGGGGCAGTGGCGTCGTCGACAGCAGGAGCTCATCGATCATCCACGCGGCATAGCCGGACTGCGAGAGCAGGTCTGTGTCGTGGGTGAATGGCCCGTTCGGGCGGTATTCCACGACGCGGCGCGGCTCCGCCTTGACGGGCGCCGGGTTCGGGGAGGCCGCGGCGGCGGGGACGGCGAGGGCAGCGGCGAGGAGCAGGCCGGTAAGGCTGGCCGCGACAAGGCGGCGGGGTCGATCGTGCATGGGTACCGGGGTACGTGGAGGGACGAGAGGACGTGCCGGCCCTGGGGGGACGGCGGACGGTGATGAACCAAGGATGCGACGCACCCTGCTCGCGCTCCACGCCCCGCAGGTCCGGGGCGCCCCGGCACGATGGTCCCGGTGGATGACGGCATTCGAGCCATGGGTGCCCGATCGGGCAAGCACGGATGCCCGACGGATCGGCCGCGGATCCCTGTTCCGCCGGCTCTGCGTCCGGCTCGCCGCCGGCGGGCCGCCCTGCGTCGCGCCGCCGGCCCGTGCCGTCGCGGCTGCGTCCGCGCCTCAGCGGCTGCTGATCACGCAGGTCCCGGCGAGCAGGTCATGCCAACCGCGGCGGCGTACGTCGATGAGGACCCAGATGTACCCGAGGTAGAACACCGAGCCGGAGATCCAGAAGCCAATCAGGCGCAGGATCGCGGCCCCGCCATCCACCTGGCCGCCATCGCGGTCGCGCACGACGCGGATCCCCGTGGCCCGCATTCCGGGCGTCTGGCCACCTCGCGCCCAGAACCAGGGGAAGTAGACGAGGCCGACGAGGGACGCCACGATGCCGCCGAGGATGACGAGCCCGATCCCGCCGCCGAGCTGCGACCAGGTGGTCGAGTCCGAACAGTAGTCGGGTTGGCCGCCAACCCGGCCGAGGATCGTGCCAATGACCGGGAGCGCGGAGAGCACCAGGATCGCGCTGACCACGACGCCCAGGATGATCGCGTCGAGGATGTAGGCGCCGAGTCGGGCGCCATGACCGGCCAACGCAACGCCGGGGGCGGGCCCGGCGGGCTCGAAGGGCTGTTGCCGGCCGGTGGGAACGGCCACGTGCGGAGTCTCCTGGTGCGGACAGCGCGGGACGCGGACCTCGTGATCATTTGTTCCGGGGCTCCGCCCGGACAGGGCCGTCAGGCTGGTGGGCGCAGGACGTCCGTCCCGAGCGACGCCTGCAGCGGCCCGGGCACGCGGACGCTGCCGTCCGGCCCCTGGTATGTCTCCAGGATCGCGGCGACGACGCGGGGAAGCGCGAGGCCCGACCCGTTCAACGTGTGGACCAGCTCGGGCCTGGCGCCCGGCGCCGGTCGGTGGCGGATCGCCATCCGGCGAGCCTGGTAGTCGCGGAAGTTCGAGCAGGACGAGACCTCCAGCCAGCGCTCCACCCCGGGCGCCCAGACCTCCAGGTCGTACTTCTTCGCCTGCACGAAACCCATGTCGCGGGTCGCCATGAGGAGCACGCGATACGCGAGGCCGAGCCGGCGCAGGAGATCCTCCGCCCGGCCGACCATCCACTCCAGCGCAGCGGCGGAGGCCTCTGGCGTCTCGAAGAGCACCATCTCCACCTTGTCGAACTGGTGGACGCGCAGGATCCCTCGGGTGTCCTTGCCGGCCGCGCCGGCCTCCCTCCGGAAGCAGGGCGAGTAGGCGGCATAGCGGACGGGCAGCTCGCCGAATTCGAAGATCTCGTCGCGGTGGAGATTCGTGACCGGGACCTCGGCCGTGGGGACCAGGTAGAGCTCGTCGCGCGTCACGACGTACATCTGGTCTTCCTTGTCCGGGATCTGGCCGGTGCCCCGGGCAGACGCGGCGTTGACAACGGCCGGAGGCCAGATCTCCGTGAAGCCGTTCTCACGCGTGTGGACGGTCAGGAAGAAGTCGATGAGGGCGCGCTGCAGCCCGGCCCCCGCGCCGCGGTAGACGGGGAACCCGGAGCCAGCGACCTTCGCGCCGCGCTCCAGCTCGAAGATGCGGAGCCGCTCCGCGACCTCCCAGTGCGGCTTTCGGTCCCACGTGTCCGCGGAGGCGTCCGCGCCGACCTCGCCGGCCACCGGCTGGACGCGCGGCAGCAGCTCGCCCCAGGTTCGGACCGTGACGTTTGCGTCGGCGTCGCCGACCGGCACATCCGGGTCGGCGGGGTTCGGGAGCCGCAGGAGCGCATCCTCCAGCTCGCCCTCGACGCGCCCGATCTCGGTATCCAGCGCGGCGATCCGTTCCCCCGCCGCGACCGAAGCGGCACGCAGGGCCTCGACCTCCGGGCCGCCCGGCGCAGCGCCGCCCTTGATCGCCTCGCCGATCTGCTTCGAAGCAGCGTTGCGCTCGGCCTTGCGGGCATCGGCCTCGCCGAGCAGCGCCCGGCGGCGCATATCGAGCGCGAGCGCGACGTCCACGAGCGTGGCGTCCTCGCCCTTGTCGAGAGCGCCCTTCCGGATGACCTCCGGCTCGGCCCGGAGACGCTGCACCCCGACGCTCATCCTGCCGCCCCCGCCGTGTCGTGCGCTCCGGTCCCGCCGG